>Ga0210059_1009282_pt1 | contig 15391 bp, 10 predicted proteins | sample Ectturendosymbi2_FD_188042 | JGI IMG/M metagenome (GOLD analysis project Ga0210059, IMG submission 188042) | Ecteinascidia turbinata endosymbiont from Florida, USA - Sample 2 (SPAdes) (version 2) | ecosystem: Host-associated > Tunicates > Ascidians > Unclassified | place: Key West, Florida... | reverse complement strand
GCAGGGAATGCGAGGCCTTGGAGGCGTCAAAGGTTCTAAAGGAGAGAAAGGTGAAAAAGGCGATGTCGCGTCGGGCTACACCAAGTCCGAGGTAAGTTGACTATCGGTCGTTCAGCATTGCACTGCGGTGTTGGTGATGACGGCCCCCGAGGATGCTTGGCGATAATGTGACGTAAGAACCACTGGCCTCGACAGGAGCCGATCGGAAACTGTTTGTTCCTCGATCGCTCGAGCGTGGTTCTTGACGTCACAAAGGCAGCCAGCGCGTTTTCATCTCCTGTCGTCACCGACCAATGCAGCTGTTAAGAGCTTGCATGGATGCATTCCAATGTTGTTGATGGATGCGGAGGTGGAGTCGTCTGATCATTACATGGGCACTTGCGGTTTGACGACGCTTTTGTGAATGCAGTGGTTTTGTTTTCGTGTTTCCGTCGCTCGCAAACATCGTGGTTTTTACTAATTGCGATCACTGCTGATATTTTAAAATCAATCCGACGATAAAACAAGCTACACATTCCGTAAAGACCGATACGACTGAAGATGGCGAAATTCGCGATCTTCAGAAGCTTGTTATTCCGCTATTGACATGTGCTCACCTTTAACAATAGATCGACCTCTTCACAAATTCGTTTTGGCTGTAATGCGTGCTTGTTGGTATGCGATAAAGCGTTCAAACCATAAAATCGTTTCATGTGGTGTCCAAGCGTTTTAGTCCCGCAGACCGACAGCACACGCATTGCTGTTTGGATTAGCGAAAACCAACGCAACGCTGCATTGGATCTTGTATGCCGGAGTGAAGCGTGCATGAAAGCCAATAATCACTGCGCCCTCAGGTGGCGGCACCACTGATAGCCAGAACACAGCGAGACGAGCAGGTGGATGCTGTTGACAAAAACCTTCACGTGCCAAAGCCTGCGGAGGTAGTGTGCTGCATGAACTACGAACTTCGTGCACGAGCCTCAACTTTGTTCAGTTATCCTCATGTAGAGGCTTCAATCTAATCTGTTTGAGGCAAAATAACCGAAGAGCATCGGTGCAATGGGACACTCGCCCTCCTCAAGCACCGATTGGACCGCACTAACTTTTGACTACATTTTTGAACGGAATGTTGCATTTTTAAAAGCACACCAACGCGTTTTAACAAGAGAGTACGAAAGTGCTATTGCTATGTTACTGATAGCGTGCATAAGCTATCTAACTAGTTATTGGCTAACGTAAAAACAAAACTCACTTCACCGGGATCACGTGATCTGATAACGACAAGCTGCCTTGTTTCCTAAAGGTGTTTTTATCGTAGCATGTACACTGATATACTGTGACGGTCAAATTGCCTTTCCTTTTTTGTGCTAAGATTTTTATACATTTCACTTAAGCCATGCGAGGCAGTGACTGTGAGGCAGTGATCGCGTGGTGGTCCTTGTGAGCTCTTACATTTGGAATGTTTTGCTGCTAGACTGCGAATGCAGTTTTTGAATCTTGAGCTGTTTTCTATTTCGCAGTTAATCCAGAAATAATTATGTAATTTTGTCAATTGTGCAAGTGCATAGCAGCGCGCTATTGTGACCAATAGTGGCTTATTTTCTGAACAGATCGTGGTAGATGGGCACTACAAGCACCTTTTAAAATATTTCAATCCTTAACTTACTGACTTACGTCCATACTTATCGCTACTTTACTGAGCCGTATTTATATCTCATTTTAAATCGCAACGTTGATCAGCTGAAAATAAACTGGAACTGTGAGCATATAAAACTTGCTGCAACCCACTGACACGAATTGGTAGCGGAACGTTAACGTAGCAGGCGACTGCAACGAAATGACAGTGTCGTCTTCTACAGTTACTGTTGGTCAGGTTTTGTCACGGCATTTTTAACGTAATGTTTTGTACAGACGTGAGATTCCGCAACTTGAAACACATTTGCCTTTATTGAATAAAAGAAGGCCAACTGATTTTGCTTCTCTAAAATGGATGAAAATAATTTTCCTGTCTTACCACAGATTGGAACTCGTCGTATAATGACCGTCAACGCAAACGAAGAAGCGAGAAACTTTGTAAGTGGCATGTGGATACAACTTGCTATATTACCTCGCACCTGTAGCCTTGTGACGAAGTTGACAATGAATAATTTTACAATCCTGATATAGCGACTTCTACTGGAAAGTAAGAAGTTGTTAAAGGGCGAGCTAGAAATTGATGGAAAACTCTGATATCTCAGCTTTGTTGATAGTAAATGAACTTGTGCATGCTTTTGAATTTCAGTGTTTGGCTTGTGCCAAGAGCGTTTATGCCCCTGCATGTGCTTTTTTACAACAACCATTCTTCCACAGCTTCCGCACCGAGCCCATGATGGCAGTAGACTGAAAGGTGACAAAGGTGAGCCTGGACAATACGGAACTATGGGACCACGTGGTCTGCCAGGACCTCCAGGACCACCCGGACCTCCAGGAATTCCCGTAAGACTTTTATTCATCTTTCTGGTGTCCACGAACAAAAAAGCCATGAAATATTGAAGTAGTGATCTCATAATTCAAAGATAATGCAGAAACTTCAGAAACCTAAAACTTTTGTCCAAGCGCTTACACGTTACAAATGACTAGCAGCTCAAGTTGGCGAAGATCAGCTGCTTACGAAATAAATGTGTTGTGACACCTTGTGTTAACACTAAACTTCTGTTTTGTTCCGTTTAAACTTCTTACGGTCAGTGAAAAATCTATAAAACGTCAGATTAATACGGCCAAGTCAAAATTTGTTCCTCCACTTGCTTGACTCGAACCAAAGGAAGTTTCGTAAGGTGGCTATTCTGCTTCTAGTCTTCAATAAGGCTCGTGCGTGGATGGCTTATGGTCGTTGTATTGCAACTTTAGACATGCTGCTCTGAAATATTATCATTTTTCTGGCACATTTATCGATTTGAAAAACATCATCGCTAACTTTTGATAAGACATACGTAAGTTCTCTTTTTAGATTCCTGGACCCCCTGGACCTCCAGGAGAGTCAGGGCCAAAGGTGAGTTTGTAACAATTTTTTTCTGTGCAAAGTTTGAACTTATTCACATTGTTAGCTTTCAAGTGCATTCATTTTATGCGATGTTCATGCTTGTTGACAGTGGCTGTTTTTTTTAATTTTATTCTGACGCGTTTCATTGTGGAGTTGATTGTAACAAACCGTCACATTGATTGTATATCTGTATTTCTCTTCAGGGAAGCCGTGGTTATCCGGGTCCACCGGTAAGTTACTTTTAGTCAAGGAGATGCCTTCGTTCTGAGTTTGCTTGCTTACAGTTTTGCTATGCACAAACTTATTGGTGACTTTGTAAAAGGCATGCCCACCACAGTACTCTATAGCCGTCTTGCTAACTCGCACACAAAATCCGTCTTTCTGTGTTGTAACGATTTATCTTTTATACTGTATGAGTCTGAAGTTGCAAGTCTTTGAAAAAGTTTTCTTACACTGTAGTGATAGTATGGAAGCAAACCATCAAACACCTATTTTGAGATTTTTCCCACCAAGATGCTGCTTTTGTTACTAATAGCTGCTATCCTTGCTTTTTAATTAATTCCACTGTTTGCCGACCGTTTCTTTTGACGCGCCTTTTCAAAAGAGCAAAAAGAACAGGCCTGTGATTTACGTTTTCGCTCTTTTGCGTCTGTTGTCTATGGTTTAACTGCTTCAACAGCACCGAGCGACTTATCAAGGAGGCGGTATTGCCGGCTTCGGCCGCACACTCCAGAATCCGGTACATAAACTGAGTGGTCGTGTGAGCGCCTCTTACTGGCATGCTGGACAGTGTCGTGCAAAGCGTGTGAAGTCGCTTTTGCTGTTTTGCTTGAACGAATGCATTGATCAAATGCGCCTCGAAATGTGACGAGGCGACGCGCTGGAGTGCTTGTGCGTGCCATCTACCGTGCAACTGTAATGACCAAAATGACTATTACTCTAATACTTTGCTGTGTATGCAAACAAAATATTGTAGTCCCCTAGTTGGATTTAAAAGCGCTGGAGACTAGTACTCATTCCGAGAGAGACTCTCTGAGCATTTCTCGCAATGAGTATTAAAAACCTGGATTTAACTCACAATTGTGAAACTATCTTATCTTCACTCGGTGCTGCGTCTGTTAAACAAGCGCGCCGTCAGGTTGTGGTTATTGGAGGGGCCAGACACAAAACGGGAGTGACACAATGGAATACAAACAGCTGTAGCGAAGCAGAAGTTGTACGAGAAGCAAATTAGTGTATTTGCGTCATTGTTTGCCCAAACCTCTTTCGAATTTTTGCGAATCCGTAAAAAGCCTTCTCTCCATCCAATTGCCAAATTATGCTGAATTTCAAAGAATTCAACCAGGATTTTTTTCAAGGAAAATGTTAGGTACCCGGTATGGACTTGTAGGGAACCGATTTCTCTGATTCTAGGGACCCGATTTCTCTGATTCTAGCGACCCGATTTTCTCTGATTCTAGAGACCTGATGATAATTCTATCTGGTTCTAGGGACCCTATTTTCAATTCTAAGGACCCGAATCGGGTCCCTAAAACACCTTAAAAAACTGATTCAACAGTAATTTCCAAAACTGAAAAATTTTGCATTGTCACAGTAAACATTAAAGGGAGGATAACAGATGCAAATGGAAGGCCTTCACCACCATCTTCCCCCTAGCGGCCACCCTGCTGTTCAGGAATTTCATTAGCAGGCTCAATGACCATCAACTTGTTTTGTGAATGCGTGCGAATACAGTGACTTTGCTCAACATTGGCAGCAGCAGTAGTTTCAAGAAGTAGTTTTTTCGTCTCCCTGAATTAGTACTGCTTAACTACAAGAACAAGGTCTATGATGACTATTTCATAGATTGCGGTAAACAGTCATGGTTCACTTATCACTTTTGGCGCAAGCACCCCAGGTGATATGATAGCGTGCTGTGCTCCAATAAAACGTTCTTCGTGTGCAGTTTGGTGCGACCCTGTATAATCGGCGCTTTGTGAATTCACAGAGTGAAGTCACCCTGGCAAAGCTGTTTCCGCAATTGCGCAGTGCTGTGACGTTCGACTTTATGTTCCCTGTTTCTTCAACGCCAAACATTAAAACTTAAACTTTTAATGAGCAGTTTCTGCTTTGGTTTGTTTGAGAATAGTTTTTAGTTTGTGCAGCTCCAATTCAAGCGATTTTGTGTGTTTTGCAACACTTCGGTGTCACTTTCATCTAACATTGCACTCACTCCTACACCGAACTGCCCTTGCTTTCAACCTTTTTTCACTATGTATTGTTTTGCATGTTTCTATACTTGCACCCTTGATCACTTTGCTTGTCATGTTTTTGTAATGTTATCATTTCAGTTTAAAACATTGCTCCAAAGAGAGGCATTGTTATTGCTTCCTTCCGAGGTTGACATAAAAAAGTCAAAGCATGTTCTTTTGTCAATGAACTTTCACATGTCACTGCCATTGTCAGTTGGAACAGTTAATTTTGAGTTCCTTGTTTTGGTTTCGTGTGGATACATTTTGTAACGTAACATTGTCAGTCGGTTTAAACTGCTGCAATTGATATTTGGTTTTGGTTAAAATGGGTAGTTTTTAAACCGTAAAAATTTGAAAACAAGTTGTATAAATGTTTTTGCATAAATGATTTTGTGAAATATTTTACTTATATCTTGTTTTTTGTAGTCGTTGATAGCGATGATTCAAACCAGGATGATAACATTTTTGGTTTTAAGAAACGATCACGAGACTATAGTTAATATAGTTTGCCAGTATTTCAAATATCGACCAAAGCAAATTTAGTTCATTTTCAAGATAATCCGTCTAAGGTGCTGCGAAGTTTTTGATAAATATGAAGAGCAAAATAGGTCGGAGTTTTTCCGCAGCAGAAACGGAAGTTTTCACGGCTCATCCCCTCCTTGCCTGTTGCAAGCCTGACGTTCCTGTCGTCTACGGCAAGTTTAGTTTCCGGAATTCCGCCAAATCCGTAACGTCTAGCCATCCTACCTTGAACTGATTAATGGATAATTGTAGCAACATGTTGAATGCTGAAAGTAAACCAGAAAAACCGACGAAGTGAATATTTTGTTCATAGCTTAAGCGCGGGTGTGAAAGTTTTTACTCCACGGGGCCGGATGTTGATGTGCAGTACTAGTTTGTTGTTTTCGTTGTTTTGAGCATGTTTTTTTTTTAAAACTGATTGTTCTTTTGCTTTACATGTGTTGAATCAACACTATCTTGCACTAACACTCGGTGTTCTTGCTCTAGGATATGCAGTTGGCTCGTAAGGTGCGTGCATGTGGTGCGTATTCTTTTAGTTGTTTGTGAATTGTTTTTTTTTCTGTGAGAAACCTTTGCTTGTGAAAACTTCGTGAGCTCGTTACAAGTTTCGGCCACTGCATTCAGTTACTGTGCAGCAATCCCCCGTTTTGCAAGCGGATGCTCGGTCAGTGGCAAAGGCTGACCTTATTTTAATGAGATGAGCCCTGTTTCGCTATAGTCAACAGATTCGAAGATATCTCCATGAGCGCCGTTTCACTGAATGCAATGAAAGCCAATAAGAATGCACCTCAGTATTTATTAACTGCTCTAATCGCTCATAGCAACCAGTTAAAAAAGTTCAGGTAATTGCAGAGAAATTTCAATCTGCGCGATTCAAGTGTCGCCGGTAACTCTATTACTAAATGTAAAACTACAGCTTTGTATATAAATGCAGCAATGTATGTTAACCTTCGTGCACCGAACTGGTCATTTTCGTTAAAGTCATATCTTCACTGTATCGTTTAATTGTAGCGGCACCATACTGTATCAAGGGAAAAAATATCATGTCGATAACAGTATCTGCGCAGTTATTGAAACCACCTTGTTAAAGATATCAGAAAGTTTAGGATGTCTTGGAATATCAAACTTATTATGTTTTCTTTATTTAAAAAAATTAGAGTTCATTCTACACTCTCCGCGGCCCTCCTGGTCCAGCGGGTGAGCCTGGACTTCCTGGAACGAAAGTAAGTAAAAGCTATTAAGTTTAATTTTCTTACCTAGCCACAAACATCGTCAGTTCTCGAACAAATATAGTTTTGTGCACTCTGCAGGGAGAACCTGGGCTGGACGGCCTTGTTGGTGCAAAGGTATGTAGGTTGGTTTTGTTGTTTTCTTTTTTACGGGTTATTTATTTTAATATTATTGGTACCCAGCCCACGTGGGCTTTTACTACGTTTCACACGCTTTCAAAGTTATTTTGGTTTCATTGTTGTCAGGGTGAGAGGGGAGACAAAGGATATGCAGGTGAAGTTGGACTTCCCGGTTCCCAGGTATGTATCTGAACAGAAAATTAGGTGCAAAAATTTTACGTGTTTATCATGAAAGAGTGTTGAGCTTGTCTTTTGTTCTGAGGTTAGGAAAGTTTCAGTTGCGAGGAATTTTAACCTCTTGCCTTTAGCTGTTTTTTCAGTTTAGCCCCTGGCAACGATAAGCAGTAGAATTTTGACACTGTCAACTTTGGAAATGTGGCTCGTGTAAGTTAGTGTTCTTGATACACAAAGACCACTACCGCTTGTCGCACAGCGCGAACCGACTGGTCTCCAAAATTTTCCACCGAAAAGTGGATTCTGTGGCTTTGATCAGTTTCGAGGAAGGAGCTTTTTGGTTTGTTTTTTAGTTTTCGATCGAATCGTACTGCCGATTTGTATCTTAGGTTTACGTTCGTGGTTTTTCAATTGCCAAAAGACTGCGAAAGGCGTTAGATACTTCCAGTGGAACAAACAAAGCATTTACCAACCAACGCAAATTTTAAAAGAGGGGGAATGTGGACGTTTCTTTGAAATGCTTTGTATGAAGCATTGTTCTAATGAGGCAAACAAGCATTGCTAATGTCGATATACTGTATTTTGTTGATGAGTGACTGTTATTTCTTGTTTACAGGGTGCTCCTGGTCAATCAGGCGAGCATGGTCCACGTGGGCCTCCTGGTTTAAAGGTAATGTTCTTATTTTGCTTCGAGTTGCATTATTTGAGTTTACTGTAAAATTCACGATTGCAGTTGTTTGTTTCCTGAGAATCACTTTGTACGCTGGTTCTTCTCTTTCCAACGCATCAATTCAGCGAAAAAAAGACGTAGTCGCCATTATTTTGGGGAGTAAATTCTTTGTACTATTAACTACCTAAAAAGTTTACTTTGATTATTTTCTCAGCAAAATTGAACGTTTTTTATCGTAAAATCGCTTGTCTGTGAAATTGCGTTTCCACGGTAATATCCTAGTTCTTGTTATTGTCGTTTGGCAAGAGAGTTAAATTGCATATTTTATTTCGTAAATAAGTCATTTCAGTTCAGTTTCGTGTATTTAGCGGAAATGTGCTCTATTATGGTCTTTTCAAAGCATTTCTAAATTTCAGGCCATGAACGGCATTTCACCTTTGTAATTCAGTTTTACGCTGAAAAACAGTCACTTGTCCGTTGCTTAAGGACGTACTCTGTGGAAATCAGCCCTTCCTTTATGGCAAAGAGCCAGTCACGTTGATATCTATTTCACATACTGAGTAGACATCCTAAGCTCATATTCAAACAGAATTTGTTATGTACATAGTTGCAACATAGTTTACGAAAGTACGTGTAATTTTTGAAAACTGGCTTTAACACCGTTCCACCTTCTCAAGCTTTTTCAGTCAGATTTGTTGCTCTCTGGAATTAAGTCACTTTTCTTAGACGGATAAGCTTACGATGTTGCAAACTCATTCGTAGGGTGGTGCTGGTGAGCCAGGAACAAAAGGAGACCGTGGTGAAGCAGGACATCCAGGCTTGCCGGGAGACAACGGGATCCCTGGAGCACCAGGATTAAATGCATCAAGCGTGAGTAGCCGTTCGTGTGTTCTGCTTTTGATCAATATTTTAGAAAGAACGCAGTCAATAAAACTTAGTTACAATCAGCTCCTTGCCCACGCCTATGAGCAGAAATGAATGAACTAACGACGAAACTTTTCGGCTGTGAGTGGAATACAATCTGCTGGTTGCAATCAGGGACGCTGGAGAACGGGGTCATGGCGGGGGCATTGCCTCCGCTGCCCATTCCACAGGGGGCCAATTGGGGCGGAGGTGTCTTTTCATAACAGTGTCATAGTTAATTTCATGTTTTATCAAGATGTGCTTGAAACAAATTTATTGCAGCTATTCGTGCACCCAGAAAATTCAGAGTGGTATTCTATAATTTCTGTTATCATTTTGAGGTCAATGTTGTTAATGAACAGAAACAAACATAATTGGTAACGATTCTTTTGTGTTTTATAAGTTTCCATCGCCCTCAACACTTTTACTGCCACCCTGCCCTAGCGCTTCTCGGGCATCCTTAGTTGCAGCAATGCCAGTGATCACAGGACATCCGTAAAACTTTAGATTTCACCAGAGGTGGACATAAGTCATGGTGACAGAAGTCTAGTCCGATTCATGAGCAGAACCGTCGCCAGAAAGTCGACAATAGAGGGCTTTTACGTTCGTGCGGGGGGTACACGTTTGTGCAGGGGGACTTGACATTCAAATTTGACAAAAATTCCACTAATTTATAGTGTTTCATGTTTCGATTTGGGTAGGCTTGGAGCTTTGTTTGGGGGGCTAAGCCCACCAAAGCTCCTCGTGGCAACGGGACTGTTCATGAGATCGCCAAGTCCGAGTCATTCGCAATCAGCGTCGAGACACAGACGATGCCGAGTCGAAACCGAGTCTAGTCGCAACTTGTCGCCAGCCATGTCAAGACTTTTTAACTTTTCTGTTGAGTCATTTCGAAGCATTACATTTTGAGCTGCTGAAAGGAATATAAAGGCTGCAGGCTGAAACGTGAATGTAATGAAGATGTTCTGTAAAATCTCTTGATTGAAATACTGAAGATTTTTCTGAAAATTTTTGAAAAACCTTTCACTGCAAAATAAAGTGAATAGCAAAAAGTCTTCCGCGTAAAAAATGACTTCGAGTCACATCTCTCTATTTCGCCATTCAATCGTGATTAACATGTTATTCTCATCACTTTACTTTGGATTGAACTTTCTCTTAGGTACTCGTACAGTTGACTCCACAGCATTGGCCGTTTTGGGAAAATGCAATATTTTCTTGTCAAGTAAAGCGTTTACCTGCATTCCGTTACTAGCCTGTCGATATAGTTTTAAAATGGATGAAGTCAGATATTTCTTTGGTTTTCCTCGTAACCAAAAAGTGTGTAAAGTTTGTATCAATAAAAAATTAGGAAAAATGTTTAGTTCTATTCTCAAGAGCATTCTGCAAAATTTGCACCATCACTCCACGTAACTTTGTAATCGCTGTGGTCTGCCTGCTTTGACACAGCCGATGCAGTCTGGTTGCGCAAATACCTCTTTGTGAATAAACAAGGCTCCAGATTTTTGCAACGGGCTGTGGAAAAACAGTAGCCCTTGACAATCGCAATCGTATACTTGCAACCACCAGTTTGACAGGTTTGTATCGACAAGTCTAATCGTCAGTAATCCTTTGCTTCCACACAGAACTGCGCCTGCACCACTGTCACCGCGAAGGACGGGGCTCTTTATGTGCGTAACTATTGCTTGCAGTTGTCACTTGTCTGAGTGTGCTTGCCCGTCGCTTGTACGTCAGCTGCCCGTGCTTAACCTGCTGTTGGAATCGAGCTACAGCGTTCTGGATGTCCGAACGCTGCCCACTTTTGTGGTGCAACTTCACAAACGAGATGCCGCTTCGTGCAAATGTAATAACAGGTCGCTCGGAAATGCCAAGCCGTCGACGAACGAAACACATGCGATTGCATTTTGACGAAAAAGCGCAGGCGTTGTGGTTGCGGACATTCGCACTGATAATAATTCGAAAAAAGATAAAAAGAAGAAAGAATTGCATGATTTTCACGAGGGCCGGCCATTGGTGTTGCTCATTACTCACTTACTATTTAGTTTTCCAATGCTCTACTGCCGTGGCTTTTCAACAAATGCGAGGACCTCTCTAGTGTTAATTCATGCTTGACAGACGCACAAAGTTTTTCAGTCGCGATCATCGCGGAGAGCACTGCTGCGCTCTTCTCATACAAAAATTTACGGTGCTGTGCATAATTTTGCGTTTGGTCATTTCTTTTTGTTTGCTTGCACGCCTGCTTGGGCTGAATTTGAGTGTTGTCTGTTTCCTGGTGTTCATTGTTATTGCTTATGCGTTGTCCACGGGTTGCTGCTTGCAAGGTTTGTTGCCTCTGGAAAAAACGCTGTTCAAAGGATGCGCTCCGTTTGCTGTTTTGTTTGTACCATACACAGCAGTGGTTCCGAACCCTTTTCATAATTGTGGACTGCGGAACACATCTCTCTTTCTCGCGGACTTCCAAGTTGCAACCGCAAATTGTCCAGTTTCAGAAAATGCAATTTAAGTAAAAAAGAAAAAATGCAGGGCCCCATGTTAGGAACCACTGGTGTGTGGTAATGTTTCAGCTGTCCTGTCGTTTCTGTACTTTCTGCTCGTTGGTGAAATAGAGTTTTTTCAGTAAATTAAATATTTTGCGTAAGCACCTCAAAGTAAGCTGTGTGTGCTTGATTGAAATAAGATTCTGAAACGTGCTTTACTTTACTGGTATGATGTGTTTTCTCACGTTACACAATTTCTTTTTCCGTCCTAGTTTGGAAACCCGTGCCTTCTCGAACCAGATACAGTGCTTTCGTTTGGATTAAAATTTGCTTTAAATGTTTCAGTTCAGATTTGACGCAAGTGAAATGTTCAACGAAGCAACTGGTTCTTCGAAATAATGTGATCTTATCAGGGTTTTTTTAAGGTGTTTTAGGAACCCGATTCGGGTCCCTAGAATTGAGAATTGGGCCCCTAGAATCAGAGAAAATCATCACTGGGTCCCTAGAATCAGAGAAAATCTGGTCCATAGAATCAGAGAAATCGGGTCCCTAAAGATCCATATCGGGTACCTAATATTTTCCTTAAAAAAAACCCTGATCTTATTATCCGCACATTCGTAAACTTACCTTTGAGATTTGTGTTTTCACAGATACCTGGACCCATGGGACCCCCAGGACCAATTGGTCCTATGGGACCTCGAGGTGTAGCTGGGAGAGATGTAAGTTCTCTTTGCCGTGTGGTCGTATTTAACAATTAAGTTTTGTTGTGTCCTACGATTTTTTTTGGGGGAAAAGTTTATTGGATTTGGAGTTACACCGCTCCGTGTTTAAAATAGTCTGGAAATATTTAGATAAGATTTAGATATTTGTTTCCTTGTCATTCCGATACCTAACTGAAGCATTTTTATGTTGTTTACTTGCTACTGGAATCTTTATTTGGAATTTATTAACTTTTTTCAAACAATTTTCAAGCAACGTTTTTTTGGTACGTGCACTTAAAGCAGTGGTTCCCAAACTTGTTCGAGCCATTACCCAAACCAAGGCAGCGATTATGTCTTATTATCCTCAATATTGCGCAGTGATCGCTGATAACACAGAACAACGTTGTTATTTTGGTTCCGCGTTACCCCCTAAAGAATCGCATACTACCCCCAGGGCGTAATTTATTCCCACTTTAGGAGCCACTGACTTAAAGCGTGAAACGCTTCTTTCAATCAAGGTAAGAAGTCATATGTTTTATTTGAACTGCAGGGCTCACCTGGAGAAGATGGCAAAGGAATCAAAGGCGACCGCGGATTCATGGGACTTCCCGTAAGCAAACTTGCATGTTCGCCCTATTAAGAGCAATCATATTGCGTTAACTCCATTCGGCTGGTCGTTTTTCATCTCAATCGCGACTGACATTTATTTTAATGTCGCGGTTGGACATGAGCAAGCAGACATTTTTTTCAATAAAGTCATCTCCACGTGACTCCTACGTGGCTTGGAAAAAATCCACGCTTCCTTGCCCAAAGAATTGCCAGCAGTGACACTGCTAATTTTTAACTTCTTTATATCAGAGTCTGTTCGACGTAGTGCTCTTGGGGAAGCAAACTGCGAAGCATTTTGCCACATGGAGTCGCTCAAGGGCTAGCCGTACCTGTTTCTGTTGGTATCAGGACAATTGCCAACTGGACAACTGCCAACCACAAAATCACCATGCGGACAATTGCCAACTGGACAACTGCCAACTGGAGAACATCTTCTGGGAAGCGTAGTTGTAAATGTTTTTTTTTAGGCAGTTGTCCTGTTGGCAATTGTCCGGTTGGCAGTTGTCCTAGTTGGCAATTGTCCTAGAACCGTTTCTGTTGTTGTTGCCTTGTCATTCCGCTTGTAATGAGTATAACAGACAAAACCTTTGGAGATGGTTTATAGGGGGCACCTGGACTTGATGGTTTTCCGGGTAGGCCAGGCTCACACGGATTGCCCGGCGAAAAGGTAGATTTACGATTGGGATGCAGGCTGGTGGTGTTCTCGGGGTGATTTTGAATTGTGGCAGTTTTCTTTCAATGTAATCTGCCAATCAATCCAGTGAATTTTTGCTTGTGTGTGAAACTGGTGGAGAATGAGGTGGTGTTCGTGTGGGTGGTGTTAAGAATTTTCAGAAATCACGTGAGGTTGGACGAGTAATTATTGTTTGCGGAAATAGAAAATAATGGTTAGTCTATTTATTCAATGCTATTAGGAAGAATGCAGCCAATACAATACTTGCTCTATCAGTTTGTTAATGTAAAACTGCAGCATTTTAATTGTTAAGATTTCGAAGTAAAACATTTAAAAGTATACTTATCGCATGCATTACTAGCCTACTTCACATTGTTTGCTACGCTGAATTGACGGTTCGTCTCGCAATGAAAGCATCGGAAGTAGTGACAGTCACCAATGGTTCTCAGCCACTCCTTCGAGAGCCGCAGGCGGCTCCCAAGCACCCTTTGTGTAACCATCAGAGTTTTTCAATAACACCTCGAATATTTTGTGTAACAGACCTCGTTCTGCAATAAAGCAAAACGTGTCAATTAACTTGTGTTAAAATATCTTTAGTGCGGCCCTCCAACAAAATCGTGATACTGGATTTGGCTCCCTGCAGCGAAAAGATTGAGAACCACTGGTTTAAACAAATAACTGCAACCCTAACAGCATTATCTTGGCTGTTTAGTTTGTACTGATATGCATCGCGTTTTTAGCAGCTGAGCTGTGCATAATTATTGGTTTCCTTGTAATTTGCTGACCTTCGCAGCATGCATTCAACCAGAGTTGAGTTGAGTTGAGTTTATCTGGCACAATTAAGAATTTCAAAGACGAGAAAGAAACCATAGCACTTACAAAAACGTCAGGGCACCGAAAAAACCGGAAGGTTATCGAGTCGTTGCCCCTTGACTGGTCGATAAAGGTGCATAGCAAGCCAAATTTACATCGAATCGTATAGCCCATGTGGAAAGAGCTGCCAAATGATCAACACAGTTGCGCAGGGAGTGCTGGGTCGCAACCGGAGATTTGTAAATCAATACAACCAAGATTTAACTCATGCTATTTTGAAAGGATTGTAAATTTGCGCCAATCCTTTGTCAATTTCATAAACTTTGTGCCATGCAGAAAACAGACTCGTTCGTGCTGTGACGTTGCTGTAATTGTTTATAAACTCGTTAGCGTTTTACAGAGCGTTTTCTACAGCGTTTTACAGAGCGTTTTACAGACCTCGATGCACACGTCTGGGAAATAAGTTAAGGTTTAGGTCAACAAATTGAGCGAAGCGTACACGTCTGACAGTGACAAGACTTTGACTTGTTAAGCATCTTTGGTTCTTGCAATGGGTCTGCATGCTTTTATAAAACAAAGGTGTTTTTGTACTGCTGGAAACATCCAAGTCAACTTATTTTGCACAGTAGCTACGCGAATGAAATACTACATGCATGCGGCATATGTTTTAAGCACGTCCATGACGTATTAACCAGTGAATGACAAAATGTAGCTACACGTGCTGATAAAACTGTTCGTGCTAAATTGCTGTGAGTATTTTTGACACAACCCTGCGAAAACATTTATAAACAAAAAGAAAAGTTTTCCGCTGTAGTACCACATTTTTTGAAGATTAGTTGATAGTACTCACAGTTGTAAAATGGAGTTGTATCTATTTGTTTCCAGGGTGAGAAAGGAGACGTTGGGCCTGCGGTAAGTCCGCTTTTTTAGGACTTGTGAATGGCAGTTTTGGTTAAAAACTCGTGCTCGTTCCCTAATGCTTGGCGCTTGTTTCTGTTATGCCAGGGTCTTCCCGGAGCAACCGGCGAGAAAGGAGAACAAGGTTCTACAGGTCAACCGGTAAGAAAAACAAATTTAATGGCGATATAACACGAAGAGATGCAGCAAATTACAAAACATGGCGGTTCGATCAGGGGCGCATCCGGTCAGTGAGGTTAGGGGGACGAATTTAGCAATATTTGGTTGTCATGCCTCATAATGCCTCTGCTACTGTAAGAGAGATGAAGTATACTTCACAACGCTGCTGTGACAAAACAATGGACGCCAAATAACCT
>Ga0210059_1009281_pt1 | contig 15394 bp, 7 predicted proteins | sample Ectturendosymbi2_FD_188042 | JGI IMG/M metagenome (GOLD analysis project Ga0210059, IMG submission 188042) | Ecteinascidia turbinata endosymbiont from Florida, USA - Sample 2 (SPAdes) (version 2) | ecosystem: Host-associated > Tunicates > Ascidians > Unclassified | place: Key West, Florida... | reverse complement strand
CCACTTTTGGGGAATTTGTCCCTAAATTGGGAATTTCAGCAACGTTATGGGAAAAATTAGGGGAATTGAGGTATCTAGGGATTTTGTAGGGAAATTGCATTTTGTGGGATAAAATTGAGAACAGTCAGTGTGGTCACACATTTCCATCAAATATGGCAATCAGATTCTTGTGATTTAAATGTCAATTCCAGGATTTTGTCTGTATGTGGTAATGTATCTAAATTAGCAATATTTGTAAAGCCACTACAGTGACCCACACCAAGCGAATCGATCGCAATTTATTGCGTAAGGAAACTAGTTTCGTGTGTTACACATCTTCAGTCCTGCGCAAAAGACGACATATGAAACAAAAAGAAAAACAAAAAGAGAGACAAGGAATGACTTACGAATTGTTGCTTGAAATTTTTAGCATGAAAAAACTGAATACTTTATTGTACCGCAACTGTAGTGTAAACTTTTTCACTGTACCGCCCGAACTAACTAGAGTTGGCATGCTTGACTTTTTCCGCTGCACGTTACGGTCTGTTGCAAACCACGTGATCGCCTGAGACAGAAACCACGCTAAACGCGGAGAGTATGTTTAGTCAGTCAGAAGTGCCTAATGGCCGTTGCGATCTGTGTTCGTTGAACAGTGTTGTAGCTGTGTTTAGTGGAGGAGTTACAATTGTAAAAAAATTTTGTAATCTTCAATTTTTGTAATCTTGAGTTTTGATCTGAGCAACAGTACGCAATTTTTTCTTTTTGTTTCATATGTCGACTTTTGCGCAGGACTGAAGATGTGTAACACACGAAACTAATTTCCTTATGCAACAAATTGCGATCGATTCGCTTGGTGTGGGTCACTGTTGTGGCTTTACAAATAGTACATTGTAGTGTATAACTTTATAGGTTTATTTTAATCATGTTAAAAATGACAGTTTTTTAAACAGAATTTCACTGATTTTAGCAAATTTTTGCTGAAAATTGCGACAAGACTTTTTGCAGAATCTAGCAGTGTTTTGTGACAACATTTAGCAGATTTAGGTCACAACCATCTGGCACCACTGGCGGTTAATACGATACACTCCAACTGTCATGTCACGATGCGAAGTGGAGAAAGCATGCAGAGAGTAACGCTAGAAACATGGATGACTTGCCCGCACACTTCATGATTTTAGCAGGTGTCAGGGCCGTAACCAGCTTGGGACGCTTGGGGAGGCGAAGAGTTTTCTGAGGGAGGCCCAAATTTTTACACTATGTCCAGCGGTTTAAACTAGGTCCAACATGTTTTTCCAGGGAGGAGAGAAAAATTTTGTAGGGGGGTTCGCCCCCTGCGCCCCCCCCCCTAGTTACAGGCCTGGCAGGTGTTGAGATGTTTTTTAAACTTAGGACCCCGCGCTCTTGAAATGCTACAGGCCCAGCGCTACCTTAATCCGGAACTGCACAAATGAATGAAGCTGTTGCAAATTGGCAAAATTTAATTTGACTGATGGACTTCGCCCAAGTGTTTCCAATTTATCTAAATGTTTTTGTGTCACCCAAGTTTGAATGAAACTTTTCTCATTTGCCCAGATTTAATTGAAGCTGTTGTACTTTACCCAATTGCTCCTATTTTACTCAAATATTTCTAATTTTACCCAAAACGTGAAGAAAGTTTTTTAGTTGGCCCGAATTCGATGAGGGCTGCTGGAATTACCACATGATTCCAGTTCACTCAAGAGCAGTGTCTATTTTGCCATCAGGGGCAAAAACGAATGACACAATAGTCTCAGACGATTTTACCGTTTTGGTCATTATTTTGCCGTTTATTTGGTTAATATATTGCTTTAGTTTGGAAAATAGACACTACCTCACTTCCATGTGAATGCAGATTAATACTTTGCCCAAATTTTGAAAACTTTTGCCCCAATAATGGCCAATTTTTCAGCGTTGGGGATACGACCGCATCCCCTGCATCCCCATGCCGTACGCTTATGATGTCGAATATTCTGTGCTAACCATGAAACTTTCACAGCACTGCACATTTAAAACGAAACACCATTTTCCATAAACAAGTGTGCCGACCCCATATGTCCTAAAATAGCTCCGCGAAAGTGAGTACAATTCACATGAAAGCGAAGTGATTCTATAGTGGATGGATGTACTTTTTCGAATTGCGATACTGTATCTTTTCGGGTTACGAATGGGCGTTTCACAACTAGCAATTGTTTTCTCTACGTGCGAGCTAGTTTGACTCAACTTGTCGCCGTGTCAAGGAGATTCACGTGTTCGCGCTTCACTGCTCGCATGCAGATCATGCTGACCTCATTTCCGTCATTCAAAATTTGGTTTCGCGGCGTGGACACCACGTTTTAGTGAGTTAGTCGAGTTTCTGGTATCGCTAGCGCACGGACCACCTTGGTTGCTTCTGCTGTCGTGCTATCGTCAAAGCTATTTCTGCTGCTGTTGCTAATCAGAAGCCTTTTGTAAACAAAGATTTGCGCACCAGGAAATCTGTGAAACAAACTGGGTGAGAGCTAAATCCCTTCATGGGCGGCGCAATTTTGCTGCAAAATGTGGGGGGACAGCTTGGTGTAAAACCAATATGGTCATCGGGTCAATGCAGAAGTGACGCTTTATATATACATATTCCCAATCTTATTTCTAACGATGTTTTGAGAGCAACATTAATCACGCTTTGCTTTGTCCTTGCAGATGATTTACATATTAACGTTCTTAATGTTGCTGGACATGGTACTGTACTTCAGCCTGCTTGCATTAATATCGCATTAGGAGAAAAATAAGCACACCAATACAGTAGAACGGGTTTTATCAGAGCTGTCAGTTGGAGTGCACAAAATGCTGAATCGCATTGGTGGCAAGTGCATATCGTTCTTACACTACAACACATCAATTTTCATGCATTTTATAAGAAGTTTGGGTTGCAGCGCGATTTGATATCTTGTTCTAGTCGCTTAACGTTCTGAAGACGATAAATATTTTTCTTGCACATTTCTGTGTTTTGAAAAAGCTACAAGTCTTTTTAATGCTACTGGGCATTGCGCATGCAGCCCCACCCCTACCAAAACCTTCATTGATATCCTCTTACCAGCAGCAAAAACATTTGGCCTAAAATTAGCGTAGCCTACTTCACAAAATGATTTCAATCTATTTTTACTGTTGGTGGGTGGAGGATGTATCTTTTCAATCACCCCTTTGTTGGCCCCCTGTATAAATACCCACACAGAGTTGTAAAAAGACCTCATTGTGAAGCCTGAACCCGGCCCGAGCCCGAAATCATAAGCCCTAACTCGGCTCCAGCCCGACGTTTATTTTTGACCCCCGATTTAGGCCTGAAAGCCAAATTTGCCGAGGGAGTTAAGATATGCGCAACTGCGGAGTAACAAAAAATGTTGTGTGCAGGTGTAGTTGCAGGTACACGGTTTATCACACTGAAAATGGCAACCACAGAACATTGGCATAATCTGGCACAAACGTGGCATGTTAGTCATCGATAATACTGCGGTATATGTTTCTCAAGAAAAAAAGAAACCATCACGAAACTATCTACGATGGCGCTGTAGGCATAAAAGGAGCTTTCTAGGATAGCCCTATAGATATGAAAAGGCGGTTTGTAGGTTTCTTAAAACAAGCCAAGAATCGCGTGAGTGATTGATTTTTTCAACACAACGCCATCGCGTGCTAATTTCCTCACCGCTTTCGCCTTCTCAAAAACAGTTGGAGACAACCCAGCAGAGAATAAAGAAAACGCAGCTGTGTTTGCAAACAGAATTAGCTAATAAAAATCACAATCACTTCACTCGCAGAAGTTACCGCGGTGAACACAACAAATATACGTCACGGAAGAAAAGAGTCGCTACTCTTAATGTTATAAAAAAGTATATCCAGTTCCGAAGTATTTTGAAAAACATAAGCCCGAGCCCGACCCAAAAATCCCGGCCAGACCAGTGGCGTAGCTAAAGTGTGGGCTGCCCGGGGCGGTCCTTAAGTTTGGCGCCCCCGAACCCCATAAAAAATACATATTGCACAGTGACTGGCTCTAAAAGCTTTGTATATGTGTTAACTAGTGTGTGCACCATTATAATATTACAGTACACTCATATGCTCAAATATGGCATGCTTTAAATACACACCGAAAAACTCAAACATTGTAACAGTTAAAAAAAAGCAAAAATGACATACTGTATAGGAAAAAATAGTAAAAAATGTATAAAAATTAGGACCATCTTTATTTCTGAATGAAAACTACAATTTTTTACACAGTAACTTTTCTTGCCTTTTTGTTGGCAAATTCATCAATGGCAATGTCCAAATGTATATTGTCTGTCAGTTGTTGCTCTACAAACAGTGTGGCAAGACATCTTAACCGCAAGGTTCTCATACTAGATCTAAAGTAATTCTTGATCAGTTTTAGTTTTGAAAAACTCCTCTGACAGGCATGGGCGTCGGAAGAATTTTTTCCAGGGGGGGCCATTAGGGGATTTTTCCAAAATTTTTCTGTGAGGTGGCCAAAAGTGGCAAAATTTATTTTTTCCCAATCGAAACCAAGAAAACAACCTTTATTTGCTGAAATTTTCAAAATCCAAGGGGGCCAAAGCCTCCCCTTCCGACGCCCATGCTAACAGGCAGTTACACTAACGGCAATTATGAGGAAAATCCGCAGCATCACTACTATATTTAGAACAGAGTTCCCCAGGTTATATGCTTGAATAAACTGCAAAAGTTCAAGGGGGGCTTCTTTCTCTACTGTGAACTGTACATCGGCAATATCGTGTTACTGTGATGCAACAATAACGTTCGTCTTAATTGCACAGCAATGAACAACAAGCGACCCAACAACTATCAATATTACTTTTTCGGCTATTAACTGCACTCAACTTCCTGGGCCAGGGTTGCCAGATTGGCCATTTCATGAAATGGCCAATTTCGAAAAATTTGGCCATTTTTGAAGTGCTCTGGCCATGAAGAAACGCGCTTGGCCATTGTGTAAAATTTGGCATTTTTTTCGGTTTATCACTGTGAGACTAAATTTTCATTAAATATTTTGCCTTTTTGTATTTTTTGGACAGTCTTAATGTCACTGTTACAGTAACACCATGGTACTTCAACCTTGTAGTATTGCTTTGAAGGGTGTAGTAGTGATTTAGACCTTGCAGTCGTTGATTTTGTAGAGGTGTTTCAGTCAGTGATAATCTTTTTGTTACCACTGGTAGCTGCTCCACTCGTATTGTATCAGAAGACTGCTGCACTCAGTTGTGTGAGTGATAATGTTGTAGTAGAAGTATTTCATATGGTTCGTAAGATTTTTCTTTATAAGCTTTCTCATCATTTTAACAGTAACACTCTGCAATACTTCAACCTTGTAATGTTTGAAGTGTGTAGTAATTATTTAGCCCGTGCAATCTGTAGATTTTGTACAAGTGTTTCAGTCGGACCTGCCATGAGTCAGTGTTAGCGCTCAGGTGTTCCTCCTCTTTCGTTCATATATGTGAACTTAACGATGGTTGTGACCATGCGATGAAATTATTAATGCATTTCATAACTTTAATCTTTTGTTCATATATTTGGAGCACAAGATCACGGGAAATTGAGCATTGTCATTGAATTGAAAAATTTAATTTCAAACTTTTTAACCCAGAAACGGTTAGAATTGAAGCATGTTTCTAAAATAGTGTTTGATATATGGTTCTAAGTTTTATTAAGGTAAATACAAACAAGTTGTAACACGTAATTTTAGTTCATGGCAGAAATTGCTGTTTTAGAGTTAAAACTTGTTTCTTTGGCAGAACCAATTTTTTGGAAAAAATTTGAGAACCCCATGAAAATAAAAATTAACATAGTTAAAACATTTTGTAATTTTGGCCATAACGTTTTCAAAAAACAGCCATTTTGGCCATTTTTTATCAGGATTTTAGCCATAAGCTACGGAAAATATCTGGCAATCCTGTCCTGTGCAACTACCTGGCCTACTTAGTATCTGAATGCAGCACGGTGATCTAAAAATTTATGACGCATCAACATACTGAAGCAAGAACTCATTTTCCATGAAAAAAAAACGAGGAACCCCTACAGAACCCTTAGAACTCACGTCACCCCACTACATGTTTTGCGGAACACTAGGGTACCACGGAACCCCTGTTGAAGAATACTGAGCTAGATTATATTTCTCCACACACATGGAAATCCATCTTCACGAGCACGAATCAAACTACGCATTTATTAGATTTACACAGAAATGTTTTTTAGACCCAACAATGCGCTTTTACTCGCAGGTACAAAACTTTAACCCTCTAACGACCGCGCGCGCCAATAAATTGGCGCGAGGTTTTTTTATTATAACTCGCCAGCCGCTATAGCTAGAGAGTTGTTCAAACCCTCTACGGATGCTGCAAGTCTTCTTGGTTCTATTTAAAAAAAAATTTTTGATTTGGGTGAGTGGTTTGTCTGGGAGAGGCTCGCAAAGTGGGGGTGTTTTGGTTTTTTTAACCAAATTTGACGGGATCTGGACGCCAATCCAATAGGCCAAAATTTTGGCTCAAACTTATTTTGGAAACTAAATGATCTCCCGCGTCGATAAAGCCCTTGCTTGACCTTATAGCATGTCTGGAACCAAAGTTATGGCCCAAAAACCCCATTTTACCCCCAAATTCAGAAAGTGCATGAGTCTCCCACTGGCAGCTACAGTAGATCGCTATAAGCCCCGATAACACCCCGCTAGAAGATGCTAGCGAGCTATACGAGCCCTCGAAAGACTCATGAAGTCTTCTAGTTTGCACTGAAAAAAAAAACATTTTAGATTTGGGTTCGGGGTTTTCGGTGGGTGGGGTTAGAAAAAGGGTAGTTTTGGCTTTTTTTTGATTGTTTCATTATGACGTCATCACCTCCACCAAGGGCCAAAATTTTGGCTCAAAGTTTGGTTGTATTCTAGGCTGGAATATGAAGCTTTGGAGGCCTAGATCGACTTCCTAGCGTTTCTGGTGCCCAACTACGGGTCAAAAGACCCCAAATCGTTGAGGACATGACTGAGTAATTTCAGAGGATCTCCCTAATAAAAATCCGGAAGTTTGGCCATAACTTTTGAACCAGATATGCTAGAGAGTCCATCAAAACCTCTAAAGACTCATATTGAAGCCTAGAATCCAAAAAAAAATTCGAGTCACCAAATCTGATGGATGGTTCGACTCCACGGAAGTGACGTCATTATCCCAATGTATGGAAATATGCATGAACAACCTCTGAATATGCGAACATTAACAAAAAACCCGTGATCTCAAGCTGAAAATTTTTTTTTCAGTCTAAACTACTAGTCTTCACGAATCTTTAGAGGGTTTTAACAGCTCTCTAGCCTATTCTGACAGCAAGTTATGGCCATATCCAAAAGGGGTGTTATTCTACCCTGGTTACCTTTTTTAGGGGTAGGAATTTTTACTACTTTTTGGTTTTTGTGGCATAATTTTTTATGCAGATATGCTAGAAAGCCAATCAAGGGCTCTAAAGACTCGCGGGATAGCCTAGTTTCATAAAAATATTTTTTCCAAAACGTGGGCCCATTCGATGGGCGTCCAGGGCCGGGAAAAGTAGGCCATAAAAACGCGAAAATACTCCCACTTGTGACGCCCCCCCAACAGAACCTCAAATCCAAAACTTAAAATTTGTTTTTTTTTGACTCGGAACTACTAGACTTGCTGAATCCGTAGAGGGTTTGAACACCTCTCTAACTGCAGCAGCTGGCGAGTTATGACCAAAATCGTACGAGCCAATCTATTCGCTTTTGCGGTCGTTAGGGGGTTTTAAGAGCACATACAAAAACTAGAGCTCACCACAGCCACACGTTTGCCCACAGTCATCCACCATACTCCTACTAAGTTCTATAGCGTCATATAAGGACTACGATCAAACGTCAATAACGACCCAACACTTGATCAATCAACCTTGTGGTGAATCAGTAAAATTTGACATCAAGTGAGATGATATGCGTGTTGAGAACCGTGTTGCAGCTTCATGTAAAAAAAGCCTATTGATACAACATCCCTGATACGCGATTGTTTATTGTTTGGCTAAGATAACAATCGCTTAAATACACAGGCCATAGTTCAAATTACTCAACATCAAAAACGTCCTTCAACTGCGAGTAATGTCCGGACATTAAAACCACTTTTATTTCAATACAGCCTTTGCAGTTTTATAGCTTACAGCGTAGCCCATGGTGCCGCCCCCATAAAAGTGCCGCCAGGGGCGGACTGCCCCCCTCCCCATCCCCCTTAGCTACGCCACTGAAGTTAATTTATCCGAATTTGTCCTGACTGTAGGCGTGTGTTCTGCTGACTTGTGTCTCGTATGACTTCGAAGCATCTCATGCAACTGGTCGTGACTTCAGTTTTAAGTCTACGACCACATGTCCTGCAACCTCATAGAACTTTGTAACGACATTTTGTAATGATTCAGGAGCAATTATTTCCGGCATATCAACTCTTTGACCCGGAGGTCAAACATTTCTATCAGAAGAACACTTGAAAAACTTTGCAAATGCATATTCAATTAATGAAAATGATTTAAAACATGAAACACTTCTGATGTAGAATTTGCTTCGGAAAGAGTCGCAGCTGCCTACATCGCTCGAACAATTTGTTTAATTTATAGCTCCTTACAAAGGTGCGTTTGACTGTTTATACAAGTTGTTACTAATAGCTGTAACTTTTCCGGTCACCAGCGCTTCATGCGAGAGAATTTTTTCAAAAATGAAATTAGTGAAAACATTTCTCAGAAATTCCATGACCAGTGAAAGATTGAGTAGCAATGCTCTACTTCTGATTGAAAGGGTACGAGCTGAAAAACAGATTTAGATGGCTTCGTTGATGAATTTGACAGTCGACATGATAGGATTAAGTCACACTGAGTTGATGTTGATATGAAATTCTGACGTAGACGGTGCAGGGATTTGTGTGAGAAGCGTATTGCTCATTGTCTATTTGTCTAATTGTTTCTTTTGGTTTATTTGAGGTAGTGCGTATTTCGCTTATGACAAGATAGTCATAAATCAGTGGTTCTCAATCTTTTTTGGCCCATGGACCATTTTTTCCAAAAGTATCCGATGGGCCACTTTGCTTTGCTGACACCTCATGAAGAACTAGTCGAAACTTGCACATACAGTAGGTCAATGAACCTTTCATCAAAGATTTATGGAACTCTCTGTGGATAGGTGGACCGCCTGGCCCCGTAGGGGATCACTGTCATAAATTAACGCAGGGTTTAAAATTCAGCTTTTGAAAATCAGTCAGAGAAAAAGTTAATTTGAATATTAAAATGAACGACTTTGTTAGGAATATCTACTGAGCAAGTTTTATGCCTGCTCTTACATCTTGCTATCAGGTACACGCCCAAAACGCCGATACACGCATACCTATCTGCGGCGCGGCTTTGCTAGTTTAGGTGCCACTGGTCGACTGGTACCGAAACCTCGCTGTTGTTAACTGCATAGCTAAGCATCCAGCATTTACCACCGACAAAGGAAAGAATGATAATATTTACACTACCGAGCTTGCCAGGCCTCCACGACAAAACTGCTTGGATTATCATCTCAGCTCTGATCAACACTAAAAACCAATAGCTTGGAAAAATCTCTACGCATTTCATTATTTCATGCTATACATCAGGATCGCAATTCAGATAAAGTTAATCCGGTAGCTGAGGGCGTATATCTGATTTACTGGGTTTTGAAAGAAGAGATAGCGAATCGAAAAATAGCTTCCTTGTAAACCTTGGTAGACTGCATTGGCCATGATGATCGGCTTCACAAATCCCGCCATACCGTTTCTGTGGCAGTAACCGAGTTTATTTTACTCATCTCATAACATTTGAGTGATCGCATTGTTTCTGATGTCAAGCAGAGCCCATGCTTGGTTAGTATGGTCGACGAGACAACTGATACTGTTGCATTGCGCTGTCCATTCCACTTGCCACAACCTGGCCAGAGAGAGGATTTTCAACTCCGTGCATTGTTAAAACCAAGCAACGTAACCGGCTACTTGACATAACTCTGAATGCTCTGATAAATGTTTCAGTGAACGGTCCAGACAGAAGCGTCGCAAGAAAGTCTTCAATAGAGGGGATTTGCATTTGGGCAGGGGGTTTGACATTCTGAAAATTGACAAAACCTCCACTGATTTATAGTGTTTCGTATGTCAATTTAGGGGTATTGGAGCTTTGTTTGGGGGGTTAAGCCCACCATAGTCCCCCATGGCGACGAGACTGGGTTCAGACCGGCTTAATGATGAGGGCGCCAGAGGTATAACGAGGGGGGAAGGGGGCGCAATTCCCCGGGCGCCGAGTCCTATGGGGGGCGTCAAATCACTGCGGGGGGCGCCGAGTCCCAACAATGTCACAAGTACTTTCTTCAATGCAGTACATTTGCTTCCGAAAGACCTCAATTGCGAACACGGGGGCGCCAAACTTGCTTCTTGCCCCGGGCGCCATCTAACCTCGTTACGCCCTGGAGGGCGCGCTTGAGGTTGCTCACGAAATTTGCGATTGAAATGGATAAAAATAAAGAATAGACAGAGCGAGAACTACAGACTGTAGGATCTGCGGATGACGAGTAAGAAACCGATGCTTTTACTGATGAACAAGAGCTGTTTTAATGAAGTTGAAATTGAAAAGTTTGTGTTGTAATTTTTGTAAATACAGTAGTACTACTTGCGCACTATGACTGCCAATACTGTAATGAACAATACGTTTAGGAATAATTTTGAACGTTTTGCTAAAAGAAATGCGGCCTCATAAAATTTCTTGGTGTTCCCTTAAACCAAACCTTAAAAAACCCTGGTCATATGACAAGCAAAATACGCAAAGTAACATGCTTGGATTAGCGTGTAAGCCTAACATCATAAACCTCAAACCCTATACCTAAAACCCCTTGCATTACAATTCCTCAACGCTAATCCTAGCGTGCGTTTGTGTATCATATTGTTATGTGGCCACTTCAACCAATCGTGTTCGGGTGAAGGCAAAATTTTGCTTATTGTTAGCCCAGCATAACTTTTGCGCCAATAGAAAAATACGCACTACCGAAACAACTATACGATTTACTTACAAATACCCAAAAAACATTAACTTATGAAGTGATTGTGTGTTGGTACATGCAAAAACACGTATTAATTTTCAAGTAACTAGCATCCACAAAGGCGACGAAGTTGGATCGACCAGCAGTTTTTTTTTTTACAATTACGTAACTATAGATCAAACGAGATTTCCACTTCTGCTCTATCTCGTCAGAGTCACATCATTTCTTCAAAATAATTTGATTTGTTCAAAACTACAACAGAGTTCAAGCTTTTTGCATAGATTCGAGTTCTCCTTTATTCACAAACCCTTCCACTCAATGAAAAAACTGTTTCACTGGATGCACAAGTGACTGGAATACACAGCACACATCTCGCCAACCTTGATGAACCAGGAAACTCATTTTTTTATTTCTTACGCAAAACTTAAACACATTTACCCACAAAATTGTTATTTAATCTTCATCATAAAAACTGCCAGAAAAAGCGGCCTGCATATATTTGCTTACCTCGTGAAATACTTGGGAATTTTCTTCTGTTTTTTAACTATCCAGAAATTTGAAGGAAGCTCTCTTTTTGTGGTAATATGTTTTAAGTTGCTATTACTGTGGTGTGCATCAAACGACAAAAAAGCGGTGAATCTGAAGCACAACTACAATCCAATCAAGTTGCCCAATAAAAGATTTGGCTGGTTTGCAAGTTTCCGTCTTTCAGTTATATTCAAAGGGTTCAAAAACCAAAACACTGGACACAAAAGGTAGCCAATTATGCATGCCTAATTGGTGGTTTTCCGATCAGGAACAACGTTGCTGCTTTTTTGAAACTGGTGGCTCATATGAAATAGCTCCAGCCCAGTGTAATTTTGCAGATGCTTCTCCAGTTTTTTTACGAAAAAATAGCACGCCATGAAGCGTTGCATAATACGTTCCCTCTGAAAAGCCACTCAGGACCAAATTCGCGGTTCGTCACGCTCGTGCAGGAAGTCAGCGTCATGTAACAGGAAAAGTTCTTAAAGTGTATCTGCCAGTCGAGCATGGCGGAGTTCATTAAAGCTCACATATGGGCGGCCTGGTAAAGTCTAACCGCTGAAAATATCGTTAGCGGCTCGTTCAACCTCAGCGGCCCGCCCAAAAACCGGACCATTAGCGGCGCGTGCCATCTCTAATTCGGGCATCTTGATTTATCTAGAAATCCATCCGTGCTTCTGTATAAGCAGACTTGTTTGTTTTTCTCCAAACACCCACCGTTTTGGATTGAAAATACCAATTCTATAGTTGTTTGTCTTTCTTTCGTGTATGTGTATGTGCGCGCGTACGTGTATTTTGTTTATTTTGCACGTCAGTTGTGCTTCCCGCGTTGACTTTTTGTGGTTGATTCTGTGTTTATCTCCTTTATATTTATTAGGTTTTCTTCTCCTGTTTCCATTGTAATCATATCTTTTCTACAATGGCAGAAAACAGACAATGATCATTTCAGGCCTTGACCCATCATCACTGGCATTTTCTAATAAAATCAAAAATCTGCTGGTGTATGATGCAGTGGAGACTGGAGAGTGTTTTCATATATCTCTCAATATACACCTGCAGCCAAGCCACAGCTTTATTCTTTCATTCACGCACAGGAGCACAGTCAGTGTATATTCCAACCAACTTCGTGAAACTGCTTGTTATGTATTAACGTAATTAACTGTTTTTCTGCGTAAATCTTTTCCTGTGTTGCGATCGGAGGGCCCGTGGACATTTGTCTTGGCAGCAAGAAACAGCAGTGATCACACGCCGTGATCCTGGGCGCCCGCGGAAATTTCTCCAGAGGTCGATATTTTGCTTATCTTTTTCAGGTTGCAGACGATATAATGCAAATGGACGTTCATAAAACGCTTACCCTTTCTACACTGCAACGAAAATGCTCCCGCTATCAGCAATTACTTTCTCGCTGCGTTATCTGCCATGATGTCTGCGTTCAGTAGTCGCATGCGGCAAAATGCCTACTATCGAAACCCCGGGTTTTAAATTTTGCCCCGAATTGGAAACACTAGTAGGCCTACATACGATGTTTTTCTCACCTTTCCAGTTGCTTTGTAGTTTCTTCCACCATGAATACAAGAGAACTTCACTGCATAGAACTTATGCAGAGGATTAATACTTCGTCTAGTAGTGGTTTTCAACCTGGAGTTGTGGCCCTCTGAGAGTCGTGAACCAATGTTAGGAGGGGTTGCGAGTAGATATTTTATATACACAACTGCATTACATTTGCTTTACTGGAGTTTTAGATGCGGTTCGTTGGGTTGCAGCGGATTGCTATAATGGGTCGCGGTACAAAAAAGGTTGAAAACCACTAATCGGGTACATCCGCCACCTACTTTTCTGTTCAAATAAACTTTTCGTTTTCAAAAGACTGTTGTAACATGCAAAAGTAGTGCAAATTTACCGATTGCAATAGTCAAACCCAGTGGTGGGTTTAAGGTTGGGGGGGCCGGAGGCAAGACTAAAAAGGGGTGGCCCTTGATGACGTCATCATACTCAGCCAACCGTGATAAGCACATTTGATCAAGCCTGAGATACGGCCACCCAAGGTTACGTTCCTGTCTTCCTGAGACGACGGCATGACTGACACAGCAGAAGGAGAAAATGCAAAAGGGTGTTCATGATACACAACTTTGAAAGCACTGAAAGTGGGAAGACAAGGCTGGCAACACATAAAAGTTAGGCAATAGTAAGTTGGCATCGTCCCCACTTCATTACGTTCGCTCTCCTTTTCTCTGCATTCACCAACAATAAACTACAAAGTTTATCCCTATGAAAATTTCACAAATCTCTTTTCCTGGAATTTGTTCGCATTCATGTGGGAATCTAGGAAACCATAAATGCAATTTGTTCGCATTATGGGAATCTAGGAATTTGTTCGCATTATGGGAATCTAGGAAACCATAAATGCAACCAAGAAGATTTAAAACACTAAATTTGTTTCAAATTTTATCCCTCTAATTGCAATAACATAGCATACAAAAAAATCCAGCCTGCGGCTTGTTTTGGAAAGCTTTGAGGCTGGATAAGTCACGGCTGCCCTCATCTTGCATTGACATTAGTTGCTTGAAAAATGTGCAAAAGTAGGAAATAATTCATCATATACCTTATCGCAAATTTTCTAGCAAGTACCCTACACATTTGATAAAATCTGTGCTAAGAAAAAACGGTTCAAGTTATACTGGGTAAGAGCTGGAAAAAAATTTAACATCACCTAGCAAGCCTACCTTAAGCGCAACCACTCAGGCTAATATTCAACCTTCGAATAACCTGTGACTTCAAGCATGGGCTAAATTCAAACGACCTAAAGTAAGCCTATCTGTAGAAAAAATAAGTAGCCAATCCATAATACTCAAAAAATGACATTTCTGCTAGCTGATAAGAAGTATGAATGTAGCCTTGCTTAACAGTCTTTGCAGTACAACAGCAATAATAAAAAAATTACTTTGCAAACTAAGAATAATATGTTGTAAACACTAAAATATGTAGTCTAGCCATTGTCTTATTTTCTGATGGAAATGTTTATTAAGGTGCAACATCACAAGAATCGAGAAATTTGACTAACCTTTTCAACTCAGAGACATAAAAGAGAAATCCTTAGATAAAAATATGGATGTTCTAGAACCCCAACTTCATTTTTACAAAACTTAAGTTTGTGTGTAGCACATCTGATTACGTACCAGACCAGCTATGTCCAACCCGCGGCCCTCGGGCCACATGCGGTCTAGTGTAGGTTTTCGCGGTAGAAAAAGTATCCTACATACTGACAACCTGTCCTTATGTTGATAACCTTGAATATGATATTTTAATGCAGGTGGTCCTCAGTGCCACTTTATCACGTCTGCTACCACTGCAGTTAGGATTCGAACGATTTCACTAATTTAGCTTTAAGCTAAATTTAGTTTGCTCAGATATAAGCACGTCATTGAATGCGCGGTGCTCATTAATATGTCCAGTGGCGTACGCAGAAAATTTTCATGGGGGGGGGTTTGGTTCAGGGTCATATGGTGGCATTTAATATGCGGTGTTTGTGACGTCATAATTTGACGTCATGTCCATGTTTCCAAACCAACGTTTTGGCGAAGTTTGTTGATAAAATATGCATATTTTTCTACATCCACTCCCCTTATTTTATGTGTCGTTGCATTGAATATAAACTATCAGCGCTTCAAATTAGGATATCGGAGAAAAACAAATTCAACGCTACTACACAGCAGTTCATAACTGCAAAAATATCAGGCTGCGCGTTAAAACAGGGGAGTGAAACACACTCATCACTACGTCAGAGCAATTTACAACTACAAAATCAGGCTGCGCTAATGTCTCGTCGAATAC
>Ga0210059_1009280_pt1 | contig 15395 bp, 13 predicted proteins | sample Ectturendosymbi2_FD_188042 | JGI IMG/M metagenome (GOLD analysis project Ga0210059, IMG submission 188042) | Ecteinascidia turbinata endosymbiont from Florida, USA - Sample 2 (SPAdes) (version 2) | ecosystem: Host-associated > Tunicates > Ascidians > Unclassified | place: Key West, Florida... | reverse complement strand
TTTAATAATTAGATTCTAAGTTTGAGTATTTCAGTCTTTGACGAAGTCTGATTGAAATGTAACCAGTGGCAAAACTAAAGATTTGAGCCAGGGGCAGGCCGGTCGCCAGGATTTCGCAGCAGGGGGAGCCAAAAATCACAAGGGGGAGCACATTTTTTAAATACAATATTGAATGTATGCAGCCAGGGCCGGCCCTAGCACGTGCGGGGCCCAATGCAAGACCTGGGCGCGGGGCCCAACGCAAAATCTAAGCGCGGGGTCCCTTGAGCAGTGATTTTATGACGTCATCATGTTCAGTCAGTCAACCGTGTTACGATCGTGGTGGAACGCAGGTGCAAAGCACTAACACGAGAATTGAGCAGGTTTGCTAACGTTCGATAATAGAGGAAATTCGCTAGTTCTGACGAGAATGTTATTTGTTAACAATGAAATTTACATGGCGTTTCTACTGAATTCTCAAGTGCAAGGTGTATCTGGCAAAAATGAACAATCTACCCAAACACCATGGCGCGGGGCCCCAGAGGCGCGGGGCCCAATGCAGCTGCATCGGTTGCATCGGCTTAAGGCCTGCCCTGTATGCAGCAACCGCCAATAAAAAAGTCGCTTGCGACATGTTAAGTTTACTAGCATTTAACTCTCCCCAGAAAGTTATGCAGATATGAACGCCGAACCGGCCGAGCACGGTCATTTGCTCTTTTGCAACCTGGGCAAGGGAAGATACAAGAAATTGCTTATTTTGCAAATCGTTAAAACTGCTACCTCCTTATAGATTGTCCTCGCGTTTCACCTTTGCCCCTCGCCTCCTCTTTCTTGTCACACGCGCTACAGCAATGTTTTTCAGCCGGGATTCCGCGGAACCTCAGGTTTCCGCGAGCGGCTTTTTCTTAACTGTGCTCAACAGCACCAGGCGCGTAGCGAGAAATTTTTATGGGGGACAAGCAACAACCAAGTCTCAATGTTTAAGTATTTAATGCCCCTTGTTTTTTCGTGAGCTTTACCGCTCTGTGGCAACAAAACGGGAGCTTTCAAACACCGCAATGCTGTCAGTTTTCAAATCGGTCTTTGTTCCGATCCTTACCTAGGGTCATGAATCTTGGTAATGACCGAAAGAATATTTCAGATATTCTCAGGTGCAAGCACCAAAGATGGGATTTTTACGAAGAGTCCACGGTGTGGCAAAGTGATGTACCGAGGTTAGATTGGGTCCGGGCAAGAAACAAGTTTAGTGACTCCATATTCGAAACTGCAGTAAGGTGTTTTGGGAGTAAATATACGCATTTAAGACAAAAAACGTCCGACATTGTTGCGACTTTTCGGCGCCCTTCAATAATCCGGCGCCCAGGGCATTGTGCCCCCTCGTTACGCCCCTGGTGTGACACTCGCGACAAAGTGCGCAGCTGTGAAATTTGCAGAGCCCTGAACGTCGAAACATTTCTCCTAATTGAGAGAACACAACTACATTAGTTCGGCCATGTATCCAGAATGTCCAACGAAAGACTGGTGAGGCAAGACCTGCGGGCTAAACCCACGGGAAAGCGACCCAGATATCGTTCAAGGCCTAGGTGGAGTAACTGCATTTCCGACCTTGCTTGGTCCCGTCTTGTTGTGTAGCCAGCAGAACTCTCTGAAATTGCTCTTGACCGTCAGGTATTCCAAGTTCTCCTATGAATGTTGCCCCTGCAACCCTCCCTGGAGAAAAAGTGGACATGAAAATTAATGAAATGAATAACATTTGTGTTATTTTATTCACCGGTGTTTAAATGTGCTCAACTAGTGAGTGAACAAGTTCCTTAGGCGGCTAGAATTGATTAATACGAACGTAGAGACGGCTAGAAATGATTTGCGTAACCTATATAATTCATGATACCTTTCGCAGGAAATAAGATGTAAAATGAAGTTCGGATACCGCCATTGTTGCGTCAGCGTCATAATGCGGCCAGCGGGTTATTTGTAAGTCCTCATGTAGCCCACGGAGCAATTTGAGTTTGAGACCCCTGACCTAAACCATGATTGGCAAAACCAGCACGACTTTGCAACTGCCTCTTTCGGTTGGGAACGAACTTTCGACCTTGCTTTCTTCAACTTAAATTGTTCCATTCGAACCAACCTTTCCATTTCTACTTTGAGCGCTTGTCTGGACACGCAGGTATTTTCTGAGATCAACTACACAACTACTGTACTGTGAATTGTAAAGTAGTAAAATTTGCATTATACACGAAATTTCAACCCGTGTCTTTGTCAATGTATTCTAATTGGGAAAGCTCTTCCTAGGTTCATATACATATCGAAGATGTTGGTGTGTCGAAACCAAGTCTGGTTCGATTTTCAAATGGCCGGGCAACAATAGACTTACAATTAGACTGGTGATTCAGGCATTCGATTTTACGCATAGGTTTTCCAAAGGTTGCGTTTCAACCAAGTGACGATTTCGCCATCCTGCTTGAAGGTAAGAGGCGTGTTTATATTTTTTTTTAAATTGGCATTGCGATTCAATCATTTTTAGGTTACATGCTCATCACCAATTTTGTGCTACCAACCAGGGTCGGCCTTAAGCCGATGTATATAACTGCATTGGGCCCCGCGCCTCTGGGAGCCCGCGCCATGGTAGGTGGGTAGGTTGTTCATTTTTGCCAGATACTCTTTGCGCTCGAGAAATGTAGAAACGGCCTATAAATGTCATTCTTAACAAATATCACGTTTGAACGAACGATGAATTTCCTCTGATTTTATCGAATGTTATCAAATGTGCTCAACTTTTACGCTAAGGGCGTTATATCTGCGCTCCACCATCTGCCACTCTTTATGGATCGCATTTGACTGTTAGTGTTACTAATGCAAGTTAAGGCTGTAGTCGACCTACAGCTATTGCAACTTGCAAGCAAGGTGTTGTGTAGTAATACAACTCGCAATGAACAGGTCAAGACGAGTGTCTGTCTTATTAACTTTGATGGCAGTTCTGCCAAGGTAACGTTGTTTCGTTTTCGAAAGATCCTTCTGTTTTGCAAATTTTTAGTTGGTTTCGGTCATCTGCATTTTGACAGAAGCTTGCAGTTTTGTTTCATAGCAGATTTTAACATACATGAGATTACGCATTTTAATATTTTGTCAAAGAAAAATTGACTCCATGACATTGAAACAAATGACAAAAGATCAAAGGTTGCACCTGTGGAAGCCAAAATCTCATGCAAACCAGCGCAATATTTTGTGAAGTGTTTGCCTCCTTTTCTTTGTCCACAGAGTTGTTTCACGTTATTTATCGGTCGTGCAAGTACTTTTATCAAATGCCTCCCAGGAAAATTTCATCGGGTTTTGCCTATTTGCGCGCGTAAATTGGCACAAAGAATTACTTCGAAGTCCAGCTTCATAAACGTAAAGGCAGTTTAAGCAGCCCTGGAGCTTGACTAGGCAAGGCAAAATTGTGAATGTCATCCAACACACTCGTTCCTGTTTATCACTGCATTGGGCGGCTGTAGGCTTTCAATCTATCATGCGCATTATATATATTGCGTTCGGTAATTTTTTCTACATCTGTAACGTGGTAGTTGTGCAATCTTTGCACATAACATATCTAATTCACAATGAAACGTTTGTATTGGTATCCAAGAACATGCATTAAGAATAACTATAAAATTGGGGTTTGGAGGAACGTTGGACGGATGCGTGGGTTGGTCTCTTGTGAATTTTTTTTTCGTGTATTAGGTCACAAAAAGGATAGTTGATCGTGCGTCCAGACATTAACCTTCATACCAGAACGCATCTGCGCGTGTGGTCAACGAAAGCGAGAAAGGTAATCAGTTCATGTTAAAAGTTTTCTCCAAGCCAGTCATTCTTCGAACGAAAATGCCGTTCAACAAGAGTGAAGTAATTGCGCTCTATGTTCAATTCACTTCTCAGTTCGGTTTGATTGACGTAACTTGCATTTGTGCACGCTCCTCAGATCTTCATTGCAGAGCTTCTATTTACAACTTTCGGCTTGATTACGACTCGTAGCGGTACACTGTCTTCCTGTCCAATACAGCATCATGCTATTATTCACAAACATGGACGTAACTACGGGACATATGAGCTATGCCCTCGCCCCATCCAAATAAAAGAAACTGTTGTGTTATCACATACGTAGTAGCCTACCATACAGAGGAACTTCAATAATCTGCCGTTTTTTGGCTATTCATACTGTTATTTTTCTAAAACACCTTCATCAAAAAAGGTCATTTAGCACGGTTGACTGATCAAGACGACGTCATAACACTCCTAAGAGGGGCCCGCGCCTAGGTCCTGCATTGGGCCCCCCGCTTGCTAGGGCGGCCCTGCTGCCAACCATATTATATTATTTTGGAAAACTGATATTGTTGTTGAATAACTGGGAAATCCTTGAAATTCAGAATATCATGACTATTTGAATCGTCAAACGACACCTGTTGATTATATCCAACACCAGCTGCTACAGGTTGTTGCAAGCATTTTTGCCAACAGAGCTATGACCGTAAACCACTTGGTTTATCAACGGTTTTCATAAACTTGCTTCAAAGTGTAGTTTAGTGGAACATTATTTCTCTGAAGTCAAGTGGACGTTTTTGCTGATGATCCACTGTAATAAATGCATTTTTCAAATGTTTTCATAGCCTTAGGTTCAAAGTTGAAGATCAGTCATGGACAAGATGGAAAGATTTCTTTGAGAGACACACGCAGGTGGCTCAAGCCCAGCATCGGCCAAGTTCAATGATGACCGGTACTAGATTTTCACACCTGAGGGAAGACCAAGCGACGGGCGGCATGCGTTCCATTGTCTTCAATATCTTCACTGTGTCTGAAGTTGGCGGTTCGTAACAGTAAAGTCTTGATCAAAAGCACAGCAAGCACACTGAAGACCTGTATATATTTCAAATGTCTTCAGATTCTGTTCATTCTGGTTTGCTCCTTGGTGATGATTGAACTTCTTGACGTGTCGACAGAAAACGAGTTTCTTCCCAAAAATGTCGTCATCTTCATCGTATGTGCTGTGCCATTCGCAAGTTGATGAGGTGCATTTTGAAACAAGCAATGATGTGCGAATGCAGCAAGAATGTTCTACTTTCAGTGAAACAAGCAGTATCCAGAATACACCGAGTTCAGATTTGGTGAAAGTTGAGTTGCAAGATAGTGAATTGTGGAGGAAGTTTCATCATCTAACAAATGAAATGATTGTAAACAAACAGGGAAGGTGGGTTACTACGGTATTTCAAAATATTATTTATGTGCTCTTTCGTTGTATGATCCATGCGCTTTCAATATTTTATGGTCTTGCTGACACGAATTTAAACAGTCACATTTGGAGCGAATTTGCTAACTTGTTTTATTGTTTACTGAAGCAATGTTTTCGATTTATTTCTGTTTCTGCATAAAAATTGCATGGCCAAGTTGGATACAAAATTAGACTTAAAGTGCTTTGTGACGATTAATGTTTGTAAACAATCAAATCTAAAATGGAAGCGAAATATGTGGCCAGATATTAATTCGCCTTAAGTGACTAAATACGTCAAATTCTCGAAGATGTCCCAAGCAATACGAGTACAAATCTTTGACAATGCTTTGCAATTCAGAAACATCACAATATTGCTGAAGGAAAGTTAGTTGGGTAATTGATTTTTCGTCTGTTGGGAGAAAATGTTTAAATTTTCGAAAAATTTCCGGATTTCATGTTTGAAATTTCTAATTATTGCAGGTGTATGTTTCCAATTTACCGTGTCAAGCTTTTTAATTTGAAACCCGATGCAATTTACAACGTATGGATGGATATAGTGAACACAGACGGACAACGCTACAGACGACAGGTTTGACACATTTGGTATTTTTAATCATGTCAGCAAGGGGAGCTTAACTTCTGGTAATATTTTGAAAAAGCTAAGAATGAAAATGATTTTTGTGCAAACCATATTACTGAATCAATTGAATGACACTTTCACATTAGTTCTTATTGCTTATGTTATTGATCGTGAACATTGTGCTTGTGTGTTATTTTAATCAAATTTTCATAACCAACAACGCTTTATTTCACGGTTGATTAATGTTGCCGATTTAGGCGTCTGCTTTCTGGCTTCAGTACAGTACATTTCCTTTATAAAACACTGTGTATTTGCGCTCTTTTGCATTTTAACTTTGACTGCTCTGCTAATGATGAAACACACAATATTTATCCAATGCTTTTTTTGCTTCCTGAGGTCAAAACATAGTTTTAGTTCACTCGATCAAAAGAAATGCTTGTGTTTTATTGTGGAACTAAAACTATGTTTTGACTTCAGGAAGCAAAAAATCGAGTGATTTTTGGCGAGACCGTTTTGACAAAGACTATTTGACGCCGAGTTGTTTTGGCGCTGAACTATTATGGTGCTGAGTCATTTTGGCGCCATTGTGCGGATCCTGACAGGTGTGTGTAATGAAAATGGATGAAAACATGCATAAAACTTTATATTGTAATTGTAAGCTAGACCTCGCATATGTTCAAGTGGTGCCTGTGAGTCAACATGTTTTGCGATATTTTGAATTATACATTCGTATTTTAAAATTCGCATCTTCAAGACAGTGGCAATGGATCACTTTTGCTGTGTTTATCACAAACGTATGGATACCAGTCGAGGAAAAACTTTGGTTTATCCCTCTTGCTAAACGATTTTCAGTCATATATGTTATTGGCTATACGTGACAATGAAAGGAAAATTTGTTAATGTTAAGAAAAGCACATCGTTTTAACGTTTCTTGCTATCTTTCGAAGAAACAGATGCTTTCTTGAAAAACATCCGAACAAATGGAAAACACACAGTTCTAGAGAGAATGACGTATGCGTAAAACAACTACAGGGTCCTAATAGCTCAGTGCTAAAACAAGGCAGCACCAAATTTTTCCATTACGCATTTTTCAACGCAATGTTCGAGTACATGAAAAACAAAAGTATTCAACAGCGCATTAAAGTTAGTTTTGATCATTGCAGAAAAACCAATGGACGGTTGTTGGTCCCGGAAAAATTCCTGTACAACACAGCTTTTATCTTCACCCTCTGTCGCCATGTACCGGCGAAACTTTGATGCATCAGCTGGTTTCGTTTGATAAAGTGAAACTAACCAACTCGTTTTCCAAACTCTCTGCTGAAAAGGTACGATTTTTGCAGTGGGTATTTGAAATGAAAGGAGCTGGTTAAAGTTTTCACTACAATGTTTTATTTCTTCACAGTCACTCAGTAGAAAAGCTTGCTTTTTGCATTAGCTTGAAGGCGAGTGTTTGTTTTCATGGGTTAATTCATGTAGTGATAATTTTATGCGAAACTGTACAAATTTTACAACTTATTTCAAGGTAACAAGTAAAGTCATCTTGACTGTCAAGCATTTGTTTTCCTTTCTGTGTGTACGTTCATCTTTTGGCGATTCGAAATGCGTTACTCTAGAATTTATTTCACAGTTTTATGTTCATTCGCAACATCGTTATCAACCACGGCTTTATATCAGTCGTGTCGATAAACAAAGCAAGTTGCAACCAACTTCAACGTTTGCTTTTGATGAAACATCATTCATCACAGTGACAACCTACCAAAACAAGCAGGTATGCTTTTATTTCCAGTAGTAAAGTACTTCTATTGAATTTAGAATTACCTGAGTTGGTAATTCAATGTTTCTCAGTTTTACATGTTTTTACAGAATCACGTCTTCATGGCTGATTTGTGTTTGTATTTTCAGAATCTGTTTGCGAAAAATGCAAACCTATGACGATTTCTAGCGTGAGGTAACTGTGGATGTAGTTTTTATGACCACTGTGTAGATGAATCAGAAACTAGCAAAATAATCCAGGTTTCGTAATAATATTGACACAGCCTCATTTATGTCCAGAGAGGCAATGCATATGTATAATATCGTACATAACCAATTATTTAGAGGCAAATTTTGCTGTTTATGTCTTTTCGAAATTATGATACTTGTACCATTTATCATGACATAGCAATAATATCGCTGGTCGTGCGAGCCAAGGGCGTACGCAAGGGGGGTAGAGGTTAAAATCCTTCCCTTGATATTTTATAAAAACTTTTTCCGCGATAGTTTTGTGTTCCGCGATAGTTCACTTTATCCGCAGCCTCGTTTTGCAGTTGTAAATTGCTCTGACGCATTGATGAGTGTGCTTTACTCCCCTGTCTTAGCCTGATATTTTTGCAGTTTTCAACTGCTGTGTCGTAGCGCTGAGTTTATTTTCCTCCGATATCCTCACTTTGGAGCGCTAATTGTTCATATTCAGTGCAATGACACATGAAATAAGGCGAGTGGATGTAGAAAAATATGCATATTATGTGAACAAACTTCGCCAAAACGTTGTTTTGGGAAACATGACCATGGCGTCAAATTGTGACGTACAAACAGCGCACATCAAATACAAATGACCGCCATATGCCACTGAATGAAACCCCACCCATGAAAATTTTCTGCGTACGCCACTGATGCGAGCGTTTTGATGCTGTGATTAATGAAGTATTCTGAGGAAGTGAATATAATTTGCAATATGAATTCAATGTACAGCACAGTATAACTTCTTAATTAGAAATTCAAAACATAAGAGATTTCTAGGCAATGCAGCATAGGCTTTTGTATCATCAAAAAATGCAAAAGTTAATTTGGAAATTCAAAAGTTGTTTTGCATATTGGTATGTCCGTTTTGTTTTTTTACTTCACTAGGTGTCGCAACTGAAAATCTACAGCAATCCATATGCACGTGGGTTCCGTTTTGGCGGAGGAAATGATGTTCGCAAAAGAAAAGTTCAGGAAGAGGATGATCAAACACCGTCACCATCACAAGGATCCAATCAGAACGTTTTTAACAATTCAACGAGTAAACGATTGAAACAGCAGTCTTGCGAAGCAAACACCCCATCCGTTTGCCAAACAGCACATCAAGGTTTCACTGATGTAATTTGTACATCGGAAATACCTCAGCTGCCGACTTGCTCCTGGACAGATGGCCCTATACTTCCTCAACAAAACGTTTCTTTCCTAAGCAAGGTTTCTGAGGGAACAACCCTGCAGCCGGAAGTCAACTTCATTCAATCGAATCCCGCTGAACAACAAATTGGAGGTGACGATGGGATCGGCCCTTTGAAAAATTTCAACGATCCCTCATTCTCTCAGCAGCAAATACAAACTGATGTCCAACTGACGTCTTGTCCGTCAATAGCTGGAGGTCAAAGTAACGAATATCATGGTTTATCGTCTCACTGCCAACAACAAAGCAACTGGCAAGACGGCAGCATTTGCACTTCATCATCTGCTTTCGGTGTTGCTGATCCCAACGTCGCCTCGTGCACCATTGCTGCAAGGAATGAACTTCCAGCTGTCGCTGCAGGTCACAGCAATCGAAGAATGTTTCCTGAAGTTTCTCTGAGTGGCAACACAATTCCCCAAATCGCCAATCAAGGTTTTGTTCATAACATGTTTCCAGTCGACACCATTGGAGACAGCACGTCATTCGATCACGTGGATTATGATTCAAAAATGTTTGATGAAGGATGTCATCTACGTTACCAAGAAGAACGTATGGTATATAACCAGGTGACCCAATATCAGAACGGTCAGTTTACTTACCACCAGCAGTCACCTGATTTTCTTGACATTTCAGCTACAAGGTCTTCGTGTCAGTATCGTTTTTAATTCGTATATGACCATCATGCCGTTTTAGTCTTTGATATCGATGTATGTACTCATTTTGCAGATTTTGTACGAAAGTTTGTGTTTTGTAATCATTTTGATTTGTGCCTTTTTGTGCAAGACTTTGATTAAATACAAATTGTGGTTTTCTTAGAACGTTTGCGTCACTTTGTTGCAGTTTACGTGAATATTTAGGAATTCGAAAAAATTCGAAAATTTGTGCACATACTGACTATACAGAAATTCACTTAAGTCCCATACCCAACTGTAGGAGAATAGTCAATTTTTTTAGTTGGATGTGAAATTTTGTTTTTTATTTTTTTAGTTAGTCAACAATTTTTAGTTGGATGTGAAATGCGGATACATCAGACCCAGATAACTAATAAGCAACAAAATATTGGAAAGCAAATAATGTAAAACCGTTTTTAGGAATGTATCGTTTATTTTTTGGACAGTGTGTTTGCTTCACGCTTGGAATATTTGGTTAAACTATTCCTTTGACTTTGGTTTGGTTCTTTGGTGGTGTTGAATCTGACATCATCAGGAAATAAATTTTCATTGCTTTGGAAATAAATTTTCATTGCTTCTCATTCTGATTTTGTCTTCAGATGATTCACTCGTTTGACAAATGTCGAAAAAACACATTTTTGAAACAATTCCGTGAACTCACTTAAAACGCAGATTCAACTGTCCGCGATGTTTTTACTGATATTCAATTATCGTTATCGAGAGCGAAAATTGGTTCTGCATTAAATCCACAATATTTCTCGCCATATAATATCACAAACAGGGTTAAGACATTTTAAACATGTGCAAAGTAGCGATTGCCATTAGGGAGGTAGTCAAGGCTGACTTGGTGCCACTAGCAGAAAAAAACCTGATCGCGAGCACAACACAAAACTGCAAATGGCTAAATACTGTGGGAAGCCTTAGACAAGTGATTCGCAAACGTTTTCAGTTTGAGGCGCACTAAGAAAATAAAAAAATTTCGCCGCCCACTTACTACGCCGCCCACTTACTACAATACAAAAAATTAATGCGAATATGCTATGGGTGCCTGTTTTGGGGAACAAGTAAGATTGAAAAGAGGCTCTGTCGTTGCCAATCACACCCGCGTTTCATCGTCAATTCCAAGAAGTCTCTCTCGTTTTTCCCTTTTTATTTCTGTCAAAGCAGAAATCCATATATACAGGGCCACGAAGATGCAAATGGCTAGATTGTTTTGATGGCGTTCACGCCAATCATTGAATAAGATTTGTAAGTAGATCGCGAAAACTCGTCGAAGCTGTTTTGGGGAAACAATGCTTGGAAAAACGGGTCGTAGTTTCAAACACCACAGAGTTGTCAGCTTTCAAAGGACCTTTGTTCCGATCCTTACCTATCGCCATGAATCTTGGCAATGACCGAGAGAACATTAACACAGGTGCAAACACCAAAGATGCGGGGTTTTTGCGAAGAGCCCATGGTGTGACAAACGGGCGTACCCAGGTTAGATTGGGCCCCGGGGCAAGAAACAAGTTTGTCGCCTCCATATTTGAACCTATGGTATTTTGGGAGTAAATGTACTGCATTGAAGAAAAAAACTTCCGACATTGTTGCGACTTTTCGACGCCCTCCCAGTGATTCGCCCTCGTTACGCCCCTGGTGTGACACTTCGGGACAAAGTGCGCAGCTGTGAAAATCGCAGAGCCTTGAATGTGGAACCACATTTCTCAGTGACCTGAATGTCGAAACACTTCTCCAATTGAGAGAACACAACTACGTTAGTTCGGCCAGGTATCCAGAATGTCCAGCGAAAGACTGGTGAGGCAAGCCCTGCTGGCTAAAGCCACGGGAAAGCGACCCAGATGTCGTCCAAGACCTAGGTGGAGCAACTGCATCTCCGACCTTGCTTGGTGTGGAGTCAGCAGAACGATCTGAAATTACTGTTGACCCTGAGGTATTCCAAATTTTCCTATGGATGTTGTCCCCGCAACCCTCCTTAGAGGAAAATCGTGACGGAAATGAATAACCTTTACGTTAGTTTATTCACCGGCGTTTAAATGTGCTCAGCTAGAGAGCGGACAACTTTCCTAGACGGCTGGAATTGTTTAATACGAACATAGAGACGGGTTAGAAATGATTTGCCTATAATTCATGATACCTTTTGCAGGAAATAAGATGAAAAATGAAGATCGGGCACGGCAATTGTTGCGTTAGCGTCACTTAATGCGGCCCGGGGTTACCTTGTAAGTCCTGTGTGGCCCACGGAGCATTTTTAGTTTGAGACCCTGATCTAGAATGAATGTTATTGTTGTCAAACAGTGTCTATGGCCTCATTGCATAATAAAAAGACTTTGAAACTGGATTGCTTCTTAGCCGAAGTTTGAGCTTCAAGACATGCAAAACGTATATCGCTGCCGTTGTTTTAAAAATACAGAAAAGCAAAAATCTACGATGTCCATTTAATGCCACGGTTGATGCTGCAGACAAGAGGAAATTATACAGTGTTTGTAGCAAGCCAGAGATGTCAGAGGAATTTTTGTGATGGTCTTGAAATGAAGTTTACATCACCATTAGGGGGGATACAGCAAGCTGATGTGCTAGAAACAGCTGCGAAAAGCGTTATTCCTTGTTTGTACGTGCGGTTAGTGACTACAAGCGCTAAGATACAAGTTTGTGTTTCATTATCACCAATTTCCACACGGAGCTTTAACCTCAGGTAAAGGTCAGCCATGATAGGAATTTTCTAGCATTTATATTACACTATAAACCAGTGCCGCAACCAACTGATATTTTCGGGGGGGGGGCAAAATGATGTAACTTGTTGCAGCACCTAACAAATACATACGTTTGTGAAAATTTCGGGGGGGGGGCAAATTGCCCGATTGCCACCCCTCTGGTTGCGGGCCTGCTATAAACAACGTTTGGTTAATCATGGAAAATTGGTAAACCATACTGCTTTGGGAAGGTTCTTTTAAAACCAGGGTTCCCAAACTTTTACGATATCGTACCACTTGGGCACCCTGTATTGTCAACGCGTACCACTTCTTCCAGAGCAACCAATTTGATCGAATCTTAGTTTACGCAGAATAATAACATACATTTTAAAGTAACAATAAAAACCACCACCAAATTTAATGAGATTTTTGTTTAACTTCCACCAATTGCCCGATGCGTGTCGTAAATTCACTAACAGCGCATCGAAAGTCATAATGTTGCGATACAATAGGAACAGCAGACTACAAGAAAACAGTGGCGGAGCCAGGGGGCAGTTTGGGGCAACTGCCCCCCAAACCTCTGTGGCACCCCGTTGAATGGCGCCCTTTTGCCACAAATGCGCCCCTTTTTGGTGCCAATGGAAGTAGAAACATATTTTCAAATACTCTAAAATAAACACGGTTTTTCGCTTAGTAAAACGTCAGGGTTTACATGTCGGACTGTACCCAACCTCTTATCGAATAACGTTAACGATGCTATTGTTTCGTAATAGTTCCTCTGTTTCGTTTTTTCTTTGCCGCGTGAGAACTGCCCAGCCTTCGCAAACGCAGTCACATTCGCAGTTCTCGATTTGCTGCTGTGCTGTATGAAAATGGTCTGTTTTTATTTACAAGTTTATTCTTCAATGCCTGATGACCGCCTTGAAAGGAAAAGGAAAGGAGTAAAAATAGGAATGCAATGTGGAAAACGTATTACTGACTCAAGATTTTACAAGCCTCCAAAATGAAACGAAAACCAGTTTCAGCGCTATTGCCAGTGCAGTTCGTGAGTCCGCAGTTTGTCTGCATCGTAGTTTTGCAACATAAAAGTGAGTGGATGGGTTTCTTGACGGAACTAATCTCCAGATTGACAGGGGCGTAACGAGGTTAGATGGCGCCCGGGGCAAGATGCAAGTTTGCCGTGGTGACCCTATTTTCGAACCTGAGGTCTTCCGGAAACAAATGTACTGTATTGAAGAATGTACGTGTGACATTGTTGGGATTTTTTGGCACCCCCCCAATCATTCGGCGCCCCCAGAGTGATTCAATAGCGCAGAGGCGTATTGAATTTCTGTTAGATTAGGGGCGCAACGAAGTTAGAAGGCGCACGGGCCAAGGAGCAAGTTTGGCGCCCCTATGTTCGAACCTGAAGTTTTTCGGAAGCAAATGTACTGCACAGAAGTTCTTGTGACATTGTTAGGACTTTTCGGCGCCCTCATACTGATTCGGCGCTCGGGGAATTGCGCCCCTTGCTCCCCGTCGTTACGCCCTTGATTACTGTGCGCAGAGAAGAGCCTCAAAAAATCATGGTACACAGCTCTAACTAGAGGCATAAGGGCACCTAGGGTTTTACACGGCGCAATATTTTCAATTCGCCCGAATTTTTGCGCCTCTTTGAGGAAAAACGAATAGGAGAATTTTGGAGGGCGATGGTTCTGTTTCAGAAACTTTCCCAAAAATATTGGAAAGTTTTTCCTGAATCTTTCAAATCTTGTCTGAATCTCCCCCCACTTCGCACGCCTATAGCTTTAACGCAGAAACTTTGGCGAAATACTAGCTACCTACAGCTTAGTGGATTGAATAAGTGGTTTTACGTGGTCATAACAATTTTTGCTCAACACTTGAATATTTGCAGTCCAAAATTGGTGGAATGACCCCACCTGGCAACGTTTCAGGCAACAGTTAGTTCAGTGGCGTACGAGGTGGGGGGAGCGGCCGCCCCCCCGGCTTGAAAATTTCAGGGCAAACTCTGTTTTCAGGGCAAGCTCAAGTTGCTCAAAAATCCTGAAAGATAAAAAATATTTTAATACATTAAAAAATTTCAGGGCAAATTCTGTTTTCAGGGCAAGCGCAGGCTGTTCACAATTCTGAATGATAAAAAATATATATTCAACACAGTGAATTCAGGGCACACTCTGTTTTTCAGGGAAAGCACAAGTTGCTCAAAAATCCTGAATGTAAAAACTACATTCAATACAGTAAAAGATTTCAGGGAAGACTATGTTTTCAGAGCAAGCGCAAGTTCCTCAAAAATCCTTATTTCAATGCAGTGAAAATTTTCAGGGCAAACTCTGTTTTTCAGGGCAAGCGCAAGTTGTTCAAAATTCTGAAGGATACAAATACATTCAACACAGTGAATTCAGGGCACACTCTGTTTTTCAGGGCAAGCAACAGTTGCTCAAACATCCTGAATGTAAAAGTATATTATTAAACACAGTGAAAAATTTCATGACAAACTCTGTTTTCAGGGCAAGCCCAAGTTCCTCAAAAATCCTGAAAGATAAAAATATTTCAGTACAGTGAAAAATTTCAGGGAAAGTCTATTTTTCAGGGCATGCGCAAGTTGTTCAAAATTCTGAATGATTAAAAATATATATATCTTCAATACAGTGAATTCAGGGCACACTCTGTTTTTCAGGGCAAGCCACAAGTTGCTCAAAAGTCCTGAAAGATAAAAAATATTTCAACACAGTGAAAAGTTTCAGGGCAACTCTGTTTTTCAGAGCAAGAAAGTTGTTCAAAAATCTGAATGATAAAAAATCAGCGACGGACCGTCAGGGGAGGCAAGGAAGGGAGTTCCTCCCCTAGCATAATCATGAAATGTGCAAAACGAATTAGAGATCCAAAACAACAAATTGAATAAAAATTTGTCATTTTATGTTGAAAAGGTGCAATTATTGTATGATTCTAATCATCTTCATAGTCAATACATCTGAATTTGCGTATTTCTTCTTCAAGTCAGGGGACAGTCACGAAGGGAGGCAGCGACTGCTTGTGCTCCTCT
>Ga0210059_1009277_pt1 | contig 15398 bp, 10 predicted proteins | sample Ectturendosymbi2_FD_188042 | JGI IMG/M metagenome (GOLD analysis project Ga0210059, IMG submission 188042) | Ecteinascidia turbinata endosymbiont from Florida, USA - Sample 2 (SPAdes) (version 2) | ecosystem: Host-associated > Tunicates > Ascidians > Unclassified | place: Key West, Florida... | reverse complement strand
TTGTTTCTCAACACTTACCAAAAAATGATAAACGGGGTTGGTTGACTAGATGACCGCCACGGTCTTTCGCCAATCCTATATGACACAGCGCCCCTCTTTGTTTACACTGATCAACTATTGTGCCATAGTGTTTTCATTTGCTCTAATGTTCGCTAACGATTGGCTTACTGCATGCGATGGCTTTTATGATGCTTCTGCTTGTTGGCTGAGTCATATGAAACAATAAACCATTGACCATTGACCATTGACCTTATTTGTATACTGAAAGAGCCGTATCTTGGCACACCAGGAACAGATTCATGCTGACAAATTAGGCGTGTCCAATTAGCAGATTAAGAGGGGAATGAGATTACACTACGGTGCAGAGATTACACCATAGACAGACTCGGAGTCATGGCACAGAAGGCTGAAAAGATGCTTCTGAAAATAATCAATGAATGATTGTGCAATGTGCAACTTTGTCCAAAAGTCTGAATCCTCGAAATATCGATAAAAGCGTTTCGGATATCCGGATCCATATCCGGTTCCCGTTTGAAATCAGATTTTGGATATCCGTATCCGGTTGCAAACTAACTATCCAGCCGGATATCCAACCGGCAAGCCGGATAGTGATCATCTCTGGTTCCTACTTCCTAACGATCCACTTGCTGCGAGTTTAGCAAGGGAAAGTACCATCATCAGAAGTCTTCTCACTGGTTGCCGTCTGGAGAGATGGACTGTCCTGGAACTGGAAGTTGTCTTCGTTGACTTCGCTGAGGTCAGCGTCTGGTAAAACCCCGGGTGTTTTTTATGGGTTTTTCGCCGACGAAACTTGCAATTACCGCAGTTCCTCTTCTTTGAGCGTTTAAAAGTGGGCAGAAATGGGCGTTTGGTTGTTTGTTACTGCTTTGCTGTTTGCTTGAGCATCACTTGACTTATTGTACTGAGTGAAAATTAATTCTCACCCAGCCAGCACTAAAACTCAAAAGGTAAGTACAATCAAGCCTTACTAATAGATTCAGTTATTATCTTTGCCCTAGTTTTGATATTTTTGCTTTTCAAAAAATCTATGTTGCAACAGTACGGATAGGCTATAGCCTACTATACTACTACTAGTAACTGTAAATTTTTGTGCAAATGGTATGAAAGCAACACAATTTGAATTGTCTGTCAGCTTTATAGAAACTGCAAACAGATCGATAGAGCATTTTGGCTGTGACCAAATTATCCAGGTATCCTTTTTGTATGTTGGGGTCCACCAAAAATAATTAACAAACAGGTCTTGAATCAATTTTTATGTGAAAGACTATAATATAAATAGTGTAATTAACTAATTTCTAAAAAACGTTTTTTTAACTGATGATTGCTAAAGTGGTACAAATTACTATTACTGTAGCTTAAAAACAGTGAGTAAGGATAATAAATTCACAAAGTGACTTAGTTGTAAAAAGCAAAATAAGCTTTCAAATCTGAAATATTTTTAAAAAGTCAACAATAGGGTATATAGTTCATATAGACATGATGAAACTAGTAATATTCTGAAGGTAGTGTCTATTTTACCAGCGATATTCTGGTGGTAACGGATCGGCTGGAGCTATTGTGCTGGCAGTCGAACATTCGATCGCGTAGCATGATGCAATTACAAAGAAAAAGGTCACTTTGTCAAGAAAACTCTGTCCTGCTTGTGGTGTAATGGTTAAGTGTTACGGCTGCTATGGTTTGCGGTTCGACTCTCGCCTTGCCGACTTTTGTTTTTTTATTTGCTTTTTTCCAGGCTCCGCTTAGGTGTTACCTTTAGGGATTAGTCTTGTTAGGTTAGGATTAGGGTTAGTTTAGAATTAGGGTTAGGTTAGAATTAGGTAGCTTAGTGTTAGGTTAGGGTTAGGTTAGTGTCAGCTTAGCACTAGGTTAGCTTAGCCTTAGGTTAGGGATAGGTTAGCTTAGCGTTAGGTTAGGGATAGGTTAGGATTAGGGTCAGCTTAGGGCTACGGACGGCTAGGGTTAGGTTGTAGGTTTATCTTTTAGTTATATTTACTTCCTTTCTACCAAGCCTTTTGCTGCTGCCATCCTGGTGGCAAAATAGACACTGCTTATTCTGAATATTCCAAACTCAAATCTTATCAATAAATAATGTTGATGTGAAACTCTTTATTAAATGCTTAAATGTAAGTCATTTTTAAAGGCTTTTTTCTGAACACTGAACACTTTTTTTATATTCCAAGAGCTATATTCTGAGTGCATTTCATTTGTTCTCTTTGTGCAAACTCCACATGCTTTGTAAATGTGGTATTAACCTTGTTTTTTCGTTTATCATAAGGTTTTCCATGAGCTCATCACAAAAATATATATATATATTAATATTTGTGTTTGTCAAAAAATACTATTAAATTAAAAAAAAATATTTTGAAACACATTGTTGAAGTTGTATAAGATCTGGCTTATTAACTTGTTATCTTACTGCATAGCCAATTATGAGGTTAGATCAGAATTTAATAAGGAAAGATTATGGGCACAGCCTCATTTTGGACAAGACTGAATCAAATTTCCAGCTTGCATTTCCAAAACGTTTGCGGTCTTTTACAACTCATTAAAGCAAATTTTCATGTGATGTTTGTTGAAAAAGATATTGTATTTGTTTTTCATTATTTGTGACATTGGGAATGATATGCTTTCAATGCTGCTGAAACTTTTTTAGTGAAGGAAATTTCAAAATATTCAAATGTTGTTCAGCCTAATCAAAACGTTGTTTCAGCCGATTCATTTTTAAATAATTTCTACTGTAATTTGTTCTTGAAGTTATTCAGGAAGTTTGTACAGCCAAACTTTTTTCATGTGAACACCCCAATTTGGTTATAGCTTTGCTAATGAATCCTTATATAAAGAAAACTAATGATAGAGTTTACATATATTTAAATAGTCAAGATATGGTTATAGAGTTCTTATCAAAACAAAAAATTTGAAGGTTTAGCTTTAGAATTTACGGCTGCCTAATGTTTAAATATACACTATAAATTTTATTTTGAATAAGGCAAAGAAAGTTGTTATTTTGAAATTCCAAATGAATGGGATTAAACAAGACTTGTAATGTTTTCATCTCAGCAAACTCATGGATCTCAATTCAACTTACAAGCTTCCTTTGATTCGCTGGCTTCCTGTGATAATTGATTCTGAAACTGTTCATGGATTGGAGTGGATGGATCTGTTAAAAACAAAATTTAAGTATGTTGTAGCATTTACTGGGAAAAAGATAAAATAGGTCATAAAGTAAGGAAAAATGAGCTTTAATACATTTGCATTGGCTAACATGTTTTCTTTGCTGTGTTGTGTAAGAATATGTGAAAGACAAAGTATTAAAAGTAAGCATTGTACTGCTTAGACTGCTACTGGTGTGCTATAAAAGTACTGAGATTATAGTGTTAAAGATTTTGCATGTTGTTTTATTTTAGTGGAGATATATTTTGTGCTTTTTTCGATACCCTGGTCAAATAACTGACAAATTTTTGGTTAAAACATTCATTATAATTAAGTAATGTAGTTAAGTATACTGGCATTTCCCATCATGTTGTTGCTGAGCAAGTTTCAGCCAAGTACTGCGCACATGTGTAACAAATACCACAGTCATCTTGACATGAACAAGATGGGTGGAAACGCAATACGACTTAAGCTGACCAGCTTGTAACCTGCTTTGAAAAAGCTTGCAGATAAACACCAGGCGCAAGGTTCACATTAGTTGGAACCAGCTATATTTTGGACATGAATAACATTTATTCTACAAATGCTTTTGCATTAACTTTGCTTTGTGCTAACAATATTTCCCATAACTTATATTTCATTAGCACTGAATTATTTTCAAAACACAAGAACATTTTCAGACAATGCTTTATTGTTTATAGGTAGGGGGAAATTTTCAAGCAAAATTTATGTAGAGGGGCAATTGTACAAAAAAGTTTGAAGACCACTGCTTCGAATAATCTGCAGAGTCAGTCAACATTTGCTGCATTGATTACTTGTATTAATGAGGCAACTTTCCTTACATTGATGAAAGACAAAATGTAATAGCAGGTTTTTTTAAGGAAAATGTTAGGTACCCGGTATGGACCTGTAGGGACCCAATTTCTCCGATTCTAGGGACCCAGTGATAATTTTCTCTGATTGTAGGGACCCAATTTTCAATTCTAGGGACCCGATTCAGGTCCCTAAAGCACCTTAAAAAACCCTGGTAATAGTAAATATTCTTAAAAATTAATCAGCAGTTTTTCTCTTGTGTGTCATTGATGGCAATAATACAAAAACATTGAAGTTATAAATTCAAACTGTAGCTGTTTTGCTGCACAATCTAAATGAAATAAAGATTGGAGTTAGTTTGAATGCAATTGTGTCAGGTGACTGCAATTAACGTCTTGTCGTGTCACAAAAACAAAACAATAATGGACTGAAAGAAAGATTAACTGACAGATGAGTTGAACTGTTTAATTTAGAGAAATGAATGGTAGTAAACAGACATGGGGTAATCGTCAATCGTAATCGATTACAGTTTTTTGAGTAATCGTAATCAATTGCATTGCCAATTTAATCGTAATCGACGATTACCTTCGCGATTAAACTTGGTCATCTTCACCCTACATCACTGTGTGCTGAACCGCGGTTGTGGCAGCTGTTTTCTTCTTTATCATCGTTTGTTATGGTTATGTTTCAGGGAAGGCCATTTGCCTGTTTGTCTGCGTTAAATCCAGATAGTCCATCCAGCGGCATGCACAACGTTTGTAGCAAATTCTCGCTTCGTTCCAGCTTCCCTTCCTGTTGGCCGCCAGAAGTAACGTAGCGAGTCTAGTGAGACGTAGCAACAAAAATAACAGCTTTACTTAAAAACGAGTTGACACTTCGGCAACAGAATAGCGGGACATTACGAGGAAAGGTGTTGGTATTATTTATGTATATTTCGAGTAAACTTATGAATGTAATTGTAAGTGCTGGAGTAGGCTATGTATATAATTATTACAGTAATTTATATACAGTAAATCAATTTTTTTCAGAGAAATAAGGTACTTTCTTGCAAGTCGAAAGTATTTTTCCACAACACTGATAACTAGCATGTCATCCGTGATCCACCAGATACTGCTAAAAAAAACTCAGCGAAACCTGTGAGGTTTTGTTGACCACTGACGTTTGGTGATCCAGTAGACAGATGCGCAGCTATATTGGCGTCACTGTTCATTTCATTTCAAATTTAAAGCTGCACAATGCTATGCTGGCTTACAGACGATCGTAACCCGCACTTCGAAGAAATAGTCAGCAATTTTTAATTTATTAACAAACGCATTTTCAGCCTTGCTGGACGAATGTTCAAGCCTGATAGATGTCATTCGACTGTCCTTGGTGTTTATCAACTGTAACAAAGAGTTTAAACGTTGATCATTTTTGTTTAATTAGTATTTAAAGTGTTTGTTGCAGTGGAGTAACTGACGAGAGGGATGAGGGTCGATTTGACTCCCCAGGCCAGCTAAATGCAAAAACCAGGCCCTCACTTAACTTATATTTTGGTTTTAGTATTCTTTTGGCTTTCAGCAGGTTGTCTTTTTGCGTTTTTCGGAAATTTTCTATTGATTTGGAGTTTTAGTATAGCCATCCACACCCGGATTCACCATTATTTCTCAAGTTTTTTATCTGAGTGTTGACTTGTAGGTCACCTACAGAGGACAGTTGGCCTCTTTCAGCTAAGTTTCTCTTCTAGCTCAAACCTCTAATTACGCCATTGTTTACAAACATCTCGGTAAACAATTATTGTAAATTTTTTCCAGTGCTTGATCTTCACAGATTAGTAATTTCGTTTATTACATTCATTAATATCGTATGCTGTCTGAAAATATACTTACATCAAACCATGCAAATGAGGTTTGTTTTCGTTCTGATGATGTTTCAAGACAAAGGTAATCGCGATTGTAATCGTGATTACTTTCAATGTAATCGATAACATTGCGATTTTGTTTATTCGTAATCGTAATCGAGCAAGTGGTAAGTAATCGTAATCGATTACATTTGTGCTGTAATCGCCCCATGTCTGGTAGTAAGGAGATGATTTATAGAACACAGTGTTTGTCATTCAAAACCAGCAACATGAAAAAAACTTAATCCTTGCAAGGTTGTTTGTTTTTCATTTGTAAAATCTTACTGAAAATGTTCTGAAAAAATAATCATCAGCATTTTGAAAACAGCAATGAATTGACTCAGACTCAGAGTACTATTTATTTGTGTAAAACCTAGTTTTGTTGAGATTTTACAAATTGTGGGAAGGGTAAAGATAAAGCCAATATTTTTTTCATAGAATTCCATGGAATGATAAAAACAAATCTTCCAATCCTGAAGAAGACTTTAAATTGTTCAAGGTAAGTTTTTAAATAGGTCTGTCCTGTTATATTTTGCTGCATGTTCAGCTTCGTTTGAAAATGCTGTTAACATTGTGGAAAGATTTACTGTATATTAGTTGCAAGATTTTCATGAAAATAAACGAGATCTTTGGTTACAAGGCTAAAACACAAAATGGGTAGCAAATAGTATCAAATATTGGGAAAAAATGTGTACAAGAAATAGTGTTTGCTTTGATTGCATCTTTACTTTGTACCTTCAGTTTTCTAACACCATTATATCTTTAGTTCTTTAACCTTGCTCCTAACTTCCAAATGCGTTCAGATGCCTTAAACAATACATGTAGATTTATGCAAAAGTTTTCTTCTATTGGGTATATGAAGGCCATCACACAAAACTACTTCGTCTGCCGCCAAGTGTATCCAAGTAACATCTGGTCAATGACAACCAGTGGCGTAGCCAGCCCAAAAATTGGGGGGGGCAAAGTGTTTGATTTTAGGCGAATAACAGGATTTTGTTTGGAAAAACGCCTCTCAAAGCACAAAATGACTATATTTTCTGAAAATTTCGGGGGAGCCACGGCTCCTTTGGCCCCCCCTGGCTACGCCTAATGTGACAACCTGCTAACGTTCTTTCTCTGAGTCGAATGGAAAAACCTTCTTGTGAACGAAGCACGATGTAGCAAAGAAGAAATTTGTGTAAAAAATACGTACCATATTTATTCGATAAGCCGAGGCTTATAAAGATTTTTTTTCATCATTTCGTGCGGCTTACAATCGAGGGAAGTTTTTCCTTTTTTCTTTAGTTTATCGAAAGGTCCAGATGACGCTCAGTCTTTCCTTTTCTACGTTTTGTTGACCGAACTCTCTTTTCGCATTATCTTTCTTCTCTTCCGAATCACGTGCAAACGTGCACGCTCCGTCACAGGAGGGATTGTGACAAAACAGAAGTCAGTTGTAGTGGTGAAGCATCCTTACCAGGGTTGACAATCAAATATAAAATTTGCCAGCACACGTAAGTATCTCAGAGGCTTAGGTAACTTATGTTCAAGTGCGGCTTACAACACCATTTCGTGCGGCTTACAACACCATTTCGTGCGGCTCACAATCAAGGGCGGCTAACAATCGAATAAACACTGAATTTGTCCTTTGCCCCCATACGTGATGAAAACTTAATGAGCAGTTTGTTTCATGACCATGATCTAGAACTGTTGGCTGGATATGTTCGCTAAATATCTCACCTTTGCTTTAATGCTACAGCTCTGGGCGTTGCATCGAAAAAAGTGTAACCCTGCTAACCCTGACTGGACGAAAATGAAGCAGAACTTCCGCAACGCTTTGAAGAAATCACCGAACTTTGAAGAAATATCCGAAGAAAATGTGCTTGACAGACAAATGGATAACTATCGAGTTTTTTTGATCAAATATGAAGAGGTGACTGAAGGTAAACTGTGATAAGGTTGCTTTTTTTCAGTGTTTAGACTTTTTTATGCAACATTTTGGTTTGTTTGTATTTTTTTATTGGACCGACAACGAGTTTTCAATCAATTTGAGCAGTCCAATTTTTGCCTGGTGGCGTCGTATTTTATCTTTGCGTTTACATGCTTCATGCATTCAGCGATTGCTTAACACCCATTAAATTTCCAGAAAAACATGCCAGGATTTGGTGATTTTACAACAGTGCACAAATTGGAAGAAAACGATATTTAAGCCGTTGCCTGGGACAGTTTTTGAAATGTGTGATGAATTAGGGTAACCAATTTTTTGACTTAAAAGCTTAAAATTTTGACTTTTGACCTATCAATTTTCTTCGTTTGCAATTGCAAAATAATTTAACCTTAGATGTTGAGGTTATCACAGAAGCATATTCATGCACTATATGCTTCGTAATTAAAAAAAATTCGTTGTTAACTTTGTTATATTGATAAGCACATTAATAACTACAGTAGAGTCTGGAGTCAAACATGAGAACATCATAAAGCTGAAATGCTATATGTATGAATTGAGCATTTATCAAACCAAGTATTGTAAGAACACGTTCCTTGCCTTAACACGCCTATCCTACATAACATTCAATCGTCAAGTAGTGAGCAAAACAACTTTGTTACGTCAGAAATTGCAACAAAGCCATGATTATTACAGAATTGCAACTAAACTTGCAAAAGCATACTAATATCTGCTGTTGTAGTTTCAATAAAATATTGATAAAGAGAAAGAAATTATTGCAAAAAAAGTTTGACCCAACAATAAATTTTGACCTAATGATAAATTTTGACTTTTTTTTGACCTAATAACGTTGGATTCCCTCATGGTATGAGCGTGAAATTTAGTTTGTGAACGTTTCATAAGCTTTAAAAAAGGCAGAAAATTTTTGACTTTATTGACTTTTGGGTTCCCTAGTGATGATCATTGCTTTTCGTTTTTTGGAATTAATCATTGTTTTGAAACAGTAAAATGCAAACCACTGCATTATCACAACAACATAAGATCAATAAGAATTTTTTTTGGGATACAGTAGAACTTGTCTAATTCGTCATCGTTTAATTCGTCAATTCGCTTAATTCGTTACTTTTTTGTCGGACCCGGCAGAATTCCTAGCTTTTGTGTACATTTCTGTTCGTCTAATTCGCCATCGTCTAATTCTTCAATTTGCTCAATTCGTCACCTCTTTCTATCCCTTAGAAGCGTTTTGTTCGCCTAATTCGTCATTTGCAGTTTTGCTTTTGATGTCTAAGCAGCTAGTACGTATGGGAATTCAAACAAATTAAGGATCTTTATCTGATATTCGTTGCACCTCGCAATTTGTTTATCGAATTTATACACGAAGTGAGAAGTGCGACCCGACTCCCCATTGAGAGAACGCGGGAAGTCTTTGCAGTTTGTTAAATAAAGGTTTAAAAGATGCTAGATTAAATGGAGGAGTCCAGATATGGAGGAATTAATTGTTGTATTCAACCATAACGTCATAAACTTGTATTTTACTGCAAATAAGAGCACTATGTATACGAGTTACTATAATAAAGTATACGAGCTTCTATGATAGAGTTTTCACCTGCTTGCATAATTCGTCACTTTTTTCTAATCCTCTCGAGGTGACGAATTAAGCAAATTCTACTGTATAAATAAATATACTGCACTTCCTCCTTATCGCAGCTTTATCTGATTTACAAAACTTTTAAATAGTATCTTTTTTCATAGAATTAAATTTGCGGATGAACCCAAAGACGACTGTTAGTGTCTCTGAGAAAAAACGCGCCTCCAGGTGTTTTGTTGGGAGCCATAGATATTGTTTACTGTTTACACACTCAAACCTTTGACAATATGCCCGAACAACCTTCGATAAACCATTTCATTTGCGCGCGTGAAACCAGGGAATGTTTTCCGCGGATTGACAGAAAAGCATCAAAAAAGTAATGAAACTGCAATTTTGCGAAGGCATTTAGAATTTGCAGCCCTGCGTTCGTGTCGCTTCGCGAGTTTCGTAAACGCTACAAATCGCGCAACCAACAGTTCACTGTTTTTCGCAGATCCTATGACTTACGTCGACTCATCGCAATCCCCTCCATCAAACGTGATCCCCTCCATCAAATCCCCTCCATCAAACGAAATGCCTGTCCAGAAAAAGGTGTCAGGTAAAAACAAGGAATTAAATTTCTTGTTAGCTGAATGCAGGCCGGCCTTAAGCCGATGCAACTGCATTGGGCCCCGCGCCATGGTGTCTGGGTAGATTGTTCATTTTTGCCAGATACACTTTGCGCTTGAGAATTCAGTAGAAACGCCATATAAATTTCATTGTTAACAAAGAACGTTCTCGTCAGAACTAGCGAATTTCCTCTATTATCGAACGTTAGCAAAGGTGCTCAATTTTCGTGTTAGTGCTTTACATCTGCGCTGTGCCACAATCGTAACACGGTTGACTGAACACGATAACGTCATAAATCACTGCTCAGAGGGGCCCCGCGCCCAGGTATTGCATTGGGCCCCGCAGCTGCTAGGGCCGGCCCTGGCTGAATGCACTGACATGGTTCATCCTTGAGGGCATTTACGATCTCTAAGAATGTACTGAACCGACCGAGTCTGCTGGTAAAGTATGAAACGCTGCACTGTGAAATAAGTTGAATTTAGTGCCAAACAAGAAAAGACTGTTTTCTCGAGTTCACTTGCATGCGCCTAGCTTTGCTTTCCGTCGTGTGAATTGCTGTGTGCGCGTCAACAACATGCGGTTTGGTTGCTTCCTTTGAAAGGACGAAGAAGGAAAACACGCGAACGTTCTTTTGCGGACTTTTTTGGCAGTCCATTGAAAAGAAGGGCGGCAGCCGCATCGAAACCCCTTTTCGCGTTGCATAGCTGCGCAGCCAAACGATGCTGTGAAAAACTTGTATAAGAAGTTTTTACTGTTCAGAGTGGTTCCCCTGCGATAGTCCGAAACGTTCAAAAGTATCGATTTTGTCAGATCACCAGTTGCCGGTGAACGATGCACAGAACGTGGCCGTTGCAGTCGATGGGTCATGGTCTGCAGAATGTGAAGTGAGACAGTGGTTCGATAGATTTGTTTACAACGGTGAGTTCGTGGAAGAATGCGGATCTGAAAGCTTTTTCTAAGCTTTTTTTGTGATTATGGCAAAAAGCCGTGCTTCCAGCTGAGGATGATATAAACAGGAGAAATTGAGGATACACATTTTTAAATCAGCGTAACTCAGTGTATGACTGTCAGTAACAATGTTGAAATGTTTTTGTCAGGTATTGGGGCAAATTTTGTTTATTTTCAGCAATGGGCAAGACTTGCAGAGCATGCAACTTGGTCTCAAGTTTGTGTTGCGCATCCAGAGTAAACTGGTTGAACCTATTTTATGTGTTACGCCATATTCAATCGGTAATTTTTGTTTCGGATTGGTCGTTAATGAAATTAGCAACTTTTGCACTGTTTTTCTGCTGGACCGGCGTAGGTGACCATTTTTAAGCTGAACGGCCTCTTTGATGACGCTCGCGCGAAATTTTATCTCATTGAAATCATTTTGCAAAAACCCATAGACCAGACGTTTGTGGTTCTGTCTAAAAACCTAATCCCCTCTAAATTTGAGTTTTGTTGCTGTGCCATGTATGTGCAAAGGCCAACTTTATGATCGACTGTAAACAGAAATTTGAAGAATGCAGCTTCACACTAAGAAACATTGTACTGGCTGTTCATAGCGGCATGGATTTATAGAACATGCGAGACAAAAAGGTTGTGTTGCCGCCCACATATTAATTATTTTACATCAAACATTTTGCAACGCTTAACACTGAATTAACCATAAAAACATGTGCATCGCTGAAATAGCAAAACTCGTCAATGAAAATTCCTGGATGCAATGAATTATTTTGTCTCTGGACGTAGAGATGACAAGATAAATGTTATCGCGGGCACAGCACTCTTGTCTTAAGGCTCCGTCCAAGTTAAGTTTTGGTATTTTTTACATACAAATTAGGGTTCTCATTTCTGCTGTATCAACATTTCCAACTAAACTGGGCAAACCTCATGTAATTTAACAAAAAAAAATTTTCTAAAACCTTTAGAAAAAATTTAACCGTCTCGTCAAGATCTCGTAATTGTTAAGTTTAAGCCGAGGTAGCATGCTGTGGAACATTTTCGGAAGTGATCTGACAGGACATTGTGTTGGGTAGATAAACACGTTTTAGCAGGAAAAGACCTATCAGGATGACATCGTTTGCCCGACTAATAAGGACATAAATTGATCAAGTTCATGGCTTGCAGTTTTTATTTCAAAAAGATGCCAAGCACGCTTCTTTTGGCTTTGCGTAATGTAGGTCTAGTTACTTTTCTCAAGAGTGTTTCGCTGTTTCCAATATAAAAGGAAGCAGTTGTCACACTGTTATTTAAGCTGCACAAACAGCGCTTTGTTAATTAGTGTTAAAAATTTCCTTTCTGGCGTTGATCATTTTTAGCGGCTGAAGCTAATGTGGGATTGCGACGATTAAGTGAACTCTCACCTCTCTGAGTGGAGATTTACAGCAAGATTTTTCAAATTTCAAGGCGCTTCTGTTTCGCCCTGTATCGCCATTCTAATGCTAACCGTCCGTCCTCAGTACTTTTTCTTTCCATCTGCAGACCCTCATCGGTACGTCTACCAGCTGGTTGTCAGATATTCCGGCGTGACAGTTCTCGAGGGCGAAGTCAACCTGGGGGAAAATGACGGCGGCGCCGGCGGAATTCGTCTTTTCTACGGCGACGACCTTCAGCAACTGGTCGACCTTTCATTGTGCGCGGAACTGCCCGAGCACTTCCGTCTTCGGGGAGTTTCCCTGCCCGACGTGGACGATCAGGACATCAGCGACGAAAAAAAGAAGAACCAGATACGCAAAGTTTTAAACGATCTGAAGCAGGGATTCGTCTTCACCGTCGACGAACTCGGGAACTTGATGGGATACCGAGCTTGTCGCTCCCGCTCATACTATTTCCCGCAGGACGCCGCCGGAGCGCAAAGCAAGAAGCTGAATCGAGACACGTTGACGCCGCTGTTTTCGTGGCCCGAGTACTTGTCCGCTTACGTTCGGGAACTTTTTCACTCCGGGCCCTCTCCCTTGAACGGCGTCACAATATTTTTCTATTTCCGGCCCGAAGATTTGGATTCCAGCGGAATCATTACCGCAACGCTCAAGCCAACTATAAAAATTAAGCCAGTGGACTTGGACAGCTTAGTCGGGAGGAGCGTTTCAAATGAAATCGACAAGCTACTGAGCGGTGGGCCCAACAGGATGGAGATTGAGGCAGAAACGGACTAAGCTGTAGCGTCTCGGTGAATCACTATTTCTTCGTTTTATCTTGTTGTTATAGAAAACGAGGCTCCGAGACAGCGAAGAACTTGATGAGCCATGCATGAGCGTCGGAAGGTTTTTTTCCAGGGGGACACTAGTGGATTTTTCCATAAATTTTTCTAGGGGGGAAAGAGTGGTGAAATTTGTTTTTTCCCACTCGGAAGTAAGAAAGCAATCTTTTTTTGCTGAGACTTTCAAAACCCAGGACGCCAAGTCCCCACTGCCCTCCCTTCTGGCGCCCATGAAGCCATGTACTATAGTCATGGGCGTCGGAAGGATTTTGTCTAGAGGGAGGGTCCAGAAGTGGCTTTTTCCAGGTGGTGGCCAATGGCAGTTTTCCGGGGGGTCAAAAGTGGTGAAATTTCATTTTACCAATTCTCGAAACGAAGAGAAAAACGTTTTTCTGCCAAAACGTTCATGGGAAAATATCAAGTTTCAAAATCCAGCGTGGCCAAGGCCCCCCTGTAACCCCCTTTCCGACGCACATGCCTGGACTTTGTCCTGGCTCTAGTCTGACCGCTCGCACGAATAGGCGCTGAGCGTTATGGTGGTGGTTCGGGTTCCAATTTGCAACGTGGTTTCAACTTCCTCTCCACTTAGGATTGCCTGTCGGTCAAATCGCTAATAGGGGTAGACAAGTCGACCGCGCGCTTCTTCCTGTGCGTAGACAAATATATGAAGCAGCCTTCAGTTTGTGTGTATACTTTTATCAGCCACATCGAGCCTGTTTCAAACGTGAAATACAGTTTGTCAATTTGCACTCTGATCCCACTTCAGAGTAATTAAAAAATAATTCCATGCGAATCTGCACAAGTCTGACACACATCTAGTATACTTTACTTTGCAAACCACGTACACCTGGACAAACACACAAATAGTTGTTTGTTTCAATTAAACATTAACTAATATCAAAGCAAAGTAACTTATCTCCGCATTTACCCCTGATGATAAACTTAAATAGAGACTTCAGTTAGAAAAGTTGATAATACAACTTTCCAAATCATATGAAGTTTTGTTCAAATTAAAACACTACGCTAACATTTTAGTGCTCAGATCTATTTAGTTTGTTATATTTTATTCTTATATAACTAACGCAACACTGAAATCAGAAAGAAGCAATAAAGCTACTTGTTCTAGACTGCAGAAAAAGTCTGTATGAGCTCTTAATCATCATCATCAAGGTAATCTGCCTTACGGCAGGTCTCTCATGACATACCTCCGCCATTCTTCTCTATCCCCAGCTCTTCTTTTCATTTGTGCATAAGTGCCATTCATGACATCACCTACCATTTTAATTATTTTCCTTCCTCTTGGGCGTTTTCCCTTCATTCTACGTTCCAGCACAGTGCGCAGCATATTCTTAATCATACTAAAAATGGTTGGATATCCCATGTTCTAACCAGGGTCTACGAGTACACTACCTGGACCTGGTAGGTATGGGGCCGGGGAGGATGAAAGTATGCTATGCGCGTAAGTTTTTCTGTAATCAAACCCAAAATGTATGCTCGCTTCCTCCAACTGCAGTGCTTATAGCTACAACCGGTGTTCCCTCTAAGATCTTGACAAATGCGAAATTTCACAATGGTATTTTTAATTAAAATTTGCCCAGGCTTTTAGTTGAGGGCCCTAGAACTTTGGGGGCCTTGTATATCGATTTCACACTCCTGATTAAAATTCTGTCAGAAGGCCTGGTTCTAAGTGCCGAATTAAAAAAGTTGTCCACGGCAAAAGACACCTTCCATTTTATCAAGATGATAGCTGACCATGAACTTGGTTGTAACCATACAATGTGCTCATTCGATGTCAAAAATCTATTCACAAATATTCCTGTTGATTTTACTGTAAATCTGATCCTGGACAAGGTCTTCGCTGATAAGGAGAGTAAATTTCATGGTTTAAACCGAACGGAACTTCGAAAGATGCTTAATTGGACTTGTAAAAATACTGTTCTGCAATTCAACGAAAAATATTATACACAGGTAGATGGGGTAGCAATGGGTTCACCGATTGCACCTTTGATGGCTGATGTATTTATGAACTGGTTAATTGATAACGTTAATAAGATTGGTTGCTCCCCTCAAATAATTTGCCGTTATGTAGATGATATTTTCTGTACGTTTGATTCGAAAGAGAAGATAGATCAGTTCTTTTATAATTTAAACAAAGTGCATTCAAACGTAAGCTTTTCAAAAGAGGTGGAAGCAGACGGACAATTGGCATATTTGGATGTCTTATTGACAA
>Ga0210059_1009275_pt1 | contig 15399 bp, 7 predicted proteins | sample Ectturendosymbi2_FD_188042 | JGI IMG/M metagenome (GOLD analysis project Ga0210059, IMG submission 188042) | Ecteinascidia turbinata endosymbiont from Florida, USA - Sample 2 (SPAdes) (version 2) | ecosystem: Host-associated > Tunicates > Ascidians > Unclassified | place: Key West, Florida... | reverse complement strand
AAACTTCAGCGAAACACTTTGGCCTAGTGGTTTGGCCCTAGGCCAGGCAACATGAGCCAAAATGACCCTAAAACTACTTCACTTATGACGTCACTCACAAAAAACCTGCACCCGCCAGGCAAAAATTTTTTTTCGAGTGCTATCTACTAGACTGGCCGATCCGTTTGAGCCGTTGAACAGCTCTCTAGCCCAATTGGCGGAGGATCTAGGGCGTTGGTAAGGCAACCGAAAACTGCTGTTTTTTTTGCGAATATTGCCTAAACCACCCAGACGCCAAGGTGTTAAAAAGCAGAAAAAATCATTTTCAATCTTCACAACATTGTAACACTGGTTCTATGACCTTCCACAAACAATTTTTCTGAAGTGCAGTTGGTAATGGCACACAGTATAAGATTTTGAAAAAATGCACTGTGACATTGAAACGACAGCACTAAAAAACTCTTGTTATTCAGGTCTGTCTTCTGTCTAAGTTTGAGAGCACCATATTGGACAACAATAATATGCTTGGGTGCCAATGTCAATATTGCTTGATTTCTGCAAGTATTTCAGTTTATACAGACAAAAAAAAATTAAAAATCAGAGCCTGTAATGCTTTAACTGCTGGTTTCATTGATATACCTGGCAACAAAAGGATCACAGCTCTCCTATAAAGCTAATGGTGTAAATTTGATATTCCATAAAATGAAGTAGCATGTTTTTTGGAAGACATCACCTGGCCCCAAAATAGAGGCAAATTTTCGTTTCTTTTTTAAAAAAATCGTCTCTTGATTTTGGAACCCAGGGCCCAATGACATCTTCCAAAAAACCCCAGGAGGAAGGTATTTCGCTCAAGTTTTTATTAGAAACTAGGCTAGAACCCGAGTCTTTTGAGCCTTTGATATGCTTTCTAATGTTTCTGGTTCACAGGTTATGGCCTAAAAACAACAAATTAATTATCTAATTAGGAAATTAATTATTTTGTTGTTTTAAGGCCATAACTTTTGAACCCGGAACCCTAGAAAGTCAAAGGCTCAAAAGACTAAGATTCTAGCCAAGTTTCCAATATCAACTTCAGCGACAGACTTCTATCTAGCGGGTTGGGCTCAGGCCCAGGTATTTTGAGCCAAAACGGTCAAAAACCCACCCCATTTATGACGTCATTTATAAAAAACCTGAAACCCACAACCAAAAATATTTTTTTCATTGCAGACTTGCGGCATCATTTGACAGTTTTAATGGGCCTCTAGCACAATCGGCAGACGAGTTACGGAGTTGCAAAGTGATAGCCTTTTAAGTGACTCATGCGGGCTTAAATCTAAAAACAGCCCAGAGCCGAAGGTATCAAACTCACAGTAACTTGTGATGAGTGAAGATTTACTTATAAACCAACTAAAATGCATACAAACTGAACAATAGTCATCCAACTCATTATTTTATCATCATTCAGTTGATGAAAAAAACAACATATATATTTATAAACAATCCAATTGGCAAAAGTTCATACCCCATTATATCTTCTTTATTTTCACCACGAACAAAAAATCGTTCTTTTGAAGTAAAAATTCCAAGAGAGTGTTTCTGGTCAGTTACAGATTCAGCATATACAACATCATTGCACAAATTCATATCAATCGTTCCTTGTGCCACAGTGTTTGCCTGAAACAAGATGAATGGATCTGCATTCAAGGTCCAAAAAACAACCACTCTGTTTCAATGGGTTCAATAGAAGTTTCAGATACTTGCTTTGATGTTACACCCTTCAAAATACACACAATTATAATAAACTTACATTGTCATCCAAGGCATATCGAAGTGCTCCATGTTCAAACAAGACAAACCATCGCCTCTGCCATTTCTACACAAAAAATTAGGTTCTAATTATAAATAACGTATTCACAATCCTCACAAAATGTTTTTTGTTAAGCCAATAATTGACAACTAACTGAAATGCAATTTAAGTTGGGTGAAGTTCAAACAGACATCATCAACAAAAATCATGCAGAACAATATCAACCTAACGTTTTCAAAATGGAGTTTCTCTCTGATGCAAGAACTATGTCGGTCTAACCAAGTACTGTAAAGAAAGAATTGTTCTACCTGTTTTATGTAATGAATAAAAATTTACATAACATGTTGGTTTCAAAAAGGTGAATACTGCAACAGCAAAAACATTATGATGTAAATGCTATATATATATAAATGAAAGACACCAACTTGATAGTCGAAATGATAAGGGACAAAGTTTTTGAAGCTTTTACCACATGCAGCACACAAATAGGCAAAGTTTTGAACACTTGACAACACTGTAAAATTACAAACATTTTCAGTCGAAGAACAAACACTGAAACAATGCACCAGAAACTACTGCAATTGGTCACCATCATACAGCAGCGTTCAACAGTGAAGGAAAAATGAAGATTTGTAAAAATCATCAGACATCTGAAGTGATCAGACAAAAAATTAGATGAAGATTCACATCATTGAACAAACCACACAGATTGTCTGACATAATGGTTAGCCTCGTGTGGGCAAACACATTTTATGGTATGTAATGCATCATTTGGTAGGCATTGTCACAGGCAACTCATACGCATTTCATAGCAGTCAATGAATATTTGCTCCACAATTGGCAAGCATGCATATGATACATTGGCACCATGGTAGCGTGCAATAGGCACAGAATAGTGTTTTTTATATCAATGAGAACAGCAGTTTTTCTTATAATGCTAACATCTGCTAGTCATAATCAGAAATCTATCTTATGGTAACCAAAACTTCGCTTTTGTGTTTTGAAAATTTATCACACAACACCTGAATTCTCAAAATGAAAAAGCAAGACGTTTATCCATTGGTGAAGAAGCAGTAGACATGAATTTTCATTGACACTATTCTGCTCAACTATACACAATCACTTACCCTGTTTTTATGCATGGGGTTGGTAAAATCTGTTCCCAGGGGTGCCACAAGAAGCCATCCAAAATATATTGGCTTTGCTTTGGAAAGATCTTTGTCTGACTGCAGGTGAGTTTCCCTTGGTCTGAAGCAGTTTTGGCATTTGTTTTTGTTAAAAATGTTGGGAGAAAAGTTTTTACAAGGGTTATCTTTTCCACCAAAATTCTGCATTGCGTTAGAAGTGTTGGTGATCGACTCTGTACTTTATACTTAAACAAATACCTTCCAATAATAGTCCCACAAGCCACATGCAGTCTCTCTTGGCTACATGCATTAACACTACATGGCATGATACCTGTCAAACAAGATGCAAGATACATAATGCACACTTACAGATATGCTAAGACAAAGACATCCACTGTGTTTACATATTTTGTATCTTGTTAAGTGTCACACATATTCACAGCATTTAAATTTGCAACTTCAGTAAAAAAAGTGCAAGAACTATAACTTGCATAAAGATGTTTTATTATTTCATAAGGTTGTTCAGTCTGACAAACGCTATGGATGGCATAAGGATGAGAGGGTTATGAAACATTAGTCTAAGCAATAATAAAGTTCATTGCAAAATGTTACATATGCTTTTTCGTGCTAAATGCAAACTTCTTAAGGAAGCACTTATTTAAGTGGTAAATAAAATGAAAAAAATCATGTTAATACCACACTCAATATTATAAACAATAACAAAGTGCAGTACCTAACCAAAAGTGAAGAAACATAGCACTAAGAATTTATACTTAGAGACAAGGTTGACAAAAACCATGATTTTTTTTAACATCAAAAAAGCAGATTCTTTTGATTTAAACCAGATTTTTATTTTTGTGATTTTTTGAATTTAACATGTAGGGGATGGCCACACAACACTTACATATAATTTTTAATTTTGAAAAGTTTGTTTCAATATAATTTTGTACTTTGTAAGTGCAGCAACTAGAAACAGCTGAACTTTCATTCAAACTTTCTTTGCGCTTAAGCAATATCCCTTTAAGGCAAGTCAGTTCATAACACCAGTATACAAAATGAAACATTTATTGAAATGTCCATTATCAAACCATCAAGTTTATCACATTCATTGACACTTACGGCCTGTTAACACCTTGATGGCCAGTCTACGAATATATCGTACCTGGAAATCGACCTAAAACCAACAGTTTTTGGTTGCCTTACCAAAGCCATAGCTCCTCCACCGATTGCGTTAGAGAGCTGTTCAAACCCTTAAAAGATTCAGCATGTCTTCTAGACTGCACTCAAAAAATATTTTTTGGTTGGGGGTTGCAGAATTTTTGTGAGTGACGTCAAAAGTGAAGTAGTTTTTGGGTCATTTTGGCTCATGTTACCTGGTCTAGGGCAACCGCTAGGCCAAAGTATTTCACTAAAGTTTTCATTGGAAACTAGGTTCAAGTCCAAGTCTTTTGAGCCTTTGATCAACTTTCTAGCGTTTCTGGTTCAAAAGTTATGATCTTAAATAAACAATGAATTATCTAATTAACTAATTAAAGATTTTTTATTACTTTAGATCATAACTTTTGAACCCGAAACCCGAGCAGGTCATCCAAAGTATCAAAACACTCGGATTGCAACCTAGTTTCCAATAAAAACTTCAGCGAAATACTACCATCTAACGGTTTGGGCCCAGGGCCAGGTGAGGTGGGCCAAGGTGGCCTAAAGCCTTCCACTTATGACGTCACTCACAAAAAATCCGCACTCTCCAACCAATAATTTTTTTGAGTGCAGACTAGAAGACTTGCCGAGCCTTTTGAGCCTTTGAACAGCTCTCTACCGCTTTCAGCGCCAGAGCTATGCTCACGCAAAGCCATGTACACTCCGTTTTTTTTGGGGGGCACGAAATCCTTGAAACCAGCCAGATGCAAAAGTATTAAAAAGCTGATGTACATAAATACTTGGCAGAATTTTTGGTGCAAAGTCTATTTTTAAAACTAATCATTGTAACACAGCCTTCACTAAATCTAGTGTGGCCAAGCAGTGTTTTGAACACTGGCTTAAAAGAAGCTTTCACTAGTTCAGCTTCTGCAAAACTATAACTTATATGCATAAAACAGTAAAAACCTATGATATATTTGTCATTATGGATCAAAAATATGTTCTAAAACTATTATATATTAGAGTCCTGCACGGGTTGAGATCTTGTGTCTCCTCCCGCCCAATACCCACAAAATTTAAACCCACCTTGTCCCATACCCGCATGAGTTTGAGAAATCTTGCCCGCTCCCACCCTGCCCTACAAATCAACTTATCCCGTGTCCGCCCCGCACTTTTTCGGTCTTAAACCTGCACCTGTCTGAAAACTACCAAAAACTCATAACTAGGACAAGTTTTTGTTGCAATAAAATCACAAGAAATATGCACTTATTTTTAACAAAAGCTGCAGTAAAAAGTTGCATTTGTGCACAAGTGTTTTGAAACGACAGTGATCTACTCAAGCGATTTATTTACATCTAATGCTAAATATTTCCAAACATTATCTGGTGAGAAATGGTGATCATTTTTGCCAACAGTTTGTTTGCGGTGCATGCTGAAACTTTGCTCCACACTGAATGAAGCTGCTTGGCAATTTAACAATTGGCCTACAGTTCTGGACTGATGTTTGTTTGGCAAGGTCATTTCTGCAATTGTTTTTAGGTCACTATTCAGTTCAAATCATTCATCAAGGAGAACAATTATACTGAAATAGTTCTAAAGCATGTTTTTTAAATAACACTTATATATATTGCGCAATTGGACAACTTGATAAAAGTTGCAGTGAAGCAGTTGCATGTAAAAAAGAAAAAGGTTGCAAGTGAAAATTCCTGCAACCAGCTTAAAACATCATACTAACTAAATTCTGCGTATTTCAGAAGCTGTAAAACAAGTTGCAAAACTTGCCCTGCTCATAATGCCTGAAGACAAGTATAACAAGCAGCAAAATCAAGTCAGTCATTCTTTTCATTGGCAACCAAACCAAAACTTTCACGGATCTTATTTTTCACAGTTAGAAGATTTGAGGTGATAAAAAACATGTTTCAGTCCAGTTGTAACTAGCTGTGCGTTAAGCGCTGTCTTACCCATTAGAAGGGCTGTTAAACTGAATTATTCCTCACCAAATACAACGGTAGTATTGGAAAATGGCCACTTGCCCACCACATGGCAAGAACCTGAGCTAATGTTTTGCAACAATGGGTTGTTATATCATAATGTAATAACAGGCCTACTGTTGTAAGCGCAATGCTGGCAAACAACTTCAGTACATCCACGTGTTTTGTGATTTTTGAGCTGATTGAGTTTATGTGTTTTGGCTCAACACTCAGTATCCGCACAAAGAATTTCTCAACCCATGCCCTCCCCACATCAAGTACAACCCGCTCCCACCCCGTAGCAAGTTCAACCCGCACCTGCATGCATAGCAGTGCGTGTTCCTTCACCCACCCCACAAATGCTGGTACCCACAACCTGCACAGGTTAACCCGCCCCGTGCAGGACTCTAATATGCATACAATCAACAACTTACATCTTTGATGGAATTTAGATGCACCTTGTATCTTATACCAGTCTGCATGTTCAAACTGTATTATTCTTATTGTAACAGTTCTGCCTTCTTAGTCTGCAAGGGTTAGTGATTTCAATCCACATGTCATCCTTGCAGTTAGTTCACATAGAATCTGTGACCCCACAGAAGCTGTGATTTATAAAACTTTAATTGTTTTTAACTTGTGCCACCACAAGAACTCTGTCTTCTATGCTAATATAAGTGAAAACCTACTAGAATACTAATTAAATGTGTCAGGAAATCACCAAGTGCTTCGCAACTGCACATGACTTTTTGCTTGACTTTTTATATTTTTATTGCTTGGTTTAAATCACTGATTAAAATCAATAACCCTGCTTAGAGATACTACCTAATACATACAGGATGCCTGTGAGCTGTGAAGCATAGTACTGTATATACTCACATGTAAGCTGAGTACAAGCTAAAAAAATTTTGTCAAATTAGGGGGTCGGCTTATACTTGCATAAATTTGATCACACACAAAAAATTTACATGACACCATTTCTCAGACCACACAATACCACCAACATTACCATTCAGTCATACATACAGCCATAAAAATTGAGACTGCACTACATATTTTTAATTCCGACAAACTACAATTCAATTTCAATATTAATTTTAACTGTACCTCAAATAAAATGCAACATAATCACATCTAATTAAACACAACACACCATGGTATTTTGGGGGTCGACTTATATGTGTTTTTGCAAAATTCTTCAGTTTGGGACAGTTTTTCAAGGGTAGGCTTATATGCGAGTATATACTTAAACATTCTTCTTATAATCAGTATTCTACCCTGGTCTTTATTTGAAAACCAATTTGTTTTTAAATGTATGTTTACCTATATAACTTCTTTTCAATAAAAGTAATTAGGCAAGTGTTTGAAATTTATGTAAGTGGTAAAGCATAGCAAAGTGAGCCAAGGGGTTTCAAAGAATAGATTACAAAATATTAACTACCACTGTTGCAACCTCTCCGGTAGTGCTGCGTTGATTGTGTGATTCACCACGAACGGGATGTGCGTGAAGAACAACACCATACATATATGTGGCACGAACAAGCAATAAAAGAGTGATCATGGCGTGGAAGCTCTGCCAATATTAACGTGTGAATGATTGAACATTATGACTAGCGCACCCATAAAGTGATCATGGCATGTGAACTCTATTGTTGCTTGCTGCCACAGTGCGAAGCATGTTATTTGCACACAACAGTGTTTGTCTGGAAAAACATGGGGATAGCTATGTACAAAGAAAACGTTTCTGGAAGTTACCAAATACATTTTATGCAGTACTTTTTACTACATTGGGCAATCGAGTTGGTTTCCAAATGCTCTACATGGGTGGTGTAGCCATGGGCATGTGTTGACGACATGCTGTTAACGCATCGCAAAGGGGCATTTAGGTGCTTGATTCAAAATTAAATATGGCAGCCATTTCTTGCTCAATTGACCTCAAATTTTCAGGAAAGATGCATGTAAACAAGCAGAACACTTACACCTTGCGATTTGGTAAAAATCTGTCTTGGTAGCCACGGCAACTTTTGTCTTTCATACAGAAGAGTGGCATTACAAATGGATACAACTATTGCTGTCACATGTTAAACTTTAGCCTATTATATGAAGTTACCTTTAATTCTGGTTGGGAATGTCAGTATCACAACATACCATGAGCAAAGATAGAACTATAAACCTTGAAAAAAACTTTTATAAAGTAGTTACTCTTGAAGCTCTACAAATCTGTTTGAAAATAGCGAATTTCCTACTTTCTATGTTATCTTACACAACTCATAATCTGGCTAACACAACATCCTGCTTTATATATCAATAAGTTTTAGGATGATGCTAATGAAGTAGAGTGTCTAATTTGCTTAAGCTTCTAGTTTGAACACTAAAAACCTGTGAAAGTCAATGACATGCAGAGTGTATATAGGTGTGGAGTGTGTGGCTAATGGTAACTTTACAATTGGGTTGGACTAACAGGGGCACAATTTAAGATCTTTTGCATGAAAAATCATGAAAAAATTGTACAATGGACAAAAATTACTGTATTTTTCGGACCATAAGGCGCACTTAAATTCCTCTAATTTTATCAAAAATCGGAAGTGAACTGTATAATGCAGTGCACCTAATGTATGAATCTAGTTGCGTTTTCTCATCTAAAACCAACTTTGTGGCAAGTGGTGTTATTTATTTAATTGCTAGTTACGATTTTTTTGTAAACACACCATCCCCATTGTGTTACATAATAAACCAACAACAATTGCAATTCGCAGCCTATGTGGTTAGAAGCTAGCACATATCACAGATTGTATTACTCCATGAGGCTCCTGACCACAATGGTACACACCGAATCAAACACGCGCACAACTTTTATTTTTCTATACATGCATGTCCAGCAGATTAGGCATGTGCGACAGATTAAACTCCCAGTGGTGACACCCGCACTTGGGTGTTATTGTGAAAGAGTTGAATAGAATTTGACTTACCAAAGTTTCGCTTCATTTAATGTGTCTTATAATCTGGTGTGCAGTATGGTCTGACAAATATGGTGTATGTGCACCCTTAGAGGAAAAGCACTGGTTTTTGAGGTATCTTGACTTACAGGACTTTAACTGCCAGAATAAATAAAAACCGTAGCAATTCACATGCCACAAGCTTTTCTTCTGCTAGTCTCTCATTTAAATAAAAACACAGAGAGCATGTCAAATATTTAAACAAGCAAGTATAATTGTGACCACATAGCAAGCTACACAAACTGTTTTCAGAATGTGAAACCATCCATTCAAGTCTGAGCAAATCAGTCAAAAAATTGATACAATAAAGTCAGAAAGCCTTTTCTAGGCCAATCATCAAAGGACAAATGAAACAGGCCTTAAATTGGTGGACACTGCTGCTGACATGAAATGAACACAGGCCATCGCCTACGACATCAAAAATAGACTGAAAGATATACATTCTTAAGCACGGGAATCAGAAGTATCTGCTATAACCTCTATTCCTGAAATAAAATTGAACACTGCAATCTTACATAAGATATCGGATCCAGTGCTGGACAACCACAAATAGACACACAGAAAATATGATGTGCCAAAAATCATATGGACCATACTCGCAAAAGCAACTGATGAACTGGCTACTGTGGGTAAACATCTCATAATCGAAATTATTGCCCATACCATTCTGTTTTCATGTAGGTTCATCCCATGTAAAAAGATAATTGTAACACACCAGTACATGTTGGACAATGCCTACAATGAATTTTTGCAAAAACAATCCTAAGATTGCTGAATGAGGACATCGTTCATGCAGCAGAAAAACTACAAACAAGTGTTGCACTCAAATCAGGCGTGGAAGCAGCCATACGTTCTGTATGGACAAGACACAAAGATGAGAATAGCGATTCATGTCTGTTGCTGAAAGATGCAGGAAACGTAACCAATAAACTAAACAGAATAAGTCAGCCTAGAAAACACTGAAAGGTTTCGTGCCCTGCGATATATTTATATACATTTACAACAGCTGCAACACCTATGCTGCACTATATGCCACAACTGGTTTCAGCATCTTGTCACAGGAAGGTGTAACACAAGGTGACAATCCAGCAATGGCAATGTACTATATACTATCTCCACACATCCACTGATATAGGAACCACGCAATGCAACTGCAAATGAATACGTGAGATATGTGTAGTTTGCTTATGATGGCTACAAGGTGCTACAATGGTGAGATCACCTACAGGTCAAGGGAATGAACTTTGAATACTGCGAAGTACCCTTAAAAACATTCCAATAATAAAAAACAAGAATCTGCAGAAGTTTTTAAAACAAAAGCATAAAAATCACAGAACAAGGTGAACAACACATTCAAACGGTAAACGGGAAAGAATTGTTCAAAGGACAGTTCATCACGAACAAGGTTGACAGTCTCTGATTATGTAGCACACCATCCTTAACACATTGGCTGCCGGTCTACGAACATATCATACTTGAAAAACTGGGGATATTTCGGTTCACTTAACAACTGCATAGCTCCTTAGCTGATTGCGCTAGAGCTGTTCAAACCCTCAAAAGACTCGGCAAGTCTTTGAGTATGCAATGAAAAAGAAATTTGGGTTTTTGTTTTTTTTGTTAGTGATGTCATGAGTAAGGTAGGTGTTTGGCCATTTTTGGCTGCTAGTATCTGGCCCGGTCCCAACTGCTAGACAGCAGCATGTCAATGAAGTTTTCATTGGAAACCAGGCCAGAATCCACGTCTTTCAAGACTTTGATTGACTTTCTAAGGTTTCTGGTTCAAAAGTTTTGATCTAAAATAAACAAAGAAATTTTTACAAGATTAATTCTGTTGTTTGTTTATTTCAGATCGTAACTTTTGAACCAGAAACCACAGCAAGTCAATCAAAGTATCAAGACTCAGATTTTAGCCTAGTTTCCAATAAAAATTGAGTGAAATGCTTCTGTGTAGCGGTTGGGGCCTAGGCCACGTAACATGAGTCGAAATGGCCAAAAACCTACCTCACTTATGATGTCACTTACAAAAATCCCAAAACCCAAAACCCCAAAAAAATTTTTTCATTGTACACTTGAGGACTTGCCTAGTCTTTTGAGAGTTTGAACAGCTCTCTATTGCAGTGCTCTTCAACCAGTGTGCACAGTGCACCAAAATATGCGTGGGGTGCACCGCTATGAAAGGGTTCACAAGGGTGCATCACAAACTTGTCAAACTAAACAGATACTTTTTACAAAAACTTTCTGCTAGCAAAAATGAACCATCAGTCAATGAATGACTTTCAGGATTTAACCTAGAATTTGCACATTCTAAAGTGTAAAGTGTAAGCATCAGATCAGGTCAAGCTAATTGTTGTAATTAGTCAATTATTTGTGATTCGTAAGCAACAGACAGCAAGCGATTATCAACTGAATTATGTAGCTGAGTTACTGATTTAGGGTACTTGCTTATATAGGCCAGGGTACTTACAGACATGGGCGGAATTAGATGGGGGCACGGGGGCGTGTCCGTAAGTAGGGTGCATGAGTTGCATGAGTTTAAGTACATAGGGTGCATGAGTTTGTCAAAATATCTTTAAGGGTGCACCATAACAAAAAAGGTTGAAGAGCACTGCTCTATCGCAATCGCCTCAGGAGCTAAGCATTTGGTAAGACAACCAAAATATGCTTGATTTTAGGCTGATTTCCACATATGATACATTTGTATGCCGGCAGCAAACATGTTTAATGAGCAGAGTATTTTGTATCCTTGTTTTTTTTCGGTCATAGACTGAAACGTTTTTGAAATAACTGAAAAAAAAATTATCATTTCAGTCAGAATATCTTAAAATATAGGCTAATTAACATTGTCATGGCGACTTTAAATACAACTGTCAGACAAATGACCGAAATGTTTCACTAACCAAAACATCTTAGCAAAAAAAAAGCTACAAGATGTTGTATTTCATTCATAACGACATGACTTAGATTTATCCACCTATTGCACAAATATAATTGGCATGATGTCATTTGACGCCATAATTCAGCTTTACATGATTGTGGGCCTGGGAATTAAACTGAATTCAATGTCTGTGAGATCCTGGAGGTGAACATGGCTTTCGTTTGCCTTGTAAACCTCATATTGCAGCAAGGGTGCTCCTAAGAAGGGAAAATCTAAGCTTTGTTCTAATGTAAGTCATGACAGATGCATGTGACTCCCTGCATTTTTCAGCTATTTTTTCAGCCAGTCTTTTCTTGACTCTGGTGACATCCCACCACTTATCTTTGAAACTGAGGATCTGATGCAATATTTGATATCTGTTTAGCTGATCCTGCATTTCTGCCCTTGTCTCTTCAACCTTGTTTCAGCATGCTGTGCGTACAGTGTAACGAACGGACATCCGTCATTGTGGATATCATGAACAGATGTCTGATGACATAACCAGAAGAATAAAGAAAAACTTGTTTTTACATAAAAAATGAAGGTTAAGAAACATTAGAAAAAATATTTTTGTATTGCAATTTTGCAAACCTTTCCCCAAACACACCTAATAATGCTGTTGTGATGTTTGAAATGTTTATATTTTTACAACTGCTGAAACTTATTTTTGGGCCCCACTGGCACTGGAGCTTGTTATCAAGAATTTAACATTGTTGGTGTGAGAATAATAATGGCTGAAATTAAACTAGCAATGAATATCATTTGTACATATTACAACCATTTGTGGTATCATTGCTCACTGTAAAATATCGCTTTTCACGATTCCAGTGATGCTATTTTATATCTGCAATGAAGATCTGCTGCTGACAAATATCGGTCTTTTACAGGGCAACCTATGCTGTGCACCACATGGGTGGCCTGTAAAAGGCAGAGCTCCGTAAATAGCAGAGCCATGTTGCCAAGGTTTAATGACGTAACCGGAGTCGCTAAAACTGATATTTTGCGTTGAACAATGAGAACTAATCGGTAGCAAAAATAATTGCACTGCAAAATGTGATATTATACTACGGTAAAAAAAAATATCAAAATGTGATATTATACTATAAAAAAAAGAGAGCTATTCAAACCATCCTCAGATTCAGCAAGTCTTCTGCTTGAAATCGACAAAAAATGGTTTCATTTTCGGTTTGGGGTTCGCTGGGGGGACCGCTGCAAGTGGGGGTGTTTTTGCTTGTTTTTGGCCACCTTTACCTGGCCCCCAATCCATTGGGCCATTATTTTGGCTCAAGATTTTTTTGGAAACTAGGCCAAAATCCGCATCTTTAGAGCCCTTGAATGACTTTCTAGCATATCGGGAACGAAAATTATGGCTCATAAACCAAAAATTGACCAAAATTTTGCTTCCTCAAAAGCCACTCTGGAGGGCATTTCACCCCAGGTAATAACTCGCCGTCAGATTGAGCTAGATAGCTGTTCAAACCCTCTAAAGACTTGTGAAGGTATGTAGTTTGCAATAAAAAAACGTTTCAGTTTAGGATGTCTGGTTTTTTTTACTGCTTGTATAATGATAGGATGTTTATGCTATTTTTTGCTGACGTCAGCATTTTTGCCCGAACTCCCTTTGAGGCCCGCAAGAGCCATTTAAATGACATAAATTTTTTTTATAGTTTAGCTGTTTTTTTGTTACAATTCGGGACTTTGAAAGGTCCGAATGGGTTTTTAGCGTTCCTGGTTCTAAGATTAGGACCAAAAAACTTTAAAATTAATTTGGGAAATCCCCCAAAAGTATTGAGAAAAGCCCCTTACCAATTATCTGTTTTTTGGCCTAACTTTTGAACCAGAAACGTTAGAAACTTGATCAAGGGCTCTGAAAACACATATTCTGGCCTAGAATCTAAATATACTGCGAGCCAAAATATTGGCGCATGGGATCAGATGATAACATCCTATAATTAACCAAAAAGCATGCCCCTGTGATGATCCCATTAGCCCAAAACCCCCCAACCGCATCTAAAAAAATTTTTTTTTATTCTAAACTACACGACGCCACTAGTCATTACAGGGTTTGAACAGCTCTCTAGCTCAATCTGCTGCCGAGTTATGGCTGGCCAAAGTTTTGCCCTGAAAGGGAAAATTATGCCTTTTCTGAAAAGTTTTGAATTAGGCCAAAAAACTAGGGTTTTGACCCATAATTTTGGCTACAAATATGCTAGCAAGTCAATCAAGGGCTCTATAGACGCAGATTTTAACCTAGTTTTCAACAAAACTTTGTGCCAAAAGAATGGGTCAATGGGTTGGGGCCCAGGGCCGGCCAAAATTTACAAAACATGTCTTCTTTGTGATGTCACCTTCAGAAATCCCCCCACCAAAAACGAAAAAATTTTTTCTGATTTTGACTACAAGACTTACAGAATCCGTGGATGGTTTGGATAGCTCTCCAGCTCAATCGCCTGGCGAGTTATAGGATTGCAAAGTTCTGCAAAAATAGGGGTAAATCCGAGACTCGAAGGGTTAAACAGTTGTGAATGTATAAAATTTTTAAATATCGCAAACTTCGATGCATTTCATGTTTGGGGGAAACGCATTAACACAACATTTTTCCTTAACTTTTTTCCTTTTTTTGCTTTTACAACACAACTTTTTCCCACTCAGGTTACGTCAACAAACCTCCACAACCAAGCTCCGCTATTTACAGGGCACCCACCATGTGCACAATATGTTCTACTTACTATGGCATTTCATCATGTAACTTTCATGCTCTGTGTTGTTATAAATTTTTTTTTGCTTACAATCCTCCTCCATATCTAATGTTATGGTTGCTGCGTGGCTTTCTGGCGCAACCTTCATTGTCACTTACTTTTTTCACTTGTCACTGCGCATGACTTACTTCTTAATCTGTAGAACTTACTTCTTAATTTTACATAGATATAGATATATTCCTTGACCTTTTATCATCATTCTATATTAATTCTTATCATCATTCTATGATGATAACCTCTTATCATCATTCTATATTAAAGCAAGAAATCATGGCTTCCATCTGTAGTGGGAGGAGAAACAGGAAATAAAGCAGTCACTGTCATGTGGAGAAAACACTTTTCAGCATTGCTGAACTCATCAAAAAACTGTGGAATTGGCAATTTTGTGCACGAAAATATAATCTCTCATAGTAATTTTGAAGGGATTGACGAGTTGATGTGCAACAGCTTCAAAATTAAATCTCTGCTGCACAAACTACCACTGAATCGCACAGCTGGCAAAGATGGCATCTTTGCTGAACACATTTTCTATGCTGATTCAAGTGTGTGCAACCACCTGAGTAGTCTATTCAATGTGTGTTTAATGCATGGTAAAATTCCTCAGGAATGCATGCAAAAAGTCATTGTACCTATTTGCAAAAACAAGAATGGGAACATAAGTGATGCTGGAACTATAGGCCTGTTTCCCTTGCAACTATCATCTCCAAGTTGTTTGAACACTAAATCTTGTC
>Ga0210059_1009274_pt1 | contig 15400 bp, 11 predicted proteins | sample Ectturendosymbi2_FD_188042 | JGI IMG/M metagenome (GOLD analysis project Ga0210059, IMG submission 188042) | Ecteinascidia turbinata endosymbiont from Florida, USA - Sample 2 (SPAdes) (version 2) | ecosystem: Host-associated > Tunicates > Ascidians > Unclassified | place: Key West, Florida... | reverse complement strand
GTTCTTTTAGTGCAGTTTGCCCGCCCTGGGAAGCATTTGATCAGTTACGCTGTTGTGTTTGTTTCAGAGTTTCATTGCTCGCTTGTTCAGCTCCATGATTGAGCGGTGTCCTTAGTGAATCAAAGCCTGGCTTTCTGCAGATAGTGTTTAGTAGAATTCGCAGGCGAGTGTACGACACAGGACAACGCCTTTTTATTCACCTAACAAGAACTGCCCTAACTGGAGGAACTGGGAAACCCACGAAGGCTTCTACAGGTTGGTGGTTAGGTCAGTACAAAAACACTACAACCAAAACGAAAGTAGCGTGGTGTGGTCGCTCGGTAAACAATAGTCTCCAACGAGACTTTGCAAGGACACCTTTGAACATGTAAGAACTTGTTTTCCAACGAAAAGGAAAGTGTTTTCTAAAGAAACCCCACTTTTCCCAGGCGTTTGATCTTCCAAAACACTCCCATAATTTGTTTTGAAGAAAAAAAACAACAAAAAAAACGCTGAAGGCCTGATTCAAAACTTACACAGAAATTAATGAAATAAGTGAAACAGGAAATGCATTTGAGCAGGAAAGTCAAGCGCAGCAATGCAACAATCGATCGTCCGTTCCAGCGATAGTTACCAACACAAATAATAGAATCGACAGAAAATACTGATTTGAGCAGACAGGGAAATTATGCCAGTATCCGAACCATCCTTTGCAATCACGAATGTCTTACCTCTTTCGACTGTTTGCGTGACCATGACGACGTTCCGGCAGTTTTGTTCCCACACCATCCTCCAGAAGTCGTCCTTCGTGCCGGGGAGGGGTCCTTGCGTTGCGATATATTCACGCTGCCGGTTGTTGTTGCCCTTGACATTACATTACAGTAAAAATAAGCTTAAAAACGCTCACTAAAATGTGCAACATGAGCCCAGTTCTGTAAATGCTTTAGTTCAGCAGTTGTAAAATTCAACATTTTATATGTCGAAAATGAAAGTTAACTCGGCTAATAACAATGAAGTAAGTTACTTTTGGTTTACATGGCTGCGACAACTGACATACAAAACGTAACTTTGCCGGAAAGGGATGCTTGTTAACGCCGAACTCAGGAACTCTAAAGAGATTTCCAAAAAATCTAATGAGGGCATGTGGGTAAAAACATGCAGCACAAAGGTTTTGTGCTTATCTCGATGAATGTCTGAATGCATCTGTGCAACTTCAGCACTTTTAATATCAAGCGTGTTTCTACTTTATTTTTTGTGAGCCACAGTTTTTCTTTAAAATTTAAAAGCAACAACAGGCACAATGATTGTGTAACAATAAAACAGCCGCCTCAAACAGAGATTTCAGTTGCTTGCAACTTCTTACGTTCATTGGGATAAACGTTGTGGAAGAACTTCTGAGAGACAATTTAGACTTGTGCAAATGCTTTGTGACCCAGTAAGCGGAAAATGGGATTTGCCAAATCTTAGTTTACGTGCACTTTATTTAAATGTAAACAAGGAAAACTTTTGCGCAAAATATTGTTAGCCTACTCACGGGTATGTAGTTGGCGTTGATGTAATCGGAGCCAGGCTCGTCATCGACAGCAGACAGCTTCACCCGCGTTGAGTCGTCTGTTACGATAAAGTCATCACAACAGCGCACAAAACCACTCGACTATTAACGTACGTAATTCTTTACGACCTAATGCTTGGTTCGTGCAGCTACATTGGTCGGTCTACAAGTTTGCCATGACACATAGGAGGTGGACTTCACAAGATCACTTGTCTCATTTTGCGAACAGCGGGAATCACGCACTGTGGGATCCAATTTTTATTTTCTTCGTATCACCAAAGTCAGGTTTAAATAAAAAAAAAACACCACAAAAGTGGCCCAAAACGAGAGAATTATCTGTTGCGAAATGGTAATAACTTGCAGTCATTACAGTGACTGCGGGCACTCTGGGAAAAACAGAAATTGGCATGGCTTGCACAGTTTCAGAGATGAGAATATGCTTTCGAGTATGCAAAGACCTCTACAATGGCGTACGCCGTAAGTAAAACACAGCAGCTCAGCCGAGTACCAGGGTAGAATTCGCAAAAGTAGCACAATCACAAAGCAGGAAAATGTATTAGGTACCAACTGCAACAGACAAACCAGCAACGTACACGGCAAGATATTTGTATATCGGTTCTTTCCGCGATTCTCAGGCAGCAATGCAACATTGGTAGATTGATCTCGACCAACTGACTTGAATTCCTGGAACAATGGAATGAAACTGTTGATCTCTGACACGGCTGACATACAAGCGTAGAAACGATGGTCACTTCAACGCAACCACTGGAACTAAGATGCAGGTTGCTTCAAAAACTATTTAATTTTTTCCACCGTCTTTACACACAGTTTACACACAGGCTTGTTTAATTTACCAATATGTTTTTTCTAAATACAGTGGTGAGATGCTTTACAGAGAACGCTCAAAAGTATTGCAAATGCAAAACAATACAGCAATGAAATGAAAAGCTCGGTATGAATAAATAATATTATTACTAAATGCAGGCAATACGTGGGCTGTTCACAATAACGCCCGCAGACAATCACAAAAACATAAAAGCTTGATTAACGAAATAAAACGCAGGCTATTCACATACCATGCAGTGGTCACAGCCAGTGCGTACTGAAAGCAAGTAATTGTCTAGAGCCCATCGGTCAAATGAATTAATGGTTTTATTTCAGCAAAGCTTTTTCTTAATTTTGGGAAATTTAACCACGTTTTTGTTTTGGAAATTTGTTTAAGGTTCTTTTCTACTAAATGTACTCAAATTTTAACTGTTAAAAAACAATCTTATTTAATAAAAACGCAACGAACTTGTGTCTTTACTACGAAACACGCTACACGAGATGAACTTACAAATGTCACCCGAAGTACTACTACTGGGTGAGAAAATAAGGTATTTTAAAAAATGAGACGCAACACTGAATCGCTGGCTGTGACTTGCATGACATCTACTGCAACAGTTTCGATATATACAGAAACAAAATGGCAACCTCGTATTCTTCAGAAAACTTAAAATCAGAATCAGCCCTCAATGTTTTCATCACGTGATTATATTCGGAAACTTGAATCGCTCTGAAGAAAAATGAATAACCGAAAAGTAAAAAAATTAACGAAACTGCAACTGTTTTATTGGATTAATCCCAGTAGCAACAGCAAATACGACCTGTCCTCAACACCTCTGGGGACAAGTGATAACGGATCAAGCAGATTGGCAAAAATGTGCATGTAAACCCAAAATTTTCATGCTTCGAACGAAGTGCTTGCATAATCTTATACAAACCGAGTATTCTGTAGATAATTTTTGAGAGACATCTTCGTCCTCCAAATCCGGATAGAGTTTGATAAAGTCGATCAACTGTATTTTCCTATTGCCCACAAGCAGGACAGCAATAAAACGAGCAATGGCGCGAAATAAATATACTTCAACAAACTTAGCGTGCAAGAAAAGAGCTCTTGACATAATTTTTTTCGCTTAAAGTTAAGCCCATTTGCTCAAGCCTGTTCTGAGGTACTTCAAATCTCAATAAATTTTTTCGAAGCTTAAAAAAACAAACAAAAAAAGCTGCGAACAACTTACTTGGACATCTGTTCCCTGAAAAACAAAACATAGCGAACATTTTTGTTTGGAATTACTCTGAACGCCGAGACCAACGATAGAGCTTTGATGTTTGCACTTTCCGATAAATCCCCTAACGTGAATAATCATAAACTGCCACAAGCAAAAACAACTTCTTTTGACTATCATTGTATCGATCCTGTTTTAGTGTATTCCAGATCATGCAACACCTGCTTCCCTACGCTTCACACGTGGGTCTGCAGAGAAGTATTTTAAATTTATTTTCAGAAGACATTTAATTTCGATCGCAAGCATGCACTTTTAAAACGGTAAAAGGTGGACATGATCTCCTGACAGATTATTTGTCCAAAGTCAAACAAAGAATTGTTTCCGTGCCGCGACAGTTCGCAGTGCAGATAAAAATGACAATATCCGGTTGTAGCTTGCAAAATATGATCCTCCTAAGAACAGCATCAAGCAAAAACTCTGACGTCACTACAATACCAATTAATCCAAGGAAACAGACATTTGTGGTTTAAATTGGAACTCAGTATCACAAAAGCTGCACTTACGCAGGTATATTGTCCACACAGGGACTCCACAGTCAATTTCAGAAGCTTACTGGTTTGCACCACACAAGGAAATTACATAAAAAAAAACGAAAAACTCAAAAACGATTTTAACAAACCTTCGTTCCATATGCATTGATGGGTTAGGAATAACGAAACTCCCATCACTACTGTTAACAGAAAACAATTTTGATTACTTTAAAACGAAACTTAGAGCATGCAAAATCAACAAAAAATTTTATACAAAAGACTGTTGGTCAACAATTTACTTTTTAATTTTCGGTGACATCTCGATGTCTCTGTCAAAAAACATACTGATCAGCACATTAACATTACACAAACGCTCACTATTTTGGCGTTTAGTGCAGCAAAAATCTCTGCCAAACGCTGACACACAACAGACAAATTTGGTCAAGCAGTAAACTAGAAACGCATTCCTAGTGCCACCATTGCTATATCCGGCACTTTTTGCGATATTTAAAACACACACGAACTTATCAAAGAAGAATTCGATAAGATTAAAAAAATGCGGATTTGACACAAACCTTTTCTTTTTATTCATCTTTCTCCTTCTGAGGAAGAAAACCAGGCCGCAAATCACAAGTAGCGCAGCGATTGAGCCAAGAACCGCTCCTGCAATTACGCCCGGATCCGGCTCTGGACAGAAAAGCGTTTAACGACAAAATGTTTTTTCCATATTTTACACACAGAAAACAGTTCAAAATACGTCTTGATCATTTCCGCTTATATTTACAGAAATACCGCATGTACACGAAGCGTGTACATTCAGCGCGAGCGTAGAAGCCTGACACAAATAAGTAGCAACTTATTAAACTGGAAATAGATTATAGCGTTAGGTGCAACTAAAGATTTCTGATGAGCACACCAAGTGGTTTCCGCAACACAGAGAACTTGGACAAAAATATGCAAATCGCCAATTGCGTCTCACAAAATGATATGATGCAAAAAGATCAAGTAATAAATACCGTTGATAAAAAACAATTGGTAAAACATTCCGAAAACTACATTAATAAACTTTGAGCAACGAACGAGCTTGCTTGAAAAGATGCTAAAGTCCTGACTGGTAAACTGCAACGCAACTCTAAGGCATGCTCGTGTGGAAAACTTTGGTGGTAAGTATTCGCATGTGGACTTTCTCTTTTGACGTTTGCACAATTCATGAACATCAACACCGAACATTTGCAGGTTTTTTTGATTTCGTGTTTAACTGTGTGTCCCGATGGATTGATTGAAATGACCAAAATCGTAGGAAAAAGAGTAGAAAACATTACAATCTAAAACGCTGTCTAAGTTACTTCAAGTTTACGTCCATTATTCAGAAAGTATGTGTCACAAAAGCGCAATTTTTTTTCTTAACTGCTGCCAATTATCAATTTCTCACTTTTCACTTCACAAAAAGTGTCAATCCATGAAAGAAAATAACCACAACGGGCAATTTCAACGGCCTAAAAAAGCCCGTTTGACGACGTTCCTTGACAATCACATGCCGTGAGGTCCATTACAAAACTGAAACTGTGCAGGTCGGGTAACTCACGAGTACTGATGGGATTCGACCATGGTGTAAAAACCAGTTCAGCATGGCTCGTCTTTGCAGCGATTGATATGATGTATGCGCTGTCTGGTGCAAGACGCGAGTTGATAAAAATTGTGCCCCATGGAGATTGGGTTGTTGATCCATCACCCACAGTAAACTGCAATGCGTCAAAAACGTTAAAAGGGCGGGGATCGATGTAAACCAGTGACTGACAGTTGGTGCAAACCGCAAACGATTAAAAAAATAGAATCATGTAAACTTGTGATTAAATACATTACCCAGCGAATGCGGACGATATTTTACGAAGTTTAAGCTGGTAATTGGACCAGTGCTTTGGAAGGTTTTATTATCTAAAATGCCACGAGTGTAACAGGTTTTAAATGTGCCGGTGAACTTAAACCATAAGTAATGTACACTTCAGTACGTATTGGTTTTCAAAAAACATAGATAACAAACTGTTCGATGTTTGAATTTTGATTTCACGTCACCGTAATGTCATCATTCCCCACAGGATTATCATAACTTCTTTTTTTTCTGTTATTCGCAGTCCGTGGCAATCCGTTTGCATAGGTCCACAATGCAATGCATTGTGTCGCTCCACCTTGGAGAAAATCTCCACATGTTCTGTTTACATCCGGGTCAGGATGAGGCTTGCCAGCTGCAGAATCAACAAAAGCATATTGATCTGCAACATTCACGGGTTCGCTGCCCAAAATAATGTGCATCTTCCACAACCCGCCACTCTTTTCACTTTTTGCAAGTTACTGAAAAAGCGCATGCCATTTTACAGGGGTACTGCCAATGATTGTCTTTCTACATGTTTTTTACCCAAAGCAAAGCGCATTTAAAGCGGAATCATGTGTTTGCGCGAAGTCAGCGGCAAAACAGCTAAGTTTAGGTTAAAAGTGAGCGTTATCACTTCTCGTAAAAACCCTCTCAGTGTTTTTGGAAAAATAAAAATTAGGTACCAACATTTTCAATAACGAGCATGACCCACAACACCGACATTTCGTACTCGTCAGTTTTCAAACAAATTTTGTTGCAAAATACTGTACGTCTGTTATTTGTGAAGATTAGAAAAAATCAGCAATGTTGCTTGTATGCATATAAACACATATTCGAAACTGGCATGCCACATCGCGTACAAGTCACAATATCCAAATCTTTATTGGTGTGAGTAGCCTTCCCCACACGCGCAGCAGCATTGTATGACCGACAACAGCTTTAAATCCGTGATTTCGAACAATTCAAACCAAAGTCACACAGGAAGTTAGTCATTACTCACAAAAAATACATACACAAAACAGCACACAAATTGCAGAAGAATAACCGTCAACGAATGTCAGAAGATCTTTAAGTTTCAACGAATGTTATGAGCTCTACGTACTTTGTTTGTCGGGAGAGGACAGGTAGACACCGTAATACTGGATTGCTCCAAACTTATCGTCAAATGTATTGGCAAGCAGAGTAAACGAGATGCTGTTGACAGAAGTTGATGCACGCCGAACAGCCACCACATTAGCAATGTTAGGTGCTGAGAAAATCATCACACAATTAGGAGAAGTGGCCATAGATTTACTCGCATACATTTTAGAAACATACCTCAACGCACAATAAAGAAAATTAACACGGTGAGTTGTTCCTGTGCCGAAAACTAAAAACTCATAATCTGGGTCGATCATGGCCTGCATCAGAAAACGAACGGTACGCAATTTTTTTACAAATAAACGCATTGCGAAAGCACCATTGAAAATGACAGCTATTGTCAAAACAGTAGTGGAAGAAAATTTGAACAATCGTTACAGAACGGATCCAGTCCCGACCGACACCGGCTGGGAATTGCGTCATACAAAAGCCGTCGGTCCGCTTGGGCCAAATACAAACCCGGCTTGATGGAGCGGTGCTGGCTGCTACAGACCAATGCAGACTTTCCCATAATAAATTTGCCATTTATCAGGGCAAGTGGCGCAGGACAACACCGTGGATTGCAGCAAAGTCGGCGTGTGGCATTTTGTTTAATTGTGTGCTGATGTTAAGGTGAGCGCGGAACCAAAAAAAACTGATTTGAAACAAATGATTCATGCAGGCCCGTAGCCACGGGGAGATGGCGGCAGAGCCCACCCAAATATTTTTGTGCCCGTCATATTGTGTTGTGCCTGGGAACATTTGTTTTAAACATATATTAAAAACAAAAATCATTCCCCCTAAAAATGTATTTTTCCCCACCAAAAACCTGGCTACTGGATTCATGCGGCTCAGCTACAAGGACCGCAACGTACTATGACTATGGTACCGAAAAATGCACAAACATTCTCAACATACCACTCTGGAATGCAGTCTGCTGGTGCTCATTCCACTTCTCATGCAGCAACAGTGAATAGAGCGCACTCGCGCACATTTTCCTTTTCAAAACCTATGCTGCGTCATAACTATTATCCAATTGACGAGCGAGTTATCTACCTTGAGCCGTGTCATTTGGAAAATGTGAAAAGTGAAGCAGAGGATGCGAAGGAATCGACAAATTCGATCTGACCAGAAATAGCTCTCCTAGTGTGGATACGACATGACACACACTTTTCTGGTGTAAACAGCTCTCGCCGGAAAATTTAGCAATCGCTCATTGAACATGTTGCGTCGGTCCTTGGAGTGCTTTATTTAGTAGCGTGCACTGAGGTTTTGTATCTAATGTCGTACAATACTAACTGCTGTGAAATAATGGTTGAATTTGTGGAAAGTACCACGAAGCAAACAATATTGACCGCTTACGTGTTTTTGCATGACGTAATAGTTCAGCTAGCTGCTAAAGTGCAATAGGTTGTAGCCTTACTCTTCTTGACAGCCCTGCTGGCATCCGGCCGCTGTTAGTTTTTATATGATGTAAAATTTCCGTTTTTCATCAAGTTATACCGAACCTTAATTTATGCTGGAGAAAAAATGGTTACTAAATCTGCAACAAAACGGCCATATGAATCTTTTTAAAACTTGGTTTTATGGAATCGGATGGTAAACAAAGATGCGTAGTACGCATGAAAGCTCCCTCAACAGAATCAACAAAAAAAACAACTGCAACGTCATTTAAAGAGAACTACTCATATTGTGCCAACCAGACCCTTGAGTTTTATAACGTAAGTCAAAATTCATTGCAGGACAGGAAGAGTGGTATGAACGCATTTACACATGCACATAAATCAACTGTCTACTTTTCGTTGTTACTTCTTACCAAATGAAAAAGCAGAATGAAAGATCAGGCAAGGTACTTCTTCATGCTAGATATGAAGGAATTTATAAAAATAATGATAGCAGAAAAAGCAAAACCTGCTCAAATGTTGGGGTCACCAGATATACGAAAACAGGGTTCCTACCCTGCGCTATTTTGAAAATACAATCCCAAACTTTTTCCAGATTTTTTCCGGGCATTTTCCAGACTTTAAACTTTTCCGAATGACACACCCAGTTCAACCAAAGGTACTATAATAATTAACAAGATGAAAGTAAAGTTATCAATCGTGAATTAAATATTATGAAAATGCATGTCAAATGATCAACTGTGGAACTGTGGATAATTATTTCCTTTTTCCACACTAACAGACCAAAAAAAATTTTTCCAGACTTTTCCAGGCTGGAAAGTGACCAAAATTTTTCCATACTTTTCCAGACTCCGTAGAAACCCCGTGAAAATGTGTTTTTTGAAAAATTTGGGCTGCTTTGAACAGAGGTTGAGAAATATTGCATTACGCAGTTTGTCTAAAATTTCACACAAAAACTTTTGCAACGCAACAGCTAATGGAATCCAGGCTCAGCTTTCTCACACCAAGGAAAAAACTATGACGTATCTTACCGGTGATGACAAATGTACCAGTTTGCATTAAACACAAGCAAGTGTAAACTATCGCAGGGTTTCTCAAACGGGGCTGTAAGTCCCCGTTGGGGGTCACGGAGCTGTTCTCTGCGGGCCGCGAGCAGAAGCCTTCATTAGGTAGTTTTGCCGTGACATTGCATAACTCAAGTGGCGACAAGTGTTGGAAGTCTTTTGAAGGGGGCCACGGCTCATGAAAGTTTGAGAACACTTATCTATCGCAAGGAAAAACCACAGTGAAAACTCAGACACTGTGATCTTATCCAAGTTTGCATTTCATCAACAGAGTAGGTAGCATCGGCTCTTCAAAAAAAAACAAAAAAACAAAACAAAGACTGAAACTGAAAATCTTGCAATGCGACAGTTGCAAAGCTAAGTTGCTGCGAAGCCCAAGTTGTTGCTTGTTACTTTATACTTCTCGTAACTAAAAGAAACGACGCAACTGCATGCACACTAGCATTAAACCAGTTAAGTTGAAGTTATTTGTAATTTTGTTGAAACCACTCAATTATATAAATGTAGTTTGAGCCAGTCAAAAACAAAATGACCAGGCAAAGTGAAAGCCAGAAGGACCGAAATCACAGTAGGCTACATTTGTTTTTTTTAATGTGTTCTGCCAATTTTTGTATGAATCGCACATTTTTAACCGCCACAGCTCCAGTGTATCTTATTTAAAGAACGGACATAATTCACTATTACATGGACTCCACTGCTCCTGAATCCAGTCAAGTTAATTTGTTTTCAAAAACACCGAGTGGTGTAAGTGAAACGTAACAGGGGTCATACGCAATTGCCAACATTAGCAAGAACTTATTTTGCGAGGGAGGGACACGTAAGCTTTTTCGAAAACCAAAACATCTGAATTTCCAAATTGAGGCAGTACTCGCAGAATAATGGATGGCCGCTTTTAGGAAAAACTACCGAACCTTTAAAGAATGATTAAATGCAGCTTACTGTGGTTGCAACTTACTAATACTCCTATTGTCTAAACGACTGATGTGACTGCATCACAGTCAGGGTTGCCAGCTAATACAGGTAGGTCTCGGGCAGTATTAGACTTCGGACAGGTTAAGACAAGTAACGATGTTTTATTTCTGGTCCAGCTCTAGTGCTATTGCGTGTAATAGGTCGTCATAGCGTTCACCGTACAGGCAATCTGTAACAGTAATGCTCCTTCGAAAGTCCGCGTGCGCACAATTTTTCAAGATGCCGCAGAGACACTACTACCGGTTCAGAGAAGTGACGAATAATCGAAAAGAAAAGCTCGAATCAGTCTGTGTTGCACAGACAGGCTCAACGCAACAGTCAATCAGGCACAAACACATCATGGCTCAGGTAGCGGCGAACTAGCTATGTACTATACCACTCAGTATCCCGTCTCTGGATCAGTCGATAAACCTAAGAAAGTCTGCACGGAGCACGCTGGATGCACTGATTGCAAGAGCTGGCTTGCTCTTTCGCTTCTGATGTACAACCTTTCTGAGGCCAATGAAATTCGGATAAAAAACGTAGTGTCCGAAAGATGTGCTAGCTGTCGGACACAACCGCTGAAATCAGGACAATTAATGTTTTTTGCACGAATTTTAGGCTAGTTGGCAACCCTGATTGCAGTAGCTTTGCATGAGTTTGATGAGCTGTCTTTTCTCAGGCCATCAGTGGCGCATTACAACCGCAGTGCGTACTGCGCACATGCAAATTGATGTTGATGTCCAACGAGCTGAAATGGTATGTGCTGTTTGAAAAATTAAAAATATCCGCAAGTTGCACAAAGATATTTCGCTTACTGCGTCAAAACCAGTGGAGCATCGATCGATTTAACTAACGCATTCAGCGTAATATTTGTTATAAAATGATTGCGCACGCATACAACCTAAGGGCAGTATATTGAGGTAACTGGGTGTCTTTGCAGAATATATCAATGGTCACGAGCAGTAGTTTTCGATAGGGGTCCGCAAGCAAAATCAATACGCCTTATTTAAAATGTAAGATGAGTTTTGTTGGTCAAGGAAGGCCAACGTATTTTCAAGCGTAAGTGAAGTACAATGCTTTTAAAATTAATGGTAGATGTGTAGAGAGCGTGTTTCGTACTCATTTGTTTACGCGGGAGTTGAGCATCTTTCGAAGATACGTGAAGAAGTGCATTCTGCACACCACACATATCTCAATAGAGATTTACAACCGTAAGTGGAGTGCCGAAGTGCCCAGTAATCTTGCTAGCTTTATTTAATTAGTTTGCTAGGGATTCGAAAAGAAGGCAACCGAATTTTCCCACTGCGAGACGTCGTTCAATGGGTATTAGTTTACAGCAAACACAGGGTGCACGCACGTATTTACGTAGACTCCATCTGTTCAAAGATTTTATAAAATATTGGAAACATTAGGATACCCCAAGAATTACTATGGGAATGTAATTACCAGCACGTGGCGACAAGCACAAACCAATTGAATGGCCATTACTTTCGGTTTCTCACCCGATCCGATCAAGGGATGGAAGCAAGTAAAGAAAATATGGAACATATTTGCTCATTCAAAACTGTCGTTACTCGACGAAAAGTTGAAATAAGTTTCATTCCACGGAAAACTATAGCACTAACAAAGTGTTTTACTTACTAAGCACGATACCAAGTGTTCGATCATCCTTGAGTGTTTATCCATTGCTTTTAATCAGATGCTTTTACCCGTTGCGCTAAGCTATGAAGGGGTGGTTTTGGGTTTAACAATTTTTAAAATGTTTGATTGCACTTTACATTTTTAAGTTGGTTTATTTTTTAGCATTGTTTCAACATCAAGCTTGCCAACTTTTACTGCGAGTCATCGGAAGTTATGTATTTTACCATCAATTCGATGCCGATAAAAATAAAAATCGCTGATTTCGGTTATTTCCGCACATTTGTTTTTGTCATTCGTTTGTATTTTCCTTGCAGCGTTGTTTGTGAAAATGTAGCTGGTGATGTGTATTTCAAGACAGATGAGCAAAAATTAGCTTACTGCGCTTCAAGGCAAAATGACGCAAATTATACCTACAGAAAGTGACTTACGCTCATAATTCAGACTTCCCAGATATATGATCTAATGTGCAGAAATCTTTAGATCGCAATCAAAATTATTTAGTATTCGATTTTAGCGAATGTGGTTGTGACAAAGTTGATATTTTTTTCACGAAATTTTTGACATCTGTGAACGATCTCTTACGGATTTCACTTTATCCAGAGTCAAATGGGGTTCAGCACGTTTTGGACATCTCACTGACTTGTGATACGCTGCAGAGCACTGCGCTACAATCGATGTCAGTCATTCACATCACCGCCGTGCGTAAACCGCCATGCGCTGTTCATTTGCGCAAAAGAAAATATTGCTTGGAAATTAAAATTTTTCCAAGAAAAATTTGTCAAACCTGTTTCATGTCTGAAATCCGAATCCGAAGGTAAAAACGAAACATTAAACAAAAATAGACCGTGCACGAGATCTCTTTTAGTTGAACACATCACCAGGTTTTCGCCACAACATTGGGCTGCAGTTACTTTGACCATTGCCAGTCTCTCGGAATGTTAAAGAAATACACGCTTGCTTTACAACGGGTAGTCAATATACAAATATCATTTCTCCACAGAATCTCCTTAATTTTTTTAATTTAAGCTTGCTATTAAGGCAGCGATATGGTTGTTCGTTTCAATACTGAATGGTTTAGCACGGACATCGTTAATTACATTTGATTTTGGTAAGTGAAGCCTTGATCCAGCTGCCAACATCAAAAACATGCATCTGAATAATCAACTTCAACGATATTTTCAAAGTATCCATCATTTTTATACGAGGGTGTTCACGCAGCAGACTTGAAAAGTTATGTTAAATCCTGTTGTGAAAGTTTGCAGAATACTTACTTGTTCGAAATTGAAAGCCAACTGATGTATGACAATTAAAAATATAGCCATATCAGGAATTTCACAATGCATAGCCAACGTACGTAGCACGTACACCAATTCTGCTGAGAAAACCTTAAAACGCTATACGAGTCGAGAAATCATGGGCGTAATGCAATCCCAAATTCGATTACGTTTTCCTGGGACATGTGACATCCGTTATTTTCCGGAACAACCTATTTTTGACTTCCCAACGTCCATTTTTAATCCCTTTCACAGCAAAACATTGTAACTGCGCAGCGAAACCTACATATCATACGAATTTTATACATTGTACCCCCAATCAGCTGTTTTTCAGAGGGCAAATTTTGTTTGTGCGTAAAAAACGTCATTTGTGTTTTAGATCCGTTTTTTCTTCATATCAAGTTATGGAGTAGGAAGATTCTTCACATAAAGGTTTCCGTGGTCATATTTGGCCTAATAGGTTTTGCACTTAACATCACGTTGAAATTTTAAGGTAGTAAGATGCACACAATTTGTTACACCTCAGGTAACCTTGGGCAGTAAAGTACCCCAGTATCCCAATTTCCTATATATATGCTTTCAGGGACATTTTTTATAAAATAACCCTGGCACCATTCCACTTATCTCTTAAAATCAAGAAAAGTCACGAAAACACAGGTTTCTAATGTTTTTCTAAGCATATAAAATCGACAAAAAAGAAGCCCCTGGATGGTGGACCACCCAGGATTCCTGAGCAGGGCAAAGCGCAATTCAAACAACAGACTAACGCCTTTGACTTACGTCCTGTTTCGCTGGTTATTCTGCGAGCGTTCGGAACACTTTGAAGTTTCATTCCGTTGAAAGCAGTGACAAAAGATGTTAATCGTATCGTGTAATTTGTAGCAGGCTTTACAGCAATGCTGTATGAAAATTCAGTTGGCGGTAGGATGACCTAAAAAAAGAAAAGAGCATCAGCAACAAGCATACGGCGGAATTTCATTTGGTGACGCTGATTGCACGTTGCAAGGTGTTGTTTTCTGAAATAAACATTCAAACCAATTTGTAAAAAAAAAGCTTGGGGAGTCTTGGCACGCATCTTCTTCTATTTGGCAATACAGACCAACCTACACGACACTGTGTAACGGAAGTCAAAACTCAGAACGAGCACTGTCATTAAGCTTTTTTAGATGGTCGTTCTGACAGGTGAGCTCGAAGTGAGCTATGACGTCAGGAGAGCTCAGCGTAAGTGAACCAGAACGAGCACATTGGAGCTCAGCGCTTACATGGGGCTTTCGAACAACCGGGTTATGCATTTTGTGTTGTGGTCGCGTGTAAGCTACCGGCGTTAACTGGAAGAGTAACCCACTTTTCTGGTCGTTGCAATTACACAACCGGTCCATGGAATGTACTCCAGTCCACGCAGCGGTTTAATGTTGTTATTACTGCAATCGGAATTGCAGAAATCAGATAAAATATTTTTTTTACGATTTCACCACAAGTGTATCCGAGTTCACTCTTGCATCATCCTGACGAAAGCAGGTGGTCAAGCGACTGCAAAGCACCTGCATTAACACGCTTGCTCCACTTAGCTATTTTCGAACCAAGCAGCTTCGAGCCTGCTCGGTTAACTTCGCGTAAAGCTCAGTTGAGCACGCAGACGTTTGGCGAATCATCAGGAATCGTGTACAGTGATCTGGAAAGTGAGCTAACAAGCTCACTTAACCGTGATTACTGCACAATTCAGGGGCACAAAACCTTTTTACAAATGAAAGGTACTTCTTGGTTAACGATTAATGCGAAGGACTGCTAGTTTGATACACATTTCTGAGATTGAAAAATTGCGCAATTTATCTTTAATTATGGTATCATTATCAAAGTAATGACATTCATATATGTGAACACACTGATTATGTTTATGTTCTTTTCAGATCAGGCCCGGGGGCCACCCACGTGGTCCGTGCGGGACCATGCTCTACATGTTTCGGTG
>Ga0210059_1009272_pt1 | contig 15400 bp, 7 predicted proteins | sample Ectturendosymbi2_FD_188042 | JGI IMG/M metagenome (GOLD analysis project Ga0210059, IMG submission 188042) | Ecteinascidia turbinata endosymbiont from Florida, USA - Sample 2 (SPAdes) (version 2) | ecosystem: Host-associated > Tunicates > Ascidians > Unclassified | place: Key West, Florida... | reverse complement strand
ATTTAAATTGCAGTTTTCTTTAGAAATTCCTGCGTCTTAACTTATATTTCTGCAAGGAGATAACCCCTAATAAAGTCACAAGACCAATAACGAAAGAAACTGTTATTGATTTTGTGCTTGTAACTACGTTTATGTTAATTAAAGGTGTGGCCCGCGGTTTCAACCAGTTGTTGGGATCTGGCCCTCCTGTACAAAAGGTTGCACACCTCTGATCTAGACATTTCGATAAGCTAAAGAAAAAAAATGTAAGCCGCCCTCGATTGTAAGCCGCCCTTGATTGTAAGCCGCCCTCGATTGTAAGCCGCACGAAATGATGAAAAAACTTCACAAGCCGCGGCTTACAATCAAATAAATACGGTATACAGCAGTGTAAATGCGAATGAAAGAGACTAAAGCAGATTAAACGCAGTCAGCAAAATGTCTAAGCTTACGCACGTCACTACGGGCTTGAGAAAGTTACCCACACAGGCAAGTGATTTGCGATTTCCATGAAATTTTATTATCACTTATAACACCAAGGTACTTTGATACTGTCAGTTTTCTGTATTTTGACATCGTTCATACAAATTTCAAACTTGCAGTTTGAAGAGCCCGTTGTGTTTAATATCATGCAAATTTATGTACAAAGCTGATCAGATTAAAAAGACTCTAGCTTGATTCTTAACACTTCCGACCAGCTTGGCAGTTACCTTAAAACATCTAGGCTGGCAACGGGCGTGAAACAGTTTATAGATTTTCTTTAAGATCTTGCAGAATTTTCATATCATTGTATGAGAGTGATACGACATCTCGTCTCAGTGATGAATCAAAATAACCGGCATTTGGATATAGCTGATGCCAAGAAAGCAAGCAAAGTAACAATAATTTTCTTATTTCTGGGTTAGTTTAAAAATAGCCTTTGTGTCTAGCAATCCAAGCGGAGTTTACCTGGAAAAGGCGCCTTTTCTCATATGATATTTGGTGACGGCACTTGGCGGCAGGCTGAAGCCTGAAATTTGCGTCTTTCCGGAGCGGTCGAGGTGAACGATCTTGCCCAAGGAGCGCTACGGCGATTCACTCAGGGGCTGTGGATCGAACAACCAACCTTCCAGTTGAGAGACACTCTGCTACTGAGCTATTGCCACCTCAATTTTATTTCGTGACACTCAATACTTCACTTTGCACTTTTGTTTTGAAATGCACTCACATGGGATCGAAAACAACAGATAAATATACTTAAAATAGAATTTTAGTAGCAACTACAGTTCCAAATACTAAAACTTTCAACAGTTTCAATATTTCCGTGTTTAAGCTTATATCTTTTTTGCTTTGCAGGCAAGCACGGACTTCAAGATATAGCATCTTTTTGCAGTCACGCATTCCGTAGGCTATATCCTTGTAAACATTCGCGTAACTAAAGGTTTGAGCCAAGGTGAAAACTTTGCTGATGGTGCCCACTGTGAAAACTTTGCTGATGGTACCCACTGTGAAAACTTTGCTGATAGTGCCCACTGGCCAACACTCAGAAATAATTGAGAAATGATAGTGAATCCCGGTGTAGATGGCTGTACTAAATCCCGAAATCACCAAAAAACGCAAAAAAAACAACAACCTACTGAAAACATAGAGAATACTAAATACCAAAATATAAGCTAAGTGAGGACCATTTTTGCATTAAGTTTACTTGCCCCCATCAGTTACGCCACTTGTTGTAAATCAGGTTTTGTAATGCCACTGTGCTGTCTTTATTCTCTTTACTACAGAGCTGCAACGTGATAAAGACCAACAAACATAACTCTTACTTGTGTAGTTTCTGTTCGGAAAGCATGGTGAAAGGGGAATTTTCTATGTTATAAATCACACTGTTCCTTTTCGTGCATTTGATAAATTTCTACAACCAAGTGGTATGTGGAACACAGAGCAAGCTATTTTAAATCAGGGTTTTAATGCTACATGTAGTCATGTTTTTCCTAATACCGTTCGATCATTTTAAAATCTTATAAGTGAATTAAGGTGATTGTAATGTTGTTAATAGGCATCGACTTCAAAATAAGAACTATGGAAGTGAGAGGCAAAATGGTCAAGGTCCAGATTTGGTGAGCATGTCTATGTTGAAATATGCCTTTACTTTGTTGGTTTCATGTCAGTGCATGTCTCAAGCGCGGAACGTCGAGTTTTTTATTACAAGCGATTGTGCAAAAATACTTGCTAGGTCGAACCTTAAAGTAGCTTAAGGTACTTTTCTAAGCTTTTGCTGATTAAGATCACGACGTAGCAGCGTATCACAGGTCTTCTTACCTCGCTGAGTGTTCGCTTACTTTTACAGGGACACCGCTGGGCAAGAGAGGTACCGTTCAATAACAACAGCTTATTACCGAGGTGCCAAAGGAGTATTAATCGTTTACGACCTGACTCAAGAAAAAACGTTTTTGAATGCCAATAAGTGGGTGAACAACTTTCGAAGGGTGAGCGTCTATTTGATCAAATCTTACTATATCTTGTAAAGAGGAGCTAACTGCCAACTGGGTGGCCAACCTGGGTGCATGGCTTTCCGAGTCGCAAAAGCTGATGCTGAATCAATCGACAATGTTGAAAACGCATTCTGTTACAGGCCAGAAAAACGAGAAAAAACAAAGTGATAAAGTAATATTTGCGCAATGGTAACGAAGGCCACTGTTTGGTCAGCAGCTTATCCTACCTTTTCAACACTAGGCACAAATGTAGGAGGCGGAGGACTGCAGTCTCCCATCTATTTCTCTTTTGGACAGAAATCTTTTCACAATTAAATAAAACATATTTTTGTAGCAAAACACCGAATTGTACATACTTATGAATGGAAAGGTCATGCAAAATTGTACAGGATTAGAATATCATTTTAGAATTTATAACCCCGCTCAGGTAGCCTAACTCTGAACAGCAAACACTATCAGTAACCAAAGCCTAGTTGGCTAAAAAACATTCTCACCATTACCCAGACTTACTGAAACGTTTCTGGTGCAGAAGCAGCTTTACAACAAATCAGCAATCATTCTCAAACTTATCTGACCTTAGAAAAGTGACTTGTCGAATGTCGAAAAAATTGTATCATTTCAAAAATAAACACAAGTCCACCCCAAAAAACGCATGGGGCAGGCATAGAAGGAACACGAAAAAAAACAAAATTCCGCCAGTAGACCTAATCCTTATTGGCAGTGTGTCATGAATAGGAGTTCTTCCAATCTTACCCCTACAGAATCATACACGTTTCTAGCACTATCATTAACTCCTTGGTTTTGCAAATGATAGTTTAACGAAATTGTAATCTTTTTCAAAAAGCGTTTTGTCAATTTTCTCTTTTCTGAGATAAACGGGGCAAAATTACACTGTATGTGTATTTTTTATACTGAATAAATTAAATTGTAAAACCTAACCAGCTAGTGGGATAGAGCGCTCACCACTAAAGCTGGTGGGATGAGTCGAATCCCGGTCGGGTCATACCGAAGATTAAAAATGGTACTTGCGCCCTGTCCAGCTTCATGCTCGGCGTTAATGGTTGGGTGCAAGCAAAAGCTTCATGCGCGGTACTGCAGAATTCATTGCTAAAGTAGCCGCATGGTCCAAGACACAGGGCAAGCGGAGACGGGTGCCCGCAGACCACTTATGACACTCCAAAAGAAGTACAAAGAGAATATAATGAAATTTTATTTTTGTATAATTTTTTGAAAAATCTAACTTTTGGGCATGAAGACACTTTTTCGGGCATATCGCTATAGACCTAGATTTTTTGCCCCCTACGCGTACATTGATAGGCATTATGTGCAAATGCATAAAGATAAATAAGGCTTTGTTTTTAATGATGTGAGACTTTGCAAAACAAGCGTTTGGTTAAAAGTTCGTTTTTGTGGAATTTTTTGGTATTTAGTTCTCTTTCTGAATCACTTTTCATACTTGTTCGAAATTTATTTGGCAAAAATTGTTCATCACATGTGCGTACACTTTTCGTAGTCCTCTCTTGTTGGAATTTACATGTATCCGCAAGATTAAATATTTTGTAGCTTCTTGTCGGAATTTACATGTAGCCGCAAGATTAAATACTTTTTAGTTTCAAATCCTGAAGTTACTTTGTTGAAACGAGAAAATGCTAGTGTGTTGCTTAACTTCCATTTATTGAAGAAATAAATCAGTTAAAATCGTAGCAATCTTGCTAGATCAAATTTTGTTGTAGTTCCACACTCTTTGCTGCTTGTGGCCTAAAAATGGAAACATAAATTTGGATTTAACATCTGAAGCAGTTTGCTTGATCGCTTCAGAATAAAGAAATTTTTGCATGATTTGCAGGACATTGGATTTTAATCTCAACGAAATAACCCGTTTTGTAAAAGAAAGATCTAGACTTTTTCTAATACAAAATGCCAAAGGCAAGATCCAAGGTTGTTCGGTATAACATAATTGGCTTCAAACTGCCATCTGTGTGTGCTGAACAGATAGGCAAGAATTCTGGGTTTGCTAGCTTTGCTATTCATCCATAAGCAAACCGAACCTACGACTAAAGTCGAGTGATTTTAACGACCGACACCGGAAGAGTTTGAGTCATCAACAACCACGAGTCACAAAGTTTAAGCACCTCATATCTTCGTGGAGAGTTATTTCAGTCACAAATGCATGTCTTGTATTCAGAACTCAGTTGTGACTAGAATGCATATAATGGAATATCGAATCTATTGGATTCGAATCCTTCAGTATTTGAATCCAAATATCAGAGTTTTTTCAAATAATTAGATTCGAAATAAATTTAGATTAAATAAATGTGAAAAATTGCCCAGTTGGCAAAACAAATAATTTCAGTAAATCTTGCAGTGGCACTCTTTGCACTCCTGAGTAGGAGTAAGAAAGAAACACACAACAAGGCCACGGCACAGCGTAGTGACATAATGAGCTAATTAAAAGGTCGTGTGATCTCTGATTGGCGTTCCAAACCTCTGCGCGATCAGCTCATTTTGGTCCTAAAAAGTCATTCCGGAATAGGATTCGATATTCTGGATTGGAAATAAAGATTCCGGAATATTACAGAACCTCTAAATGTTCCATAACGCACATCCCTACTTGTGACCTACTAAAATATGAAGAAAAATCTGCGAAAAAATAGGTTTGGGCAGCATAAAGACCAGTGATACAATCTCGAGACTGCCTCTATCTTAAGACTCGTCTCGATACCCATTTCTGCGAGTCTCAGCCTCGAGCCTAATGCTTCGAGACTTAAATATTCCCGCCATATTACTTACTAAAGCTTCTGTACTTCAACCTGTATTTTATTTCCGGGAAAGAAAAAAACAAGCAAGGTGGTAATTCTCACCATATAATCTGTGGTTCCAGCACAGCTGAGAGTAAAGACCTTCGAGAGCAGTGGTGTAGTAGCAGAACCGTCGCCAGCAAGTCTTCAATAGGGGGCTTTACCATTGTGCAGCGGGGCTGGACATTGTAAAAATTGACAAAATCTCCACTGATTCGTAATGTTTCGTATTTCTAGTTGGGGGGCTAAGCCCACCAAAGCCCTCCCCCCCGTGGCGACCGGACTGTGTAGGAGGTGGGGGTGCAGGGGGTGCAAGCACACCCCCAAAGTCTTGATTTGTTAAAAATCTGGGCAAAATTTCTAAAAATCTGGGCAAAATGCTTAAATATCCGGGCAAAATCCTTAAAAATCTGAACAAAATCCCTGAAAATCCGGGCAGAAGTGACGCCAAACGTTGTTTGATTTCGAAAAACGGCGCCCAACGTTTGCAGAAAAGCACATGAAGCCCTTTTGTGGAGGTCACACCAAAAAAGGTCTTCATGATCGCTGTGGGGAAAATTTGTAGGCAATAGTCGCACAAAAACTTTTCGGGCATGTTTGGGGAAATTCGGCAAAAATCCTTCGCACACCCAAAAATTTGCTTACTCCTACACCTATGTTCGAGAGCATTTTATCGTACAGTATTGATTTTGTTTCGCTCTCTGAATTTGTTTTAATTGTTACCTGCAGTGGGCTGGAAACGATATTGAGTGCCTGTTGATTGGCAACAAAAGTGACATGGAAGGAAGTCGTGAAGTTGACAAAAGAAGGGGAGAAAAGGTAATATTTCTTCCGTTTGAGAGAAATTCGGTTTTGAGAAAACTGACCTTGTAGCACAATGCATTTATTGGACTTCAACATTTCAAGCGATTCTGATCAATTTAGCATGATGCCGCTGGAAGTTTAATCAAGATTTCTTACGAGTTCAATCAAATGTTTGAGAAACCACGCAGCTTGTAAAGCCAAGCGAAAATTATTTTTCGTTCACCCGTTTTGTCAAATGTTTTGCTGAACACGAGGTCAAATGTTTTGCTGAACAGTTTTGCTGAAATCCTTTTAGTACTGTCTGATACAGGGCCGGCCTTAGCAAGTGCGTGGCCCGATTGGAAGCACTTTTGCGAGGTCCCGCTAGGGTACGCGGCTTTTCGGTCTGGCCGATTAAGTTACACACTGCGGTGTAACTTAGAAAACCGTGTCTGATCACTCTCGTTTCTGGGTAAAACTTCTGTTGTGATTGTAGGTGGTCCTATTCGGGCTAAAGAACCTCTAACATTCCGACACATGACACCTGACCATGTAGCAGGATCGTTTGTTGATCCATTTGTTCCGACAATTTTTGAATTTTCGTCCTCGCAAGCCTCATCAGATGCATTTACCGACGAGGTTCCTTCCTTGTGAGACTCAGCAATTTCGAAATGACTTATATCACTTCCAGTACACAAACTTCCACTTTGAATATCTGGCATATCATTATTAGGTTGGCTGCCTGCGTTGTCGGAATCCTCACTGTGGTGGTGTGGCTCTTCTATAGATTTTTCTGCTTTTTCAGAGGTAGTTTTGTTAAATACACGTCCAGCGCACCTTTTAATTTTTTTGCTTCGGCCATTTTTGGCTCAGCGTAAGCCCTCTTTTGACTCCCTACGTATTTTGGTCTTTGAATTATGGTATTTAGCTTAGTTACAGAAACAATATATCCTTAAATAAACAGCCCAAACTCGACTGTTAAAACCAAAGCACACCTGCCTATCAATTCATACATTACACTTGGATAACGGTTACAGTAAAACCCGCTTAACAGAACACCAGTTATAAGAGTGGGCTACAATCAGCTTATTAGAACAGGTTTTTATTATCGCGGACAGTTAAATTTTTTTTAAATGTTTTTACATGAAAAACGATGAAAAGTAATTGCAGATTTCCCAAGAACCTACATTTTATACATTTTTGAAAACACAGAACTACTGTAATAAACTTCAAAACGTCCATGAAAGTCATCCCATTTTTGCACCTTTCGATTTGTTAAGCTATATCTCAGAAATTACGGCGACAATCTGTATGATACTAATGCCATAGTCTTTTTTTTGGTAGTACTTCATGATGCAACTACACCAAAAAACATCACGAGCGTTATGCTTCGCTTAAACCTAGCTACCACTTCTGTTACTTTTTGAATAGCTTATCTGTTATTACTTGTTAAATAAAATTGCTGTTACTTTTCAAAGAACCGTTATTTTATCTCACCTGTAATAGTTATTCAGTTGGCATAATTAAAACTAAGTTTATTTCCAACGTTTTCGCCAATCTCAGGTTGCCTCATCAAATCTCTACGAGAGGAAAATTTAATAAGACTGGCTAAGCAGAACACATTTCCAATTATGAACAAAACTGAGCCTTTTAGAAGACAAGTAGCCAGGGACGTAACGAGACTAGATGGCGCCCGGGACAAGAAGCAAGTTTGGCGCCCTCATGTTCGAAACTGAGTTCTTTAGGAAGCAAAAGTACTGTATTGAAGAAAGTTCTTGTGACATCGTTGGGACTGTTGAGTAGCAATACAGATCACGCGCCGCGATCACTCTACTGCTATTAGGGTGCGTTGTCCTTATATACTTTCCAGAGATCCTTATCTCTCATTTGTGGTACCCGGGATTGCATGTGATGGTACTTGTACCATTACAGGACTTTTTGGCACCCCCCGCAGTGATTTGGCGCCCCCGTAGTGTTTTTTAGCAAATTTGACAGATTATTGGTTTAAAACTTGATGGTTATCGCGACTAATTCGGTGCTCACAACATCCATCAATATTAGCAATAGCAGTGCTAAAATAAACAATTTTTGCCGGTGATAACAGGCCCGTAAACAGGTTGGCAAACCAAGGGGAGCGAAGAGTTTTCTGTGAGGGACCCAAATTTTTAAACTATGTCCAACAAATTTTTCCAGGGAGGCCAAAAATTTTCCAAGCCTCCCAGTCACAGGCCTGGGTGGAAGTCTCAACACTCACCAATAATTTTCTGTTGGAACAACGAACAAGGTTGCTGAAGATGTCTGGAAAGAAACGCAAGAACAAAAAAAGCATTTATTGTATGTGCGAAACCTGTTTGCTAACATTTCTATAACACTGCATGAAAGAACATTTATAAACGCGTCTTCCCGAGAATGCGGAAACATTTTGGATCCTGCCTCAGGCTCAGTAACCTCGTTGGTAGACTAGTGTGCAGTGTCTTGAGGGCGCCTGAGGTATTCCAGAAGATTATTTTGAGCTCAAGTGTACTTGCAGTACAAGCAGGGGCGTAACGACGGGGGGAAAGGGGGACATAATTCCCCGGGCGCCGAATCACTATGGGGGAGCCCAATCATGGCTGTTGGCGCCGAATGGATGCGGGAGTCGCCGTAAAGTCCTAAGAGTGTCGCAAGTACTTTCTTCATTACAGTACATTTGCTTCCGAAATACCTTAGGTTTGAACGTGGGGTGGCAAACTTGCTTCTTGCCCCGGGCGCCATCTAACCTCATTACGCCCCTGAGTACAAGTCGCCATCCTCTTGCTTGATACTGCTGCATTATTGACGTTCAGTGGAGGCGTTCTTTCGGCAAAGCTATCGCTCAAAAATTTGGCAAAATGTCTCGAAGGAGAAATCAACACTTTAGAAAAGCAACTGCGTTACCGTTATGATCTGCCGCTTTACCATTTTTTGTTTCAGCTGGCGAAAGAGCATGGAATGTTTTTCAGTGAAACGAGCGCCAAAGATAATTTGAATGTCGACGAATCTTTCATGGAAATTCTGAACAAGATTGTCGACAAGGTTAGTCAAATTTGGTGAAGATTAAATATCAAGTGCCTTTATCTTCATTGTAAATATATCTTTTTACCTTGAACTGTATCATCCAAATGAACAGTAAATATAACGTAGTGACTACTAAACCAATGCTGGGGTCTGGAGACCTCGTCTCGGTCTCGAAACCCATTTTTGCAAGTCTCGGTTCTTTCAGAACTAAGCTTGGTCTCGAAGGCAACAGGTGTCGGTTCGGTCTCATGACTATTATGTCGATACTTTGAATACTCCGAAGATATGGCTTAGTAAAGCTTCTGAAATTCAACGTCTGTCTGCTGAATCTGCAGGTAAGGAATAATCAAAACAGGTAGGAAAAAAGCCAAAAATTCAAAAAAAATCCAGCTTGGAAGCAATGACAACATTTTTTTGAGAAATTTTAGAAGAAATTTGGTAAAACTGACAACTTTTCAAGTCTCGGTTTCGAAGCTTTAAACCAGTTAGGTCTTGGTCTCGGAGGTTACTGTCTCGACAACATCTCTACTGCAAACCATTGCGACGCATAAAAACAAACAATTTTGTGATGATGGCTGATAAAAAAATGTTGAAGTGCTATCCAAGTTATTCGAATACTTGTTATGGTTGGGCTATAAGAACTTTCCTTTCCCATCAAATAAACCTTTCACTCAATTGCAAGTCACACAAGGCATAACTTTGCAGTTTAACAATGAAAAAAATAATCGAGATAAACGAACGTTTCGAAGTAAGTGCCAGCTATCACGAAACGAACTCCCTTTGCTTTTACAGCACATCGCCACCTTGACCGCACGACAAGAAAATAATCAAGGGTCGAAGTTGAGACTTGACAGCGACAACTCGAGCGTTCAAACGAAAAAACTCTGTTGCAAAAAATAACTCGTAGCTTCCCCGATCAAACCGCAATGGCTGTGAGGGAGTGGAAAATTATAAAGTGAACACGATTGATTTCAGTATGGAGACTACGGACGTTTCAGCAAGCAGCAAGTTTTACAAATATGAGCTTGACAACGAAGTTCTTCATCGGACAAGCTAAGCCTCATTTAACTAAATCTTCACCGTGAGTTGAACGATGCGCAGTGGAACGTTGGCGAAGCGCAGGAATCTGACCCTGCGCCCCGTAGGTCAACTCGAAAAACTCGGAGTGTGTCTCCCGTCAGATATGGTGTGGATGAGTGACTTTTTCCCTCGTAGGCGGGAAGAATGTGGCGATTTGGAGTTAGATGTGCCTCTGCCGAAGGCAACACGTGCTTTACGGTTGATTACCGTTCAACGCCTTGCGATTGTTTATTGCTGATTCAAATATTGGTCGTTATGCAGCTGTGTGGATATTTGTCGGTCTGCATGCGTTCAGTTGATGTGTTTTACATATATGTTCTGTTGTGTTGGCAGACGGTTACGTTTACCAAAGTTTTCAGTTAATTTAAGTCGCATGTGACAAATCAGTTTCATTACAACGCTGTTTCCATATATTTCAGGATGTTACCTACCTTAAGAGCTCCGAGCTCCTGTTTTTCACACCTACAAACCGAGTCGAAAATCTTGAATGACTGAAGCAGAGCACTTTGAGATTTCAAATCACAAAAAAAAACTCACAGGGACGTTAAGCGTCACCTTTTGCAAAGATTTGCCTGTTGCATATAACTGCTGTCATTATTGCCTAAAAGATATTTTTGAATTCAGAAAAAAAGCGTCTCGAAGTGACAAGATGGTGAGTACAATTTTGAAGCCAACTGCAAGGACACCAATGACAGGGTTGCCAGGTTGGCCTTTTCTAGGCCAAATTTCAAAAATCTGGACTCATCTCAAGTTGGTTGGCCTGATAATTTTTGTTTGGCCTTTTCACGCTGAAAAAGTTTCCTCTGAAGGAAAATATTACTATTTCATTTTTTTTCGGTAACATATTTCAAATTTTTGCAATAAATGCTCCATCAGACCGACGTCCGCGTTCTGACTTCTGGTGTTAGTAAGATATGAAGGATGCGAGGCTCGAAATCATTTTTGCGCTATCACTGGAATTAGGGGTGCACTCTGTAGGCCTAGCGTGTTGTAAGCAGTAAGCAAACTCAACGCTTGCAGACAGGTCTGCGTCTCTGCGATAGATGCGCGACAAAGACGTCGAGGAAGTGGAAGGGCCCTTGTGATTCTGATCGTATGTACAGGAGTGAATGGGAGAGACTTTCGTGCGGAAAGCTGCCGATGAATCAGTACGCAAACTGTGGCACCATTGTAACCGAAGTATGCAATATCACAAACCATGAAAAGTCAGAGAAGCATTAGTGATGAGCTCCAGTACAAGCCCAAGCAAGACGTACTGCAAATTTCGAAAAAATTCTACTGGTATTCTTGTAATTCAGATTTTTTGTGACAAAGGAACAGCAATGCCACAAAGTTTGGCTTTTTTCTGGCCTTACAAAATCCAGTTTGGCCTTTTTCTGGCCCCTTTTTAGCACTGTTTAGCTTTTCAGTGAAATTTTCATCTGGCAACCCTGACCAATGATGGCGTGACCAAAGCACTGGCTTGAGTTAGGCCTACATTTTCTTAACACTCGCCTCTCGTTATTTGCTAAATGATTATCTGACCAGGGACGGGTTTAAGGGGGGACGGAGGTAACATGTCCCTCATATTTTGGACAGGGGGGACACAATATCGTTTGTCCCCCCCAATATTTTGTGATAAAAATAATGCACTTGTACAAATTTCATGGTTATATTACCAGAATGAAGCCAGGAAGAACAAGATAAATTGACATTATCACTAGATTATCTATAGACACAATGTACAGATTCACTACGTAAACATAACAATCATGTTTGTTGATAATTGTGTTGGTTAATTTGAATTAACCGGATCAGTGTGTAAACAAATGTCGCTCAATCATGTGACTGACTCGTATGATGTTCTTGCGAGTCGAATTCCTGCGCTGTCTGTAGCTTCCAAATATACAGAACATGATTGCCACAGCTAGTATTTACCAAAATATTTTGTGGTTTGTTTTTGATTTGATCTACTGTATGTGGCTCAGTGGCTCTAGTGAGAATCTTGCGGTTTTTCGTAGCAGTACATTTTATTTTGGAAATGACCAAATTTTAATTGATTTATCATAATTTTTTGCATAATTATGTCTGTTTAAGCCCAATTATCAGAATTAATATGTTTTCATATTAAATGCAGCGATACAGCACCACTGTACAGTATCTGTTGTTTTCCCACCACCATGGGCACAGCCAGGGGGAAACTTGGGCCATGGTCCCCAAATATGTTTGCCAGATGGCCGGTATTTCACCGCCACGGCCTATATTTTACTGGAAATTTAGCAGAGGCCTGTAAGAGGCCGGTATTTTAAAAGTCAGTGCCCGAAGCTGCTATTTTGAAAACACATATCTTGTTGTAACTGTAAAAAGAACTAACGTAGAATAATGACTCTAGTAGTGAATCTTGTTAGAACAATTCCTTCAGGAAAGTTCATTAAGACCGGCCAAAATACAGTATTTAAGGTCAAAATAAGGCAATTTATTGTTTGTGGCTTGGCAATACTCATTGCCTCTCCGTTTTCCCTTTTCCTTTGTTTAGTCATATAAACCATTCTCAGTCGCCCAAACGTGTTCTATACAGAAGCGTCGCCAGAAAGCCGTCAATAAGGCCGCTTTACATTCGTGCGGGGGACTTGACATTCAAATTTGACAAAAATTCCACTAAGTGTTTCATATTCCAATTCGGGGGCCTTGGAGCTTTCTTTGGGGGGCTAAGCCCACCAAGGTCCCCCGTGGGGACTGGACGGGACTGGATCTGCATCAACATTTCTTTTCACAATTAATCGTGAACCCAGCGTAGATGCGGTTGTTGTCTGAACTACTGTACTCAGTGGCAGGGGCGTAGCGTCAGTGAATGCAAGGCATGAAGTGCATGCCTTGCTTTCAGTGAATAAAATTTAATCACTTCAGAACTTTAAATGAAGTTTTAAATGACAAACACAAAGAAAAATAAAAAACAAAAACTCCTCGCAAATCTTCGTTGTCAAAGTTTTTTTACAATTTAAGTTAGTTCTCGTGAAAGAGCTTATCAAACGTGTTTGGTTTTGCTATTGAATTCCGTAAAAAAAAATTGGGTAAACACGCATGCGGAACGGGAAACACGCATGTAAAATCTGCGATTGAATGCGTGTTTCCGAAAAAAATTTTCTAAACTAATTACGTTTTTGTTAAAAATGCGCAAAGTTTTTGAAGCTGAACAACTTTTTTTGCTAATATTTTGTAGTACAAAATTTATACTATTCAAAAGTGTTTGTTTATTAGCGAATTTTATTTGTTTTTGGGTACCGGTAAATTTACTGTTCGTAAACACTGCAAAATTGCTATTGGAATCAAGGCATGCAATTTTCAGTTTTGCTTTCGCTTCGTGTGACGCAACCGACCTGGAGACCTGAATGTAGCCACATGACCTGCTGTAGCTCTGTGTTGGATTTGCAGACTGCAGGGAAGGGGCAATTTGGAAAATTTGCATTTCAACTTGCAATTATATCATATTAGAACAAAAAGGGGAGCTATGATGGGGAAGTAGCTGTTGGGATGGCGTAGTAATTAGGCAAGGTTTAGCCCAAGTGTGTATTATAAACGGAAGAGGTAGTCTACTAGGCGCAGATACTTAAACTACGCCAACACCGGACTTGAAGCTGGTAGGCTACTGCAAAGCCAAACAATGGTTTTCTAAGGAAATTCAACTGATTATGTGGAATCACAAGTTCAACTGATTATGTGGAAGCAGTTCAACAGATTAGTTTTATTGCTGGCCGTGTCTGCTTTTTTCTAACAAAGATAGTTCTGTCTGGGGATCAGCACAATGCGGGTCGATGTGAATAACTGGAATAGTAGGCTACAGATGCTCGATGCCATGATACGACTGATTCACACTTGACAGCTTCTGCAGCTCGCAACACATTTGGTCAAACCAGCATTAATGTGTTGATGGACAACCAAAAAGCACAATATTAGACTTTGAAAAAATACTTTGACCATAGGGTACTGTTCGTCCTAAGTGCCTATTTTAGGCACTTTGTCTAAAAAACTTGCTTGCCAAAGTATGCCTTGATTGTTATGTGCAAGTTTTGAGAATGGACTGTTGATATTACCACAGATGTGTGCCATAGGTAGGTATGAAAATTATGTATTTTTTAATCTTCTGCTTCCAAAGTTTTGTGCAGTTTAGTCCTGAAGTAAGTGCTACAGTGAATGCAGTAGCCTAATTGCTGAGACAAGTGTCATGGATTGCAGTAGTTAATAATTCCTTCCACCTTTGGCCCAACATGTTTGTTGTTATGAGATTTCAACCATTCAAGGTGTGTAAATGTAAGTTCATAAGCACTGTTATTCGTGTTGTTAGCCTGTCATATGTACATAAATCTGAATTGCTTGTGATGTTTGTGTGTTTTGTATACTTCCCATGTTTTGATTTCCTCATGGTTAATGTTGCTGTGTGAACAAGTTGTCTTTTTATATAGAAAATATTCATTTCTATTTAATCCGTTTAGCCAGCTTAACTAGTGCTGTGGTCATTACTTCTTGGTAACTTTCTGTTCTAGAAATTTGGTTACTTAGATTTTGGCTGTTTCAGCCTAGTGGTGTCAGTGCCATGGTGCACATAGATTTAGTCACAATATACTTAAGACCTGGTGAGTGATTCACCAAACCTCTAGAACTGAAGTTAAAATAATGATTATTAATCTTCTGCTTGAATGTGTGATTGTCACCGTGAATGACATGATAAGGATCTTTTTTAAGTTCAAGTGAACTTCATGGCATTGCTATGTCAAAACAAAAATAAACTGGTGCATGTGTTGCGATCAGAAAGCCAGAGTGGCAAGTGTGCAATCACGGACGGATTTACCTTCAGGCTTAAAGCCTAGGGCCTCAAGATCCCAGGCAGGGGCGGAGCCAGACATTTTCATTTGGGGGGGCCACTGGAGGGGCCTGTTTTGCAACAAGGGGAGCTGTCAATGGTCTGTGTAGGACTTCAATGCAGTGGCATGACGTCACACGGAAAGTTTTGGGGGGGCCAGGCAAAATTTTGGGGGCAGTGCCCCCCCCTGGCACGCCCCTAGCTCGGCCCCTGTTCCCAGGGGTGGTCCAGCAAACTGTGGCACGTGCAGAGTCAATTGCCAGTATATGATCGGTTCGACAATTATTCGTCAAAATTTTATGCCTTAATTATTCGTGAAATCTAGTTTTTTCACCTATTCAGATTCCGTGTTGATAACGCCAGGGTCTTCCAACGAATTTCTATGAATTCAATATGACCGTTGGTCAAGCCGCATG
>Ga0210059_1009271_pt1 | contig 15401 bp, 9 predicted proteins | sample Ectturendosymbi2_FD_188042 | JGI IMG/M metagenome (GOLD analysis project Ga0210059, IMG submission 188042) | Ecteinascidia turbinata endosymbiont from Florida, USA - Sample 2 (SPAdes) (version 2) | ecosystem: Host-associated > Tunicates > Ascidians > Unclassified | place: Key West, Florida... | reverse complement strand
AGACAGACAGAGAGAGAGACAGAAAGACAGACAGACAGACAGACAGACAGACAGACACAGGCACAGACATACAGATACCTAGACAGACACACAGACCGACAGACACACAGACAGACAGACATTCAGGCAGACAGACACACAGACAGACGCACAGACAAACACACAGGCAGAAACCCAGACAGACAGATAGACACCCAGACACACACACAGACAGACAGGAAGACAGTTTATGTTTATTTACATGGCAAACGAAAGGACGCGGTGGTTATCAGGAAAGCTGACCATGGGTCAGTCATTATGTTTGCTCAGCTAAAACAGTAGCAATACACGAAACATAGACGTAGCTGCAGCAGGAAATTAGTAAAAACGCAAGAAAAAATATCACTAATGATAAGCGGATGTTTCAAGCAAAAAAAGACAACAACAACAACAAGGCCCAGTTGAACACAGAACAACCAAACACAGAAAAATTTTACGAAGTACAGAGCATATGTCAAGATAGTGAGGATCAATTTTGATCATCAAAAGCCAGAAGATTTTTTGGACCTGTGTTCGAAACCTAGTGTGACCCAGGAGCTTGAGACAGCGCCGGATTTAGGGGGTGCCCAAGGGGCCTGTGCCTGGGGCTCCCCACCAAAGAGGGCCCCCCACCATATAAGCTTACATGTGTTTAGTCATATGTACGACATGTGCGTGCCACTGAGTCATTTTAGCGAGGAAAGTTTGTTTGTAGAAGCTAATAGTTATATCGGTCGGCCAGACGGCAAAATTTTACTTGAATATTATTTGATTATTGTGACGAAACAACTATTATACTTATTGGTTTCCTGAAAGTCGGTCAGGTATCTGAATCTATAATAACTGCAAGGGCAAGGCACGTACAATTTATTACGTCTCTACTCGTTACTGGTAGATTTGCGTCTACCTAACTGAGATTTGCACAGGTCGCATATGAGTAGCATTGTAACGTAGAGCTCCCACACGTTCTTTTGTTGCAGAACATGTCGGCTTTTTTCATGAGAAGTGAAATATTCTCCAAAGACGTTTGAAAATGTCAAAATGTCCTCCTTTTTGCATTTCTTATGTTACATAGCTATAATTAATTGCGTAACTAGGGTTTGAGCAAGGGTGGAAAAGCTGAAAGGGGCCCACTAGCCAACACTCAGAAAAAACTGATAAATGCTGGTGAAGCCGGATGCGGATGGCTATAATAAAACTCTAAATCACAGCAAAATAATCCGAAATACGCAAAAAACAACAACTTACTGAAAACCAAAACAACACTAAAACCGAATTATAAGTTAAGTGCGGTCCGGTTTTCACATTTACAGTGGCTTGCCAGTGGGGCAATTCGCCCTTCTGTCTCCCGTCAGTTACGTCACTGGCTTATGATATATTGTATACGGCACATACAGCAAGCTGTCTCTACCCAATTGCAACAAGATACGAGCTGGTGGCGTAGTTTAGTTTATAGGAGGGCCTTCAAGTTGTCTGATTAATCTGTTTTGGTTGAGTTAATTTGTGGACTGGAAAGGCGGGAATGCTTTTACATTAATCGTTACATAACACTGACAAATCTTTTTTCAGCATCTCAATGACTTTGGCATTAGAGTGCGGACTGTTGACTCCGTTACTGGAAGAGCTCCATTACGGGACGACTGGACGAGCTTTGCTGATGAACCGTGATCAGTGTATTGCACATAGCGTAGTGTGGCAGTTTCTAGTAATAATAGCTAATCAGTAACGCTAAAAAATGAAGAAATACATCAAGTATCCCTTGTTCAGAAAAGGACCAAATGATTTTGAAGCTGAGTGCATTACGTATGGTTGCATTTGCACAATTCGCAAAAACGAATGAAAAGACTATTGCAGGTTTTTTTTAAAGGTGTTTCAGGGACCCGATTCGGGTCCCTAGAATTGAAAATCGGGTCCCTACAATCAGACAAAATTATTATTGGGTCCCTAGAATCAGAGAAATCGGGTCCCTACAGTTCCATATTGGGTTCCTAACTGTTTCCTTAAGAAACCTGGATTATTGTGACTTTGTGAATATTGACTACCAAAACTTATTTCTCACAGCGTAACCAGGTTGCTACCACTTGATCGAAGCTTGCGAAGGATGCATCAAATGTATCCAGATTCACAGTCATACTTCATGTCCATCGACAAGCGAACTGTTGCTTTGAAACGTTTTTTTGGAAATTCTGTCCTCCCTTTTTGCGATGAAAATATGGCTACCTTATTAAGCTTATAAATAAATAAACAGACAAAAGAAAGGGGTTCATCACCTCTACAAGTGTAGAGCAAATGCAAGCGGTTATAAAAAACGTAAAAAGGCAAAAGAGGCGAAAATGAGAAAGAAGTTGAAGTTAAATCGAGAAACATTCAAGTTACTATTTCGCAGTGGCAATGAAGTCCAGCGGAGACACTTCCGCAAAACCTGACAGAGGACAATCGAAGAACATGTTGCGACAGGCTTAGATCCACGTAACGATGAGAAAAGACCTAGTTTGGCCAGCGGTGCAGTAGCAGAAGAATGTCAAGAATTATTATCGAAAAACACGATAGATGAAACTGCTGACGCTATCACTGGAGGAAACAATATTGGTCACCGGTCAACTAATGAGCCGGAAAAAATTCGAGAATATTGGTTGTAAAGAGAAACAGGTTCTCTTTGACATTGTGATGAAAAGTTATTTTTAAACCATAATGTTCCACAACACTGAAAAAAAATAAACTCGTCACGGTGTGCACAACAAGTCTTATTCGTCGCCAGGCCCCCCACCATCTAAATCCAGCGCTGGCTTGAGATCCAGTTTAAGTGACAGTCAGGTTCTTTGTCCAACTGAATTGACTTCTTCCAATATTTGTATTTACTGATGATTTGAAGAACTTCTGATTGAAACGGTTTCTAGTGTCACAATTATGTGGTGTTTTCAAATATTTTAATGGGTTGTCAAACATTTTTGTTAATGTTTTGTGATGGACGCAGTGAGTGATTGTAATTAAGGTTAATTTTTTCAAATCCATTATTAAAATTTGAAGGAATTGTTACAAACCTGACGCTGCAGATAGCTGGTAACTGTGGGTCATCAGTCAAACGACTTTTTTTTGTAGGATTGCGATCTGTTTAGTGATGCTGAGAGGCATTGCTCTAGCAAGCTAAGATCCCGCCAGCATGGGTCTGAGCGTCATAAGAGGAAGCAAGCTCCTCCACTATGAAGTGGCAGTATTCAGGAGGCGTCCATCAGTGAACGCAATAAACTGATTGAGCTTTGCGGCAATTTAAGCTTTCAAGCTTATAACAAACCTATTTGGTTCAGTGCACTCAAAAGCTTATTCCATGAGGTTGGTGTCTTTTTGAATGAACACATTGAGAAATAGTTTCAGTGACCTGCAAAACCCTGTCTTTTTGCAATCTTGATAGGTCTTTTACAAAAACTTTTGATGCCGGCGAAATTTATGAAAACGCATTTTGAAACCCTGTAATTGTGATTGCAAATTGCCTGCAATCTTTTTGATTTAGTACGTTACTTGACTGAATTTATTTCTAAAAATGTGTCGCAAAAATCTTTTACTATTCTAAAAATGTGTCGCAAAAATCTTTTACTAGCAGCAGAGCGTTGTAGTTCTTTTTCCAGATCTTACGTTTTCTTCTATTAAAATCGTGAGCAGGGAGACTTGACGTTTCAACTGCCACTGATGCAACACGAGTTTATATTTCCATTAAAACGTAATATGATTACTTTAAAAATTCACATCACACGCATTTATGGCAAAACGCTACCTTACAAAAATAACGTATTGTTTGAAAATTTATCAAACAATCTTACACAGTCTTACGATATTTCTGCAGAAATTACGTATTATAAAATTGTGACCTACGAAAGCAACAACTAACTAAACAATCAAGCTGAAAAGAAACAAAATAATATAAATGCATTCACATCGATGCTAACCGCACAATTGGCCTGACACTCCAAGCAATGCTTTCACACGGTGTAAAATCAGAAGATTAGCACACGCCGCACTGTTTTGTTTTCTGATATAACAAAGTAATTCACAGGGAATTCTTTGTTTTGGAGTTAGTTGGATTGCTGATGCTCAAGGAACAGCTGATTTCACAGGGAAAGTCAATTACCGTTTTGCGCAGTAACAAAAACCAGGGTAATGAATTGGGTCCATTAATTTAATTGAAGAATCTTGTTTTGCGAGAATCATCCACACATTGCACGTTTCTTTATGCACCAGCAGGTAATGTTAAGTCAAGTTTGAACTGAAGTTCTTCGAAAACCAAGCACATCTGAAATAATCAGTTATTGGGGACATAGCAGCCTGAAACAAGATGAAGAGTGTTACTCTTTATCCTGGAATTGTCAAGAGTAGTTTTCTTGGAAATGACCTCTAACTTTGGGGCGGCAAAGGACACAAAAGGCAGTTTTAATCCATAGTGACCGTCCACTTGTTTCGCTTTGATATTAGCTGTTATTCCATGCCAGCTGTGACCTCCAATATCTAAGTTGTCGTAGACGTATCCGAAAAGTTGCTTGCCGTAAAAAGCATTTTTGACGGTCCAAGCATCTTTGTTGAGCGTAACTGGATTGTCATTCATTGAGCTGTTGCAGAACGGAGACAAAGGCCAATCGAACGCGTTCAAGATGTCTGACGTCAAATGTTTTCCAGTCCGAAATGCAGCGACGTTGATCTCAATATAAATAACAAAAATAAAATCCAACGTACAAATTCTTTAAACTATGCATACTTCTCAACACGAAGCGGAGACTGTGCGTACATTCAAAACAAGTTCACTGGCAGTTGCCCTTCTGTCGCGGTTATTGGCGTTTACTCCACCGATGTTTTTCTAAGAGCATGTTTTTTCCGGCTGATCAGCCACAATGACCTGAATGAACCTAAATTTTAATCCCGAAATTTTGACTTTAATGTAAACGAATGTTCGGAATGATTTACTCGCATGATAGTCAAACAGCACGAATATGTTTATATTTTTTAGCAGTTGAAGACATTCACTTCATTTCCAGCTTACTCGAAATTTTCTATTTGTCAATTTGTTGCTCGTGCACCGATGAATTAAGATTAGGCGATCAATTTTACGTGTTTTGAAACCATTGGGCTGGCACAAAGAACGTAGTGTTATTCAGGAAAGCATTGGTGTTTACGTATGTGTTTGCACAAATATCCATTAGCACAAGAGGGCCAAATCGCCAAACAGAAATGTATACGAGAATTTACGCCAAAACCACATTGCCGCTTTTCAAACAATAGGCGACTGTTGATAAGAACATTCTGTAGCTTAGGTTGCTGAGAATTTTCAGAAAAAGTTCAATGTGCGACTTTGCGTCGACGGTCATTCACCATAACCGCGAACACAAGCAAAGCTTCTCTGAGCATTTAACCTGTTTTAATGCCAAAATTCAAACTTTAACTGTGCACAACCGATAAACCAGGCGACAGTATAACGGCCCTTGCTGCTCATCTTTGCATAACCGTCAACAAAGGAAGACGCTGTCCAATCTTGATCCCCAACCGCATCGTGCACTTCGCTGGACAACGTATACAGCCTGTCAATTTGACTGTGATGAAGCAGGAAGATCGGTCGAATGCAGCGAAGCTAGTCGTTGGCATGCTGTAGAAGCAATCTTCTTGATTGCCCTTGTTTACGCACAAGCAATCTTGAATCTGCGTTTTGAAATTTAAACATTGATCACCCTGGTTTTCACCAGCAAGTGATAATAGTGATAATAACCAAAACTCATTTTATGACAAGCTAAAGTGCTCAGCTATCAAATGTTTCAAAACGGATCGTTTCAAATGTTGTCAATGTGCGCACGGTGATTACACTCAAAACGCTATATTTTCGAAACAATTCTTCCAAGATAAAAACAACTTCAGATAACTTTTCCAAAGAGCAGGTTCATCGTAAGGACGCGGAATATCGTGGAACAATATTGTGGCATTGCATTTAGTTTTTTTCATTTCTGCTGTCATTGCAACATCTAACATATGTTTGTATTTACAAAAAAAATCTAGCTGTGTGTGAGGTCATAAACGAAATTTCAGGTTTTGAACAGAATTTAAACCTAGATTTCCATATGGTGTTAGGAAAGAAAGTTTACCTGGTTGTGAGGTTCTGTCAAGATTTTGTCCATAGCTTGATACTTTGGCATATTCAAAGCGAGAATCACGGTGCGCAGAAGTGTTGTATTCAAAGATATTACTTTATCCAAGGTTTGCGAAATATGTGCCTGCGAAAAAATGTTTCATGTTAAGAATGAATGTTTTTTCAACGTTAAACGTTAGGTGGAGCAAGCGAATTATTCATACCTGCAAGTCCCATCTCATTCCTGAGCACAAAAAGAACAATGCAGCCATTAAATAGGAAGTAAAATCTTGTCTGTAACCTCAATGGTCTTTTTGTTGACTAGGAATGGCGGTATTGCAGTCTCAACTAAACTACAGTTGCTGTAGAGGTGTGGAGCAATGAGGGGAAGTAGCAAATCGCTTGTGAATGGCACAAAATCTTTAAGCACAAACTTTAAAGTTGAACAAAGTGATTGCACTGAAAGTATTTCACGGTTTTTCTCTCTGGCAGAAAATTGAAGAGAGTGATCAAAATCCTTTGAGAAGTTTTAATATTTTTCACCAGATTTAAATATCACGAGGAGTTTTGCTTCAAAACTGTATTAAAATATATTGCTGTTCCTTTTTTAAGGGAAGTGAACAATACTCAAGTCTGGTATGCTGATATGCGGCAAGTTATGAAAAAATGTTTTTACAATTATCGGAGAAATATTTTTGAATGTAACTTATACGTCACAATCACTAAACTTGCTGATCAACAGCACGGTATTCTCCCAGCAGAAAATATGAACTCAACAAGAAATGACAAGGAATGATTTTGTGCGAGAATGATGAACTTTCGTGTTTTTTTAAAATTCATACCGAGGTTCAAGTAACTAGTTTCCACAAAGGTGACAAACAGGCGAATCCATCGAGGAATTGTTTTATAGGAAATCGATTTCACGTAACACTACGCATCCTCAGTCCTATAATCGTATTCAGATAGAATCTTATTCACATACATACAGTAGGTTGATGAAGTCTTGTTTACAAGGCAATTCAAAGCCGTCGATTGTTAGTTTCTAACAAAAAACACAACAGTCTAAAAATTTCCATAACCTGACAAACATATGCAATTCTCCAAACACGAAATATCCTTTGAAGCTGTGCAGTCCACAATATTTGTGAGAGGCTTATTTATCTTCTCGGACGCCTCAAGGCTGATATGTAAAATTATAGGAGAGCTCAGTTTATCCCAGTACCAAAGTTTTGAAACTTGGATTTCGCAGCTCACCTCACGACAAACGCATACTTGCAATAACCACACAGTCAATGTCAGTTTGATGGTGGACATTTAGCCAGAATTTCTAGTGAAATAACAATCCCTTGTCACATGAACAAACATTGAGATTTCGATGGAAATATCTAAATAAAGCTGGTGCACCTGTCTCAAGTACTTTTGAAACCATACTTGCGAATAAAATTGTAAAACTCACTATCAACTCCGATTACTTTTTAAACTGCAAACAAACTTACAAAGTCTTGTTGTGGTAAAGGGAATGTTCTGGAATGTACGTTCTGTAGAATGGATTTCTGACGTAACTTTGCTCAACAGGATCGAAGATGCGTGGCTTGCTGACCAAATAAGGAAGGCGGTTCCAGCCTTTCTCAGTCCAGTCCCAGAAAGGAATTCCCATGTATTTGTTTTTTAAGTACTTTTGAAGACCTTCAAAGAGAATGCTATCAGATTCATAAATTGGTGTTTTCACAGGAAACACTCATTTGATTAGAAAAGACAAAATACTGTGCAACTTATTGGTCAGAAAATAAGTGCCATCCGTGCTGTCAAAATTCGTTCCTGCAATCGCAAAATCTTTATTTCTTGAAATCCCACAGTTTTATGACATTGCTTGTAACATGACAAAACGTGTAAGGGGAGGGTCTGCTGCTCGAAACTGCTTTTCCCCGTGCGTGTTGGCCAGCGATTAGAAACTCGCTGAAGTTAATCTGTTTCTATTAACTTTTCCACTGACCAGAACAAAACAAAGCACCGAATTATAAAATGAGTTCTGGATTGCTTTGCAACTAATGACACTGAGACTTTCGAGTGTAACTGCAAGAATTTTTAAATCAAACCATGCATTTGCGAAGGTGTTTTTGTTGCAGAAATCACCGATTGAATGTTCTGGGCTTTGATGAGCAAAGCAAAATTGTTTACCCTATGAGAAATTCTAAGAAATCAAAAACAACGGTAAATCTGTTACTTCTCGACAGCAAACATTATGTTTTAATCAAAAATGTGTCAAGACTTTTGTCAAGCCAGGCTTCAAAGAGTGAAAAGACAAAGTTTGTCTGTTCAAACTGTTTGATTCCCTTTGCAAAGAAAGAGGTGTTGGACAAACATCTTGAATATTGTGAAAACCACGAATCTGCAAAAACTACGATGCCGAAAAAAGGGTCAATTTTGGAGTTCAAAAACCACAAGCATAAAATGAGAGTAACAATTGTGGTTCACGCAGAATTCGAGTCTTTCACAAAACCAATACAAACTTGTCAGCCAAGCCCAGAAAAAAGCTACACGAAAGCTTATCAAAAGCATGAACCTTCGGGTTTCTGTTATTACATTGTGTGCAATGGTAAGAAATTAAAACCTGTTCTGTATACTAAACGATCTGAAAATGAAAATGTTGGCGAAATATTTGTGAGACGGATTCAAAAAAGCATTGGAAAAGTTTGGCCATCTGAAGTGAAAGCGATGGTTATGACAGAGGAAGACAAATGTAATTTTGACAACGCACCAAAATGCTGGATTTGTGAAGAACATTTTATTGAAGGTGACAAAAAAGTTCGTGATCATGACCATTTCACTGGAAAATGCAGAGATTGTGCTCATCAAAAATGTTACGCACTCTACAGAAAACCAAAATTCGAGCCAGTTGTACTTCACAATTTGAGTGGTTATGATGCACATTTGTTTGTGAAAAATTTGAATTCTGATGGGAGTGGACATATTTCATGCATACCGAACTCTGAAGAACGTTACATCAGTTTCTCTAAAAGTATTTATGATGAAAACAAGAAATTCAAATACAAATTTCGGTTTATTGAGAGTTTTAAGTTTATGCCAACAAGTCTTTACAAACTTGTAAACAATCTCGAAAAACATCAGTTCAAACACATGAAGCAAACATTCAGTGATGAACAATGTGAGATTTTATTGAGGAAAGGTGTATTTCCATATGACTGGTTTGATTCCTTTGAGAAATTAGGTGAAACCAAACTACGAGAAAAAGAAATATTTTATTCAAAGTTGAACGGCTGTGACATCACAGACATCGATTTTTCTCATGCTAAAAGAGTTTGGGAGAGATTTGGGTATAAAACATTTCGGGACTATCATGATTTGTACATGAAATTGCTTGTTTCACTTCTCGCAGACGTGTTTGAAATTTTAGAAATCTATGCATGGAAAAATATGACTTGGATAGTTGTTGGTATTACACAGCTCCTGGATTAAATTTTGATGCGCTTTTGAAAAAAACTGGTGTAAAACTTGAGTTGTTAAGTGAACCAGATATGTTGTTGATGATTAAGGTTAGCATTAGAGGAGGTGTAAGCATGATTCCAACACGATATGCAAAAGCAAGTAATAAATACATGGGCTCAAAATACAATCCAGATGAAGAATCAATTTTCATTCAATATCTTGCCGCCAACAATCTTTATGGCTGGACAATGAGCCAAAATTTACCCGTTCATGATTTCAAGTGGATGAGTGAAAAACAACTTCAAAATTGGGAGCAATTTTCAGACCAAGAAGGGAAGGGGTGTATTCTTGAATGCGATTTGGAGTATCCACGAGAACTTCATGATTTACACAACGAATATCCACTCGCGCCAGAAAGACTTGTCGTAAATAAAGTTGAAAAACGTATTCCTAATTTACGTGTCAAAACTAAATAGATTGTACCCCATACGGCTTTGAAACAGTGTTTAGATTTGGGTATGATATTCAAGAAGATTCACCGCGGAATTAGTTTTACTGAAAAAGCATGGATGAAATCTTATATCGACAAAAATACAAAACGTCGGGCGAAAGAAGGTGCTACTGATTTTGACAAATATTTTTACAAACTTATGAATAACTCAGTTTATTGAAAGACGATGGAAAATATCAGAAATCGCGTTGATATTAGACTAAAAACAGATTCAAAATCTGCTGAAAAACTGGTTTCAAAACCCAATTATGAGCGTACGACTATACTTGATGAAAATCTTATCGCTGTTCACATGAAAAAGACATAACTTGTTTTCAACAAGCCTGTCTATCTAGGAATGTGTGTTCTTGATTTTCCAAAGACTTTGATGTATGACTTTCATTACAATTATATGAAAAAGAAATATGCTGAAAACTGTAGACTTTTGATGACAGACACAGATAGTTTGATGTATGAGATTAAAACTGAAGATTTTTACAGAGACATAAAAGATGATATATTAGAGAAATTTGATACATCAAATTTTCCAGTAACGTCTGACATGCCTAGATTGAATACAAAGGTTCCTGGGATGTTTAAAGATGAATGTGGGGGTCATATATTTTCAGAGTTTTGTGGTTTGAGAGCGAAATGTACAGTTACAAAATGCACGAAGATGAAAAAGAAGAAAAGAGATCTAAGGGCGTGAAAAAAGGTGCTGTTAAGATCAATATATGCTTTGTCGATTACAAAAGGCGTTTGTTTTCACAAAAAGAAGAACTGCGAAGAATGAATATGATACAATCATGAAACCATGAACTTTTTACAGAAGAAATAAGCAAAGTGGCTCTTTCGAGTGCTGGTGATAAAAGAATCATTTGTGAAGATAAAATAAATACACTTTCTTATGGACATTGTTCAGAGTTAAAATAAAACAGATGTTTTGTGCTATGCCGTACAATTTAGACACGGAAAAGAAATCTCATTCTTATCTGAGGACAACAAAAAAATTAAAATAGACATTAACAAACGTTTTTAGTTTGGGAGAGGATGAAACAAACAAACAGATTGATGCTGCTTTTTCTGTTTGGCAAAGTGTGTGTGGTTTAAAATTCGAAAGAGTTGAGCCTAATGAAGAGTGTAAAATCAAAATTCCATTTTCAACTGATCCCAATACTGCTGATAAAATTTCTTGTCCATACAAATTGAATGTAGAAAAAAACGGAATTTAGGGCATGCTTTCTATCCTGGAAAAAATTCGATTTGTGGAGATATTTATTTTGACAATGAAACTTTTATAAATCAAAAACAAAATCGGGTGATGGGAAATAAAATTTATTTTCTGTAGCAACACACGAATTAGGACACGCATTAGGATTGCACCACTCTAATGAAGAAAATTCTGTGATGACTCCTTTCTACATACACGGGTTTTCATCCGAAAACCAACACGAGATACTTGGAGAAAGCGATAAGAAACTGATTCAAAAAATGTATGGAGAAGGAAGAAGTGTTGAAGTGAGAGCTATTTATCATTCCAAAAAAGCAAAAGTTATGCTTCGAAAGATTGTCAAAAACTCTAAGCCAGAAAAAGTCAAAACTGTTTTTACTTTGAAACCAAAACATTTCAGCGAGACCACTGAGAACTCTGACAATACCAATAGCATCTCTGAACAGTCTTTTAAGAAACTGTTAGATAAACTCAAACATATAAATATGGAACATTTTCTTCGGGAATCTTTTGGGGTCTGGTAATATCCAGTTAGAGCTATATCTAGTTATATCTGGTTGTAACCAGATATATCTGGTAATGACTGGTCATATCTGGTTATGGCTGGTTGGCGCTTTTGGAATAGAGAATAGCTTTTATGAAAGTAGACCTTCTGTTCAATAACTTAAGGGAACTTAAGGGAAATAATGTGAACCTACAACTGAATAAACTTATATTTGGCATCCATCGATACATAAACATACTTAAAAATCGCTATTTTATCAGACTGATTGATCAAAGTCAACAAATTATCTGCCGATTGTGCGGTGGCGCACAGGAGTCGAAAATCGAGAAACCACGCGGTCGCGATCTGGCGGTATTTTTCTGAATCGCGTAACAGTTCACAATCGAACATCAGACGGCGCAATGACGACTGTCGTTTGTAAAGCACAGCTGCTTTTACAAAAGCACAGCTACAAACAGCTTTTACAAAAACATATTTACAAGCATCTTTTACAAAAACATAGCTACAAACAGATTTTGCTTTTACAAAAGCATCTACAAGCAGCTTTTACAAAAACACAGCCTGACAGATATGTTACTGCAAAATGACAGATATGTTGCCGCTTGTGAAGAAATGAACGCTATTTGTGGCATCTAATGTGCGTAGAGAAAATAGTGATTGAGGCTTTTTTCGATTCAGTGCTGTAAAAATATTTAAAAAGAATCAACAATTGTTTTATGTTTAGAGCAGTAGTTGTTTGTACAAATCTATCGCATTACTCTAAATATTAACGCAATGCCGGTCAGTGAAAAAATTGGTTTGCCTTTGTTTTTTACATAGTCCGGTATGGAGTGACGGGGTTGACTCCAATCATAATCGGGCCTTATCGTACTTCTAGAACTTGAACGATAATTTTTTTGGATTTGTTTACGGGCTTTTGCTGCTGTCATCCATGCAATGTCAGGCTTTCCTCTTTTCCATCTTTCGGCCGCATCTAGAAAATTCATTTTTCGATGATCCAGATGCCGATCGAAGATTAATGTTTCCGACGGTCGAGGAACCTTTAGCTTAATTATTCTCGATCCTTCTGCCGCTCGTAAGTTTGTAGGGTTATATGCTGTGTTGACGCGTGATCGGGGGAGACTTGCTCGTCCAACAAATGCAAAGACATTTTGTCTCTGTCCCACTCGCGCAATCCATTCCCTCGCATCCACATCCTTTTCCATTCTGTAATAGAATCCTATCCAAAGAGTGAAATCATCAAATAATCGTTTCCACCCATAGGCACTCGGTTCCACTATGTCGACAAAGCAATGACAGTTCTTGACATAGTAAGAATAGTTGGCAAGATACACGGCATCTTGTCCAAACCGTGCCTTTGCATGGGTTGTCGAGTTGACACCGACCATCCCGTAATGTGGGTGGTCGTAAACACGATGGATGGATGTGTTTGCAGGTTTTCCAGCCAAATACCCCAGATGGATTTTTCGCGGAACTCCTGGTTCCGGTAATTTACAGAACCCAAGCGTGTTTTGAGTAAATGACGGTAAATAAGCACTATGTACTTGATTATCCGTGATATGAGCATCCATAATGCTTGCCAATGGAGTATTATTAGCTATTTGTATTGGTTGCAATTCCACCACTTTCCATTGTACACAGTCTCTGTGTACTACTGAACTCACCGCTGAAGGTACACTCTGACCATGAACCCGGCCCAGTTTTTGTTTTCTTATTCCCGGCCGTGTGTGTGTGTCCCCAGATGTTAAAGGCGACACATGACGCTCACGGAGACAATAACATTGCACTGGGAAAGTTCGTTTTTCTGCAGGGCAGGTTTCATGAAATTAGGGACATCCGCATGCGTTACGGTATGTGTGTGGTGCCACATACGCATACGCGGACATCAACAATTCGGATAAGACTACTACACCTATTAACACTGTCAATCGTCCATGTTTGAGATAAATCATTATCAGCATTGTTGCGACTGCAGGAAGGAACCGTATCCAGAAATACGCCTCTGGATTTGACACATGTGGTCGGCGGCCCTCGGCTGCAGGAGCATTCAACAGACCAGCCGCAACATGGAGGGTTTTAGCGTCGTATGGGTAAGACAACGGCGGCTGGTCCCCTCCCCTGAAATGTTTATTGTAGGCTGAATTGAAAATATATGTAGTATTTCTATCGTAGTAGAAGGCAACAACCCGTTTCAAGCCAGGCCTGATTAGTCATCTCTGAAGTTCACAGGCTGGGGATAAAATTCAAATATGAGAACCACCCATAAAAAAATTATTTAAAATGTGTTTTTATGAACAGTCTGCGAAATTTATGCGAGGTTGGCTTGGAATCACAAAAATTCATAAAATGTATTGTTATGAATTTTACCCCAGCCTGCGAACTTCAGAGATGAATAACGAGGCCTGACTGGAAACCGGTTGTTGCCTTCTACTTTAGGAACTTCATGCATTGTCCACTCTCCATACCAGCACCACTGGCAAGACGTAAGAAACTGTTTTTCTAGAACACGAAAAAGTTCCATGAATCATAAGGCTCACCTAATTCAAGCTGCACCGTAACCAGTCTGTGCCAGGTCAAGAAAAGGGGATGTTGGTGCCAGCTGCAGTGCCCATCTTTGTGCCCTTTATATATTTTGTTCCAAGGGCATTCGTAAGGTTATCCATCCCACTTGGCGATATACTGTGAGAGAAGAAAGTTTTTTCCTACAGTTGTTAGAACAACAGTCCGCTGATAACAATGTATTGATTTTTCGATTGTGAACAGAATATAGTTTTTGAAGACAAGCTTCGTTATTTGCAAATCGCTATCCACTTGTTGCGTTGCATCCATTTTTTAAAGAAATTTTGTACAGACTAAAACATACGATACTCATTTTGACTGTGCTTGACCGTCCTTTCAAGTACTGTTTCTGATTCCTCATTGAGATCTAAAATAGTGGTTCTTAACCTTTTCTCCACTGCGCCCCCCTTCTGTAATTTTCCTTTGTTTCGCGCCCCCCTGACTTTAAATATGTGGTAACAACGAATGTATTTCGTGGTAAATTGATTCATTTTTTTAATTTTAAGGTTTTGTAACAGACAAGAAATCCATACAGTGCAAACAGAGAGTCTGCACAATGCAGATTGATAAAAACAAACACAACAGAACGATTGGCGAGTTTGGAGAAAGAATAACAGCGTTACAGACACATTTTAACACTATCGTTCGCTTACGCGTAACTCTTGATTCTACACTACATCCAGAGTAAAAGTACGAAAGTATTGTGGAATGCACACGCCCTCAAACAAACACTAACATCCGAGCACTTAGTCGCAAAGTAAAATGCGGTTGTAGTGTTCAAAGAATAATGACGAATATAAACAATTTGACTGCATCAAAGCGTGTAACCATACGTTGTTAGACTTTCTGCATCGCTCAAGAAAGAGGTACATATTTTTTAAGTATAAGGCATCAAAGGGATAGGAATGTTGCATTGAACCTGATGACTACCAACTCTCGCTCGACACGAATTTTTTTTAGAGCAGTGGTTCTTAACCGGGGGTACACGTACCACTTGGGGGTACGAGGAGCCAAAGCAGGGGGTACGAAGCACCAAAGTCTTCAGGGATAC
>Ga0210059_1009270_pt1 | contig 15401 bp, 5 predicted proteins | sample Ectturendosymbi2_FD_188042 | JGI IMG/M metagenome (GOLD analysis project Ga0210059, IMG submission 188042) | Ecteinascidia turbinata endosymbiont from Florida, USA - Sample 2 (SPAdes) (version 2) | ecosystem: Host-associated > Tunicates > Ascidians > Unclassified | place: Key West, Florida... | reverse complement strand
AGCGGCAGGCCGAAGCCTGAAATTTGCCCCCTGCCGGGGCGATTTGGGTGAACACTCTTGCCCAAGGAGTGCTACGGCAGTTCACTCAGTGGCCGTGGATCGACCACCCAACCTTCCAATTGAGAGGCGGACACTTTGCCACTGAGCTATCGCTCTTTTTGACATACCTGATCATTTGCCTGTTTTCATATACTTCTCTTCTTCATTCACTGCATGCAAAAATAATAGACCCAAAATAAAATGCCTAAAAAATTTTAATCCTGAACAGTTACTACTTAATCTAGAGAAAAACGTAACTAAACTACCCCTTGACAATAAAGACATTAACCACACTGAAGAATTTGTCAAAACAATTTTAACACCACATTGGACCATCATTCACCATATCGCTTTGCATGAAGAAAAGAACAACACACGTTCCAAGAGCCTTGGCTTTTAAACTCAATTGGAACCAAGAACAAAATGTTCTAAAAACAAATTACAAGCAGTAATCCACACTTTATTGAAAATACAAATCTATCGCAACAAATTGACACGACTGAAAGAATTTTTCAAACAAGAACATTTGCAAACAAATGTACATTAATTTCAAACAAATGTACATTAATTTAATTTCAGTGTCAAACAAATGTACATTAATTTCAGTCTTTGTTCTCTCCACACCTGTGAAATCAAATATCTCATCATGATAACTATGTGTACAGTGGCATCCACTCATCTGTAAATATCATGTGTCTTTGTTTTTTATCACTTTGTACTTTCTTTTCACATGACTACTAATTATAGTACTGGAAGTTGTATTGCAGGGTTGGTAGACGAGATGACCTCATGGTGTTTCACCAATCCTTTGTGACAAAGGAAACAGTAAATGTTTATTGCTTGTGTAGAACTTTGCTCTTAAAATTATGCTGTAGCTTCTGCATCAGCCTAGCCTATATTCTACGCTATGCTGTGTGATCTATTGACTGTGAACCATTGCTTCGTAGCGAAAAACCACACACTTTCTTACTTGCTCAAATCACCAATACAATTCGCCATTCAGTCGCGGCTTTTCCCATTCATTCGGTAACTATTCCAAAACCTCTTAACACACCAATGGAAATAAGTAGTTAAATTTGCTTGGTTCCCTAAAATCCCTTAAAATGCGGAGAGCCCCAAAACACCTTACATCTTAATCGCTCTGCGCGTTTCCTTCGTAACCGGCACGAAGAAAAGCGTGAAACGTCATTGTTTTTATGTTGGAATGAGGATCACAATATCTGGATTATACCCAGACTTCTCTCGTGTACGCGCTCATCAAAGCTGGTGGGAACGGACACGCCCAGATCCTTGTTAGCATCCCTGACGTGAAATTATTCTGGTTCTTCGTTCTAACAATCATGTGCAATTCTCATAAGCGTCGATAACTGGCGCATCGCTTTGTCCGGGCCCGGAAATTATTTATGTTACCATTTCCAACATAGAAATCCAAGCGCATTGGCCAAAGTGCCCTCTTACTTTGAAATGAACATACGCTTCAGAGAATTCTGATAACGGTCTGAGCTGGTGCCGCATCTGTATCTTCACATGTCTGTTTTTGTTTAATTCGTGAGCTCCACCATAAAAATCACAAAAACTTCGTTGTGCATTGTATGTTATGCATGCAATTAACTACAAAACATTTGACACATTTTTGTTGTGGTGTTGAGGGATAACGTATCAAAATTGAGGTGTCATGTTTTTTTACAGCCCTCAAGGGAAATATCAAAACCTTTTAGACATCTTCTTAAGTGAAAGGTTGCGGAATTTTTAATAGTAGGTTCTTTCGATGTCACAACGTTTCAAACTTTGAAATCGGCTTCAGAATTTGCACGAGCAACGGTCGGAAGAATGTATGAAGTTAGCATGCAGTTTATTTAGTTAGCAGTGCAAGATTTGTTTTCGGCTAAAATCTTGCAAAGACAAGCACTTTTTCAATGCTTATTATGCCATGTAACCAGGCCCTTAACCAGAGGGGACGCAGGGGGAGAAGGCCCCACTAGATTTTCCTCCCCCCCGGAAAAATGTGTTGGACATCGTTTGAAACTGTTGGACATAGTTCAAAAACTTTGGGCCCCTCCAAGAAAACTCCTCGCCCCTCCTGGTGTCCCAAGCTGGTTACGGGCCTGCATGTAAGTAAAATATGAATATTTTTGCTTTTTAGCATGTTCTTTATCCAAAGGGCATGTACCTGTGTTTCATATCAACGTGAAGTTTACGTACTGCTGTTTGATCAAAAAAGAAGAATGGGTGATACAAGAACAGCGAGAGCTTTTGGCGATTTTGAAACATACGTTTTATCACGCCGTGACTGTGTGGTGTTGTTGCGGAGAAGCTATTGCAACTTTGCGTTATAACATATTGTTTTTGTCAGATTGTGTACTCAGATAACGTAGTCACGGAGCTAGCTTTGGGAACTACCAACAATCGGTCAGTAATCAACAATGTAATCGACAACATGAACGTAAGTGCAAGTACTTTGAACAATGCTTGTTGCCACACTCAAGCGCATTAGAAGCTCTACATCAGTGTTTACGTAACTTTCGTCCTTGTCATTTTTCTGCAGTCAGCTTTTTACACGTGAGCATCACATTCCTTTCATAGACGTTCAGCTGCGACAGAGATAAAATGAGAAAACATAAAGTTAACCCCAAATATTTGCACATCTTGATTTCAGTTTGTTTGCACGCTAATTGTTAAGGATTGTTGTGGCGGCGACTATTTCCTCACTTTGTTATCAAAGTAATCACCAAAAATGTTGTTATGAAGACAGTTCTACAACGATGCATTTAGATTCCAGAAATTAGAGGTTTGGCGTTATTTGAAACTCTATATGTCAATTCCATCTCCGACAGCTCACGATCTGCCGGCCTGGTTGGACAGATGTGCGATTTGCAATAGGTATTCCCTCACAGTACTATGTAATTAAAGACCAAAAGCGTTGCTTGATGTTGACCAACTGTGCATATCAGTCGACCTGGTTTCACTGTCAAAGACGAAACGTTTCTCACATTCAGCTTTTGCTTATAGTACCCTGAAATCCGCACATACACTGCCGCAGCCCTACAGCAAGCCATCGCTTTTGATTTCCAGTCGTCTGGTTCCCGTTATCCAACTGCTATCCGAAGAATACTGCTTCTGACTGATGGACAAGCTACAGATCCAGCGTATGTGGTTTCGCTAAGTGCTGTGTCTCACCTAAACCCATTTTTATCAGTGGAATTAGCGATTCAGCATCCTTTCAAAAGCGAAATTACAGCACATTTCTTTCGTATGTCTTTCAACCAAAGCTCATTTAGGTGCACGTGAATTTTTTCGTTATTTTACTTTTGAACGGTTCGAATACAAATCTCCTTCAGTGTAATTAAAAATATTTATAGAATAGCGTTAATGTAGATGTGCTTTGATAACATACTGTAAGGATTAAAGCGTTTTTCGAACAAAAACTGCTTCCTTTATTTCTGGGGGAAATAAAGCTTTGCACAAATCACCAAGTGAAGTCGTAACTGAAATGAACAAGCATTAGATTGAGTGCTGTATATGCTGTTCTGTTTTCGTTTAGAGTATCTATAAAATACTAAGGAGTTAAATCTTTGAATTGACGAAAGCCATCAAAGTATTATGTAACAATATGGACTGACAGCTGATTATTTGAGAGATCGCCTTAGATTTTGTTTCTCTGTCACAAAATAATCTTTTGATGTGGCTTAAACAAAATTTAACTTTGTAAGCCGTTGAACCACAGTTTAAATTCAAAATTTACAAAGTGCTTTTTTTCAAACCTTATGATCACAAATAGCATTTCCAGATCCAGCATTGTCTAAAACAGAGGTGGGCAATTAATTTGGCTCTGGGGCCACTTTCAGAAGGCCGCGATCAGCGGAGGGCCAAAACTTTTGGAAATAGAAACAAATCTCAGTTCAAGTTAGCCTCAGCACTAACGTTTGCTGTGTTGACTTGGAGGATATTTTAGATTTTCAGATTTTCGTGAATGCTTCCGCGGGCCACTGAAAACGCTATGGCGAGCCACATTTGGCCCGCGAGCCGCTATTTGCTCGCCCCTGGTCTAAAAGACTAACGAGACACAGCACAAGTTAGAATTGCCAAGGTGGAATTAGCTTTATTTGTGTCTTTGCAACTTGATCAATTTTGAAGAAGCTACGCAATCTTTGCATGATCACTTTAAAATTTTCAACAACCCGTACGTATTTGTTCGTTATCCTTGTGACATTTGTTGTCTTTGCATCTTGGAAACAAACAAGTCAAATCATACTGAAAAATAATCGGTGTTTGGCCAATTCACTGATCAGAAAAATAGCACATTTTGGGCCATGTATAAACAACCGCTGCTTTTGAAATAGTTGAATCCTGCTGTAGAAGTCGCTTTGAATCACTGCAACAAGCGAAGCATTACACCAACTTGAATCTATGAGTCAATCGAGAATCAGACGCACCTCTCATCAAGTTTTATTAATTTAAATCATGTCATTGATTCAGTGAAATTAAACGAAAGTGATCAAAATAATCTCTCGATCAAGTTTGATTTGAGATATTTTTTTCTAACCAAGTAAAATTTGACCAAACCTGAAGTTAAGATTGAAATTATGATTTGCTTCCTCGAAGCGCCAACTTGAATTTACAAAATATAGTACTTTCCAGTTTTCCAGTAAGAATTTGCGATAAAATGCTTAGTTGGCAAAAAATAGTTCTGGAAGTTTGTTCATCATGCACGTGCAAACTTTTCGCATTGTTTCAATTTCAACTTACAGTCAAATAGAAAAAAAGTCAACATTCCTCTTTTTCGGCAAATATTCCTTCAAATACAAGAAAAAGTATGTTAGGAATGTGGACGTAAATTTTCTCTGTGTCAGCCAAAATGTAAATGTAAACGCAACGACAGCAAACTTTCGTGAACAATATTTTTAAGCGCTCTAGTCGAATACCGTTGCACGAATTCTTTATGCTTACCTGCAGAATGTAGGTAGAGTTCAAAGCGTTTAGAGTGAAGTATTCTTCAAAATCAGCCCCGCCTAAGTACACCATCTTTTGTGTTTTCTGGATTTGTTTCTTTTTAACTATTGCCTACTCCAGCACATTGACTTTGCAATTGTAGCATTTTTGAAAAAAATTGCAAAAATGTTTTTGGAATGATATTTGCGTGGTAAAGATTATTTTTTCAAATAATAATGTCCAAAAGTTACCATTCATCACCGCCACAAATTGCAATGTATAAAATCCTAAGGAAACATGAATAAAGTTTTTCGACGTTTACTGCATTTTAAAATATTTGCAACATACTACAATCATCGAACCGCTTCTATAAATTTTGATATAAGAGTTTACTAAAATCGATGTTTACTGTCAAGTTGAGCGTCACATTAATCTTAATCAGAAATCGAAGTGTGTTGTGGTGCAATTTGGTGGTAGTGAATCATCAGGCAGTAGCTCTTCGGTGTTTCTGTCTGCTGCCACTTTAATCTCTACGGAAAGCTGATTGGTCCAAACACTTTCATTCACAATACGTTAAGTATTTTTATAAAAGGACTTGTTGTTCTCTTCAAGACTAAAAGTAAACAAAAATCATTTGACAGTTTAGTTTATAGTACATGTGGTTTGTTTCCAAAAATACATCAACGGCCAAGTACTGTAGCTGCCTTGCTTGTGATGATTTTGCATTTATTTGTAATTGATATTCAACATATATAAATTTAATCTCCGTTTAATAAAGTGATGCCCAAGTGGAATTCATTTGCTTAAATGTACGATAAATATTTTCATTTAATCGTTTGAAATCATTACGTTTGTGGAGAGGTTTAATTTCGTTGCTGAAAAAAAACATAACGAACTAATAGTGAAAACGCGAAAGCATTACTTGTATCAGCTCCATATGGAGATGTGTTGCGTTTAGCGCCGGTGAAAAAGTCCAGTTACCTTGTTGCATTTCATATTAAAGTCAAAGTAGCATGTTTTGATTGATTGGTATGGCTGTGAATGGTATTCTTTTTTCACGACTTGTGATAAAACCATGCACGTCTTGTCAAACATACACTTTTTTTGGAAGAAGCTAACGTAATAATATGGTTTTGACTCCTGATATCAGTTGCGGATTTCGCCTTCTTCGGCTTGACGTCAGACACATAAGTGCAGTTAGTTGTCATTTTGTGATTGACAAAAATGTTTCAAAAGTGAAGAAAACCCTTTGAAGCTAAATGATACCGACTTTGAAAACCACGTTTTTGCTCCAGCACATTTCTCATATTTGAAAGAATATGTGGAAGAGAAAACTGTCATTGCGCAGAAGACATGAAGAAGCATGTCACTCCAAATAAGATCCTTTCAAATCATCCCCAACTTGCAAGCGTGGTTTTGCAGCGATTTTTCGTTTCTAGCAGCTGTTACAGTGAGGTGGGCCCTTTGTTGAGATGACCTATCAACTCACGTGCAACGCTCTTGGTTGATAAAAGACGCTCATTTTTTCTGTCTGTCAGGAAATTGCGGTTGTGCTTATGTGCAGTGGATCATAGCAAAAAAATTTGTACACTCGGTAAACAAACAAAAAACATCGCAGGATAAATCGCTTAGTCTTTTAGTCATTTTAAATATTTTCATTTTTTTAGATATTCCTGATACATACCATTAGATATTTCCTGATACATACGTCATTTTAGATATTCCTGATACACACCACGTGGCAGCAATGGCCTATTCAAAACTCTTCGGTTTAACGGAATTGCCAATGGACGATGTGCAAATGCTTCTTGCCTACAAGCAATTTTACTCGCTTTCAGACCTGTACATTGCCGCCACTCACTGCCTGTCGCGTTTGCTTTTGACGCTTTTCTTGGCTTCGTCTTTCCAGAACGCTTCCAGCAGTCGCCACCCAAGCTCAGGATAACGAAGTTGCCATATTTGGGTTCGGTGTTGGAGCCAACGTTAACCTGACCCAGTTGGCAGTCATTGCGAAAGGCACGGACAACATCGCCTCTGAAAGCGACTACGACAATCTGCAATCCGCCAACCAGATGTTGTTTGAATTCTTGAATTATTGTAAGTGGATGTTTCTTTTGATGACTGGTTTTGCCGATCTCCTGCGTTTTGTTCCTCGAGGCCAAGTTAAACTTCGTGAAGTTTTTTCACTAAACGCCCCTCTGTTTTTTCGTAGCATTTCCGAGTTGAAAATTACAAGTAGCTTTCGGTCTGCCAGAAATTTGAAAAGAATTTGACGGGCATTTTGTGAATAACCAAAAAAAGACACCATGTTTTGTTTCTTAATGTAATTATCCGATGTGATAATTTTTAATTCTTGCACTAATTAGTGTTTAGATTTTTGCTGGCAATTGAGTGCCCTGTCAGTTGTTTGTGAAGATGCCTAAAATCACAACTTTGACTGCAAATCGAAAACAGTTGCTTACGCGTTGTTTGTGATCAGGGTTGCGGAGTTGGACGTAAAATATCCGACTCCAACCCCGACCTTTCCAAAATTTCCGACTCCGACTCCTTAACATAAAGGGAATGAAATTTGACTGTTAAAATCAATGGAAATCGTGGTGCACTGCAAGAAATCTCTGTTTCAATAGAAATTGTGCCATTTCAGTAGGAATTCCCAATTTAGGAGTCTGATGTAAAAAATGATCCAACTGGACATGCAGAGTCGGACAAAATAATCCGACTCCTAGTGTTGTTAAGAACCCGACTCCACCCAAAAACCTGCGACTCCACAACCCTGTTTGTGACTGAACCAGTTTTTTTAAGGCGTTTTTAACGGACCCGATTCGGGTCCCTAGAATCAGCGAAAATTGCCATTGGGTCCTTAGGATCAGAGAAATTCGGGTCCCTGGAATAAGAGAAATCGGGTCCCTACAATTCCATACTGGGTACCTAACATTCTCCTTAAAAAAAAACCTGGGCTGAACTAAAATCTTCATGGAGCAATTCTGACCCATGGCTGTGCAATTCTTTGATCTCCATACTGATGCAAAACACCTTTGAACATATCGTCGAAAGAAATAATGCGATAATCACGTGACTGAGGGAGTTAAATGCATGCGGAGGTTGTTTAGACAATCTTCACAGCAGGGGCGTCCTTAACATTGGACACACAGGGCCGGTCCTAGCAGGCGAGGGGCCCAATGGAAGACCTGGGCGCGAGGCCCCTCTGAGCAGTGGTGTTATTACGTCATCGTGCTCAGTCAACTGTGTTATAACCTTTTTGATGAAGATATTTTAGCAAAATAGCTATATCAATATAAAAAAAGACGGCAAGTTATTGGAGTTGGTCTCTATCTAGGCTATATGATAGCACAGGGATCCCAACCTGGGGTGCATTTGCCTATCTAAAGGGGTGCATTTGAAGTTAGGAATACAGGGAAAAATATTTTTGTATATTATTTTTTCCAAATATTCCAAAGTATAGAAGTTCTATGAAAAATTCCGGTAGATTTTTGTTATTTTACTTGACTTTTGCCGCAACAAATTTTAGGGGTACATACTCATCTATCGAAATGCTGAAGGGATACATGGTCAGAGAAAGGTCGGGAACCCCTGCGATAACACAACTGTTTCTTTTATGGGGAGTGGGCACAGCTCATGTCTCGCAGCTACGGTCATGTTTATGACTAATAGCATGCTGTTGTGGTGGTGGACATTAAACAGTGTACTGCTACCACTCGTAATCAAGCCAGATGTCGTAACGGAAGCTTTGTAATGGAGTGGCGAGTGCAAGTGCAAGGCTACGTCAGTCAAACCGAACTGACAAGCGAATTGAACTTACAATACAATTACTGTTGAACGACACTTTGTTGAAGACACTAAGACCTTACACTTTGTTGAAGACACTGAGATGATCGCCCATGTTGAACGACACTTTCGTTCGAAGAATAAGTGACTTGGAGAAAACTGTTGACATAAACTTTTTGCTTATCTCGCTTTCGGTAACCACAGTCGCAGACGCGTTCTTGCATAAAGGTAACGTCTGGGCACATGGTCAACTACCCGCCTTATGACGCAATACACGAAAAAAGCAGATTTCACAAGAGAGCAACCCATGCATCCGCCCAAAGTTCCCCAAAAGCCCAAATTTACAGAACAGGGGTTCCCAACCTTTCTCTGACCATGTACCCCTTGCTGGATTTCTTATAGAATTTTTAGAATTTCGGAACTATAAAGGTAGACCCCGTTTTTATGTCTCAAAGTTAATTTATTGCAAATGTACAATAAACGTACCCCTTCAGATAGGCAAACATACCCCTTAGGGGTACATGTATCCCAGGTTGGGAACCTCTGTTGCAGAACTTGCTCATTATGCATGGACTTGGAATGCAAACTGTTTTTATGAAATGTAAGGTACAAAGATGTTTCAACTACCACGTCACAGTTGTAGAAACATTTATCAAATACAATATATAATACGCATGGTTGATTGATGAAATAGAAGCATATAGCCGCCCAATATATTGATAAACAGGAACGAGTGGGCTGGATGACATTCACAATTTTTGCCAAATCTTTCCAAAAACAGAAGAATCTTTCGAGATCTGAACAACGTTACGTTAGCAGAACTGCCACCAAAGTTAATGCGACAGATGCTAGCTTTGACCTGTTCATTGCGAGTTGAATCGCTACACACCTTGTTTGCAGTATGTAGATCTACTTCAGTCTCAACTGGCAATAGTAAAAACCAAATTCTATCCATAAAAAGTGGGACGTGGTGGAGCGCAGATATGAAGCTCAGCATGAGAATTGAGCATGTTTGATAACGTACGGTAATAATTAGACGAAATCCATCGTTCATTCAAACGAGATAATAATTTGCTAACAAGAAGATTTATAAGCCGTTTCTGCAATTCTCGTGCATAAGGAGTATCTGGCAAAAATAAACAACCTGCCCGACCACCATGGCGCGGGGCCCAATGCGGTTGCATCGGCTTAAGGTCGGCCCTGTGCACACATATCTGATGCAGATGTTTGCCGAAATTTAGCAAAATCGTGGGAAGCTGAAATTTTAATGGCCTGTACATTGAACAACACTTTTGATGTGGGCGCAACAGCTTATTACTGCGATAAAAAATCGTCTTTGTTATTGTTTTGCAGAATTGCACTTCGTTCAGGGCTATGAACCTGAACTGTCTGTTTTTGCGTCAATTGAAAGTCTTCGAATTTGGTGCCTTGTCAAGAAAAGGCCTACTTCACTTGCGCTTCTCGTGTGTTGTGAATGTGTTTCTTCATTTGCAAAACAACAATATTGCTGTTGTTTCTCTCCTTTTGATGCATCGTACGTGGCATTGACAGAAGCGTGAATTTGTATTTCCGTTTGTTCAGCGTTTTTCTTCCTACGTTAAGAGTTCAGAGATAGAGTTCCAGAGCAGTAATCAGTGGACATACTAAGGGAGAGCCGGGCGGTCGTTACTTGTGTAGCCCCAAATTTTTGGCTGGCACCTAGTTTGCCCCCCCAGTTTGTGCTTAATTTCAAGTTCGTTTGATTGTCAATTGACGTACATAGCAGCAGGCGCGGACACAAGGGGGGGATGCAGAGGATGCATCCCCCACACCAGACCTAAAGAGGTGTACACATGACACTTGATTTCATTAAAAATAATCGCCAAAATACTTTTGTACTGCACATTACTCGCTAAAGATGCTAAAATTTAACTTATGCTAACAATTAGTCAAAAACGCTTCTTCGTTTCATTAGATGAACCGGCCTTGTTTATGGAACCTGATATAGAATAATCAATGATCGCATGGGCGTCCGCAGGGCAGGGGAGGCAAAACGGGCATTTGCCCCCCGCCTGGAAATTGGAATTAGGAACCAAATATTTCTGGAAAAACCTGAAGTCGGTATCTTAATTCCGATTAATTGATTTGATTCTAGCAATGACAGTTTTTTTGCCTGTATGAAACTTACACTGCACAAAAGTCAGGTTCACAGTTACAGTGTCATGCAGTGATTAGCTTGCAGTTCACTCATCTTTCCTTTGCCTGCAGAGGTGGGTTGCGAAAGTCGCGAGCGGATTTTTCTGCTGTTGGTCTTTATGCGTAAAAATAACAGGTATGAAGCAGAAACCACATTTGTAACACCGAAAGCTATAATGATCCCTTGCAGAACCAGAAAGAACCTAATGAAGGTTTCATTTTGAAAGAGAAGGACCCATTAGCCGAACAACTGCATAGTCCATTGGAAGAATTCAAAGGAAACAATCATAGAACAAGACGAAGTCCATGACGGACGTATTCTAGTAACTGATGTGAGTATTGGGAATCTGGAAGAATCATTTCTAAAAATTCAACGTAAAATATCACCGAAGGTAAGTAACGATAAAAAAGTCGAGAGGATTGTAATCCTGAACAACGATTTGCAAAATTTCAGAAAGAAAGACGTCACGGAATTTCGAAAGCATATACAAAATTTGCAGCCAGAATTCAATCATCTCTGCTCACTTATAAGCGATCTTTTCACTATTTTACATCCTAAAGTCCGTCCCAAACCTCTTGAACCAAATGCAAATCAAGAAGGTATCTACTTGAACCCATTACAATTAATTGCAGTGACCAATACCTTGGCTGAATGTATGAATCCTGTTATAAGGATCCTCACGGCCGAAGATCTATCTCAAATTTGATGCTATAGTTGCAAGAAAACCGGTCACATTGCTTAATATTGTCGTAATAGGAAAAAATCTAATTTCACGTCAAGTAAGTTTGGACATAATTTTTACAAGCATCGAAAACGACCCTTATGTGGTCCTAATATTCTAGTGTTATAAGAAACGAGTTAAATTATCCCACTCATCTCGAACTTATGAAGTCTTTTCATGTTAATTTTGATATAAAAGTGTAGTTTTCATAGTAAAAATGTGAATACTTGTAACAAAGATTGATTCTCATTGGTTTCCACTTCCTTGACAATGGTGATAGAATTAGCGATAACATTTTGTAAAATAGTTGACGCAACCAAGATTGGAAGCAATCTTGAAATCGTTCCTAATTGTAGATAAATCTCTCAATGCGTCAGAACTCAAAGTTGCCACGCAAACTGACTTAATGAAAGTAAGAAAGGTATGTTCTCTGAGACATTAGGTAGCATACCCTTGGCTAAAGTTTTGATGACTGTCCCAAATTGAAATTTGTTGAATTCATTCTATAAAGTCATGATGAAAAATACTATAGGTAATCTTCTCTTGAAATTTTACAAATCAGAAATTGTCAGCAAGTTATATTCGTTGACAACTATTTCTATCAGAAGAACTGGGATCGAAGATATTAGTCTAAAGACTTCGTGATGCTATCTTTAATGATAACATCTGGCTTTATACGTTCAAAACAGGGGCGGAGCCAGACATTTTCATTTGGGGGGGCCACTGGAGGGCCAGCTTTGCAACAATAGGACTTTCAGAAAGAGACCTAATTTAGGGGGAGCCAGGAAAAATTTTTGGGGGGCAGTGGCATCCCCTAGCTCCGCCCCTGGTTCCAAATATATTTTGAAATAGTTCAGTTCACCAGTGACCATACCCAGAGTGACCACGCATTCAAAAAAAATGTTGAAAAGTGCTGAGAAAAATGTTATATCTGGTGTGAAAATCCAAACTCTTAATATAACCAATTTTGAAACAAACTGATTCACTGAAATGTGGAAACAAACTTGAAAGATGAGATACAATGTCATTTACAACGTTGAATCTTTATCGACATTAAGTATGGAAAACACCCTAGACGGGAGAGATTGGTTGACAAAAAAGGAAATTGAACAAAAATTTCTTTTCATAAGTTCTCTTTGGCATCCTTTTAGTCGGATAAATCATAAAAAATGATGACCAACATGTGCTTATTTTTAAGGTAACATAGAACTTCCCAACCGTATAAATTAATCAGTTAAACAACATTGACTGTCGTTTTTGGCAAAAACGTGTTGTTTTACATCTCTAATGATGCAGTTAAAAGAAAAACCTAAGGATGCCGTTGCATCTAGTTTGTAGTTCGAAAATTTTCCAGAAAACTTTACTTTTACATTCAAGACACAAAAGGTATAAAGATGTTATTCACAAAATAACATCCTTCAGTAAAATGAGTTGAGAGTCTCATCAATAAAAGAAGGTTCTTGCAAAATCATCTTGAAATGTATAAAGTCTTTAATCAGTTTTCTTGATTTCACACATAAATACAAGTTCGACAATGTTCTTCATGAAGACATCATTAATTCTTGTAAGAAATTCGGGAGGAACCTTTACATGACCTTACATCATCAAAGAAGAATCTCACTTTAAGTATCTCGGAAGACAACAATATTACGGGAAGAATTTTATACGTGGCTAAAGGGAACACAGCATCTGAACAATTTCGGAAGATACCTCGATCAAGATTCTCGATCTGATTCGTATTTTACACATGGTGAAGAATTCCAACATTATTTTTCTACAAAAAAAAAGAGATTACCTCTGAGAAGAGATCACTTAAAAAAAGTCCTCATTAATGAAAATCTTTGGATTTTCTTTATCATTTTCCGTCACTTTATTTATTCAACTCTTCTAACAATACCCGAAATCTTCATTTTAACACATCGAGCGCCGGTTGTCTGGAAACTTGCCCAACTGCAGACCGCCGACCCACGGTATATTCGTGGTCGGCGTACGATATACTCGTACTTCACTTCAAATGCCAACCATTGAGCGCCGGGTCCTATGTTTTCCTCTATAAAGTACGAACATTTCGTACAAGTCTCTAGCAACCAGAAACATATATTTATAATGTTCGCTGACGTACGGTGTGGTCAGGAGAGACTTTCAAAGCAACCATGGTATATTTTGCCAGTAGACATGGTGGTTTTGCCTGCAGTCACGCACGCGTTTCGCAGTCACGCACATTGCATTTCATTGGGAGTGATTTCTAATGTAATGTGGATGAACAATCACTCAGAAATTTTTTTACTGACTTGAAACCTATCATGTAGAAATTTGATGATTTTTGCTTGAGGATAAATATTTTTTTCGGCAGCAAGTAACTGCTTCAGCCGTGTTTTCGATGCTGCTTCACAAATATTCGCTCTTGGCAGATTTCAAATGACCCGTTAGTGTAAAGCATTTGTGAACGCATGCCAATGCAGAGTCCACAAATAATTACTCTACTACTTTTTTACTGAGTTAGAACATATCCTGCAGAGATTTGACTATTTTTGCTTGAGCATAAATATTTTTTTCGGCAGCAAGTAAATGCTTCAGCCGTTTTTTCGATGCTGCTTCACAATCATTCGTTCTTGGCAGATTTCAAATGACCCGTTAGTGTGAAGCAGGGGTTCTTAACCTTTTTGCTCCAATTCCCCACTTTTTAGTGGGCCAACTCTCCATTTCCCACCGCAGCATCGGTCTTTGGCAAAATCGATTGTAACCCATGAAGCGTTTAGTACGTAAATGACTTACAATACCTCATATATTGGTTGTTTTTGTTATTAAAACAGTCTGTAAATGGTTGTGATTTGTAAAGTAAGTCAACATTTGGATGTGATGTGGTAAATTTTGGCAAACTCCGCCATTCCCCACCAGTGGGGAATTCCCCACAGGTTAAGAACCACTGCTTTACACTGCAAAGCATTTCTGAACGCATGCCAGTGTGATGTGGATAAAAAATTAGTGTGACTTGGAACATCACGTAGAGAGTTGACGGTTTTAGCTGCTGCAAAATTGTTTTATTTTCAACAGCAAGGAACTGCTGGAGCCGCCTGTTCGGCTGCTTCACAAACATTCGCACTTGGCAATAAGCCCTGCTTCGCAAACATTCGCACTTGTGCAATGCGCCCTGCTTCACAAACATTCGCACTTGGCAGTCTTCAAACGGCCCGTTAGCGCAAAGATTTTGTAAGGCAGGAAGGGCATCGCGAAGAATAACACCTGTTGATTTGCGAAAAAGCAGTAATTCAGTGATCGCGGCTTGTGATCTTTTTGCTGCTTCCCAGCAATGCATATCAATGGAGATTTAGAGTTCAACACAGGACAATAAAAGTTGCTGTCAACAATGGCTCACATTGCACACTTGCCACTCGTCCTTTACCATCGCAACAACGCCAAGCACCTGAACGTGCGTGCATAACTTTTTCACAAATCTCAAACCATATTTGCGACCAGCTGATAAAAATGTTGTAGTTTTCTCCTCTCGTTTCATGCACTACAATCTTGACATGCGGCTGCTACAAGGTAATCACAACATGTTCTGTGATATTCACATTTTTTCTGCAACAACAGCAGAAGCGTTACATTTCAGCATCCAAGAGCTGGCAATTGTCGAATGCTCAGGCCACGTGCAAGTAAAATTTTGCGTTGTTTTTTTTGTGCAAAGAAAATTTTGTGTGGCTTTTTCATGCGAAAATAAAATTTTTCGTGTTTTTTTGTGGTACAATG
>Ga0210059_1009269_pt1 | contig 15401 bp, 12 predicted proteins | sample Ectturendosymbi2_FD_188042 | JGI IMG/M metagenome (GOLD analysis project Ga0210059, IMG submission 188042) | Ecteinascidia turbinata endosymbiont from Florida, USA - Sample 2 (SPAdes) (version 2) | ecosystem: Host-associated > Tunicates > Ascidians > Unclassified | place: Key West, Florida... | reverse complement strand
TGGCTATCGGTGAAGACGAATACAAATGGCCGTATTACCCCAAGTGCTGTTTGGGCGGCTTTTACACAATGAGTGTCAGCGTCGCAGGTCAGCTGCAGGAAATAGCCAGGACCACACCCGCACTTCATGTTGACGACGTATGGATAACAGGCATTCTGCGTGAAAAGCTGGGCATGCCAGACGACATGGTGATCACTCCGGAAGAAAAGATTGCTCACCATTTTACCGGTTATCGGCGTAAACGAAGCAAGACCAAGATTGATTTCATGAAAAAAGAGTGGACAGAGATATTTGACGAGTTTAAAAATAAGTCAATGTGTTCCTGCTGACCGTTTTGTGAGAGTGAAATACTCAGTTTCATTTACCAACAGGCCCGTTACCAGGAGGTGCAGGGTGGGGAAATCCCCGTAGAAAAATTTTGGCCCCCTGTGAAAATGTGTTGGACATAATTTAAAACTTTGGACATAGTTCATAAAATTTGGGCCCCTCTCAGAAATCTCTTCGCCCCCTCTGGTGTCCCAAACTGTTTACTGCCCTGTTTACCAACCGATACGCTGGCCAAATGACCAACTGCTCTGCGCGTCAGCTAATCTTGTTTATCAGTGCCATACCCAGGTTTGTTTGTTTTATACTGTATCTAGCCCTGAACAAGGCAGAGATGTGGAGTAGCTGTGCCTCGTAGTCCTTTCTGCAAAAAACTCCAAGTTGAAAGAATTTAGCTGCCATTTTTCTACTGAGAGTTCTCATTATGCACCGTAACAATTTCAAAAATTTTGAACATATTAATACGTAACAGCAATGTTTTTTTTCGTGTTTTTACAAAAACACAACAAATTTAAGCAACAGTTTAACGCAAGGGTGTATTTTTCTTTTCGTTAAGAGATTTTCATTGTTTTCTATGGATTCTACATATTCAAGCTTCACCTTTTCTATCTGTACTTTTTGCCCAAAGTATGAAAACATAGGCCTGAGGAAAATGATGCTTTGAAACAAATTTTTTATTTTATGGTTGATGCAAACCAAACGTGTTGATAACCTTGCGGAAAAAATTGTTGCCAAAATATTATTGGCTCCTGGTGAGGGGAACCACTGCAGATTTCCGTACCGAATTAAATCTTCTGAAAAGAAGTGAAGAAATTTTTGCTGCCATGCAACCACAGTCAAGGTGTTTTCAATTTATATACCCCAGGAAGTTGTAAGTTTATAGAAAGCTTCACATTTATTTAGATAACCCCACATAGATATGTTCTGTGTTGTCCTAACCCGACCTGTTTCGCTTTCTATTCATGGCAAACGTGCTAAATGTGAAAGCACGCTAGTAAGAAAACAACCCTTTCATGGAAACGCCCTCAACCTCCACGTTATGGTTGTTAATGCGCGGTGTTTTTCAATAACATACTCTGCAGAACTTTGGTTTTCAGGCTAAGTTGACCAGAAAAAAACAAAGGAAAATTCTGAATGAGTTAATCGTTCTCTTTGCCCAGTTGGTCTGTCAAGCAATTAATACTTCTGTAAATGTTAACATGTGAGCCACAATCAGGCTACAACTAGCGTTTTGACCTAAATAGTTTGGAAAAAATTGGCTGTTTTGTATATTCCTTCCACGCAAAAGCGTTGGAATGTTTTTCGCGGAGAACTGTTTATTAATCGAAACATTAGAAAGTAAAAAAGAGACGTTTGCAAAGTTGCAATGAAGAGAACAAAGTAAAGCACAATGATTCAAACCAAAACCTGTCGGGACCTTCATTCATCTCCCAACATTAGACGCGCAACAATCAGTGTAACGAACTTTACTCGGTGTAACTTTACTTCATTTGAAACATCACCAACAGTTGACTAAAGCAAAATATAAAACAAGCATGTTTTATGAAAATTCGTACGCATTTAACACTTGTTTTTCCTTGCATTATTTTCGCCATTGAATGTATGTCTATTCTCTGTGTAAATATAATTTTTATTTTGTTGCTGATCGATTCCTTGCTTACACCCATCGTGGAAAGTACATACTTGTTTTCATGTGTGCAACCTTACACAAGCATGCTCTAAAAAAATTTCATCCTTAATGTGTACTTTGAACCGTTCATGCATAACATGGAAACCATTCATATACTTACTGCGCAGTGAATTTTGCAATGTAGGTACTGAGCGCAAAGTTAAAGCTCCTTTCAAACAAAGGCAACGACACGAAACATCGCATCTCAGTTGTACAGTGCATCCTCTTTTTTCCAAGCCGTGCCCCTGTTGATCGCAACATTTGCTGAGTTCAGTCTTGTACCAGTGAATAGCTTCTAACACAACGGCTCTCTCACATTGTATTAAAAGCAACTTGCCAACTGCCACTTTCCGTCGCAAAGCGATAGCGCGCTCTTTGGAATAATTCCGTGGACCAAAAAGATTTTTCTCGAAGTAATGTCACCCCACTTGCACGTGATTTTCGAGTATAATACAGCGGAATTCCGAGAAACAGAGTTTCAGTACTCAATGGACGGCGCGATGTAAAGCATATTTCGGTGCTCACAGTGGCGTAGCTAGAGTGTGGGGTGCCCGGGACGGTCGTTGAGTTTGCCGCCCCCAAGCCCATAAAAATACATTTTGCTGGCTCTTATAGCTTTACATATATGTATTATCTAGTTGTGCACCATTATAATATCACAGTGCTCTCACATGCTCAAATATGGTATGCTTTAAATACACACCAAAAACTCAAACATTCTAAGTAACAGTTAAACAAAAATCAAAAATGACATATAGGGAAAAATAGTAAAAAAGTGTAAAAAATTAAGACCATCTTTATTTCTGAAACGAAAACTACAATTTTCTACACACTAACTTTTCTTGCCTTTTTGTTGGCAAATTCTTCAATGGCAATGTCAAAATTTATTTTATCTGTCAATTGTTGCTCTATAGACAGTGTGGCAAGATTTCTCAACCGCAAGGCGCTAATACTAGATCTCAAGTAATTCTTGACCAGTTTTAGTTTCGAAAAACTCCCCTCACAGGTAGCAACACTAACGGCAATTGTGACGAAAATCCGCAGCATTATTACTATATTTGGAATAGAGTTTCCACGGTTATACTTTTGAATAAACTGCAAAACTTCAAGGGGGGCCTTCTTTCTATACTGTGAACTGTACTTCGGCCACATCAAATAACTGTGATGCAAAAATAACGTTCTTTAATTGCACAACAATGAACAACAAGCGACGCAAAAACTATCAATATTTAAATGCGAAGGTCTTGTTGATCTGCAACTTAGTTGTCTTCAAAAATATCTCTCTCAGTAGCGTGCAGAGGGGGGTACCGAATGGGGCGACTGTCCCGGGCATCCAAGGCAGGGACGCATCCTAAGAGTGAAATTACAAAGATTACATTTTATTAAAATGCTGTAACTATATGCTTCTTCTAATTGTAAGGCTACTAACATGCGTTGCATGGATCTGATGGAAACCTTCCTGGGAGGACATATAAAACTAAGTTATGTTACCCAAGAGAGAGATGAAGCACTGCTATCGTTATCTTCATCTGATTTTACGAAACAATATCCTTAACAATTTGTTTATAGTTCAGAAAAATATAAAGGGCAGCAAAGCATCAAACTGCATGGTTGTACAATTTCAGATACTATTTGTAACAAAAATAATAAGCAATTCTATCTCTGTCGTGCCTCAAAAGTCCTATTTTCTTTTGGTAGGTCGATATGATACTTGTTTGTATGAATGAATGCAATATCTAATTCCTCAATGCATACCCATGACTGGTAGAAAATTACTTTTAAGCAGATGCATCAGGCCCACAGAAAAAAACAAATTATTAAAAAATGACACATTAAAAACAAAAAATACTCCTTGAAGTATTTTTAATTCAATTTTCAAAACTTGTTTTTTGTCAAAGCTAGTTTTTACGCATTTCAAATGCCTGAATTTTTCACGTTCCTCAATACTAGAATTTGGTAGAGGGGAATACAATCAAGGGTTTCCCCAGGCATCACCAGACTTATCTGCACGCCCCTGGTTGTTACGACAACAGATCTGATCTTTAGGAAAACATTTGGGCTTTGGTGGCTTAACAAACGTCATGTTGAAATGGATTTTATGCGGTTATGAAGGTAGTTATGATAATTTCATTTCTTGATGTTATAAATGCTGACTACTTTTGCAAGATTCTAATTGCAACTGTGTAGCAGCGTTGAGTATATTAGTTATTGTGAATTGCAGTTATCCTACATGTGCTTTATATTAATTTGACCTACAACGTGAGCATTTCTACGGACATGGTTGTCGAAATTCACGTCACAAAATTGCTACTCTTAAACAGGGCTTCTCAAATTATGGGTCGAGACCCATTTGGGGTCGCGAAACATATTGGCTTGACAAATCCGATATAAAATTTTTTTAAACTTTACAACGAAATTAAAAATAGGCTTGCAGTGAATCTATTTCTAGTTTCTTGTGCATTTTTAGAGGCAATATCTTGCTTTAAGCTGTCAGTTGTTTTCTATAGGATACCTTCCTGAGCTATCAAATTGATAATAATCAACCAAGATCAAGTTATGCGTTGTAACGTCATGATTATTTCAACGTATTGACCAATACTGATTTTATTGCATTCACTCCGAGACGAAGGCATGCTTCTGTTTCGAAATCTAGATTTAAATTTAGTCTAAAGCTGCTCGGTGTGCTCTCAAAGCAGTTAGCCTAGCCCACAGAAAAGCTTTCAGTTTATAGAACACTGTTTCTCAAGCACTTTTGGGTTTTGATTAAGGAAAAGTTGGATCCATAAACCATACACAATTGAAATTTCAGGAGGCCAAACATCTGCTATGCCCAGGATGAATTTGCTGAGTTATTAAATGACAAAAGTTTGCAACAACTGGAAAATTCAAAACAGAGTTCATGTTATTTTTTGATAAGAACAAGAAATGAATGCCCAGTCAGTTCTGATCAATCCATTCATAAACTCTACGGCTTTTGCACAACATATTTGTGTGAAGCGGTAATCTTGTTGATAACCATCAAGTTCAAAAACCGAAAAATGCTACGAATTTCCTTCGAACTGCGTTGTTTGTATCAATCTACGAATGGTGATCTGTGCAAAAATTTTCAAGCGCATCAACCCCAATGGTTGTGCTTGCTAACTTCTGTAAACTAAATTGTTTTTTCGTTAATCTTTTTCGCCTGTTTCCATTACGAGTCAGTGTTATTACTGTATAGTTACTTTAGTGGAATGCGTGCATTTGCTATGCACCAAGAAGGTCGCATAGAAGAACGTTTTTTAAAATGGGGTCGCTGAACAAAAAGTGTGAGAAGCCCTGCTCTGTCAACTTTTTGGGGTGTTGTATCCAATAAAATGCTTTAGGATTTTGCCACTTTATATTTGTCCAGCTGTTTTGTATGAAATCGTTTGCCTTCAATTTTCCATATGCAGTCTTCTGTCTGTCCTCTTTAATGTATTCGTGAGTCTCCCTCAGTCAGACCTTTATGATGTTTTAATACTCAAAACTCTGGGAGTGCATGTTCCAGAAACCCCTAGTCCCTACAGCTCGCATCAGCGGCGATTAAAACCAGACTTGACCAGAGAGGGAAATAAGCGGGTACGCTGCATTCGGCATCTTCGAAAGGCTCTGGCAAACCTGTGCTTTAGAAAACAAGGTGCAACTCTGGCCAATTTTATCCTGTGTTATCAGAAAATTTTTGTGCCCAGAAATTCTGTCATTAAAATTCATGCATATTTTTAAAGATTATATCAGTGAACTTTTTGCCTAGTTTTTGCATTTTATTTTACTAGCTGCTACAATTCAAATGTATTACCGCAATTTGTAGTGTCGCAATACAACAGTTGGAATGTTCAGTCATGACCAAAATTTCAAAGTGAGAATAGCTTTACGCGAAACGATTAGATTCTTTACTAATATTTTGGCCTCTTGACAGAATATTTTGGCCTCTTGAATTCTATGACGTCACAATCACATGAAGTTTTGAGACGGGTACAGAAACAACTACATGCGGGGCCCGAGTCAGCTTTCGACGCCCCATTACTCCCAACTCACTCTTCGCATCTATGCTGCCAAGAATGGGCTGGGTGGGGGCGCCAAAACGGACTTTGCCCTGGGCGCGGGAAAACCTAGCTACGCCACTGCCTGTAATGCCATCAACATCGAATGCGACCTACGTCTACTAGACTTTGGCAGTGATAGCAGCTTGGTGCTGGCCAACACTATTGGCATACACGCACCCAGCGGAGCTTACCACAATCAGATATACTACATCTTGGTTCAAAACCGATTCCGATCGGGAACAACGAAACCAAGGCCATGGGCGTCCGAAAGGAGGAAAGAGGGCAAGGCACCCCCTGTGTTTTGAAAATTTCAGCAGAAAAAGGTTGTTTTTTGGTTTCGAGTGGGAAAAAACAAATTTCACCACTTATGACTCCCCCTAGAAATTTTTTTGTAAAAAAAAAGGTTTTAGTAAAATTAGTTGCTGTCGGTATTTTCCCTAGTTTGCAGACAATTTCATTCAACTTTTTTCTTTCGAGTCATACAATGTTCGAATTCTTCAAGGTGAATTTCTAGTTTTTTGGTTAGATTTTGATCCTTTTCTGTCCCGACATTGTTTTATCATTTCTGCTTCTACGCTATAAACAAATGTAAAACAAAACTAAACGTTTTTTTGCTCCATTCATAACCCACAGTGAAAAAATAAGACCGGTGTGCGAGTTTGAGAAAGCTACAAATATTCGCACCTGCATTTAATCTCCAACCGTTTTTTTATAAACCCCTAGTATTGGTTACGAAAACAATGGTGTGAGCGGAAATGTCTTAAAGTTGAGTTCTGCGCTTTGTTTCCCAATGCTAGTGCTTTGAGTGAAAGATAATATGCATTTTAAGTGATTGATTTTGACTGACAAATGCTCAGTCATATATATTAACCGCAGGTTGGAAAGTCAGTTGAAAGGTTAAACAGTCAGAATGAAAACATGAGCAATATACTTGCCCCTAGTTTGGAAATCTATACAAATAAATATCAAAGCCTAAAAGACACTTTTATGCTTGTTGTTGCAGCCACGACAATTAGAGAGACTGGGGCTTCGATCGAGCGGATTGTCGTGCTGATAGTCACGTCCGAATTTATCGTGCTGATAGTCACGTCCGAATTATCACGCTTGACGCTCCAGCCAAAGGAATTCTAGCCTAGCTTTCAGCGTTCCCAAGCTTACAGGGTTAGGTGGTTTTTGTAGTTTGTGTTCTGGGCTTTCGCGGATTCTTTCTTCACTTACTTTTGCTGGGATATTGCTCTGCTACCGCTGTCATGTGGCGAACGTCACATTGATAAACAGCAGTTTTTTATTGGCGGAATTCCTAGGCGCTTCTTTTGCACCAATTTTATGGAATTTATGGAAGTTCTCCCCCTTGTTTTCGCGATAGGTTAAATCGTTCTGTGCCTGTTTTAAGCCTTTACTTCGGAATGGAATCATCAACATCTAATTGAGGAAAACTATTTACGCAGAAAAGCACTGCAGGGCAAGGAATGGACAAAAAACAATAAGTAATCGTTAGGGTGCATTCGAAAGTATTGTTCCTTTTGTTAACCAGTCATCCTTGAAATTATTTAGCATTTCCCGAATCGTTTAGCATTTACAGATAAGAAGGTTTCGAACAGATCGAAAAACGTTTCAAACGTTACGTAATCACGCCATGTTTTTCCATTGGTCGTGCTTGCGTGACAACAATGCATGCCGAGAAATGGCGAAACAAACTCCGCGACAAATTATTAGCAGAGCAATCTGAAAGAAAACGTTTTCTCAACGATAATTAATAATTTGGGCAAAGTCTGAAGGAAATGGAAACATGGAGCATGAAGCGAAACAGAGGTTTTGCGTGTTTCGATGTTTCATGGCAACACGTAATGAAACAACGTCGTCAAACTTTGGTGACTTCAGGAGAAATATCGGAGAAAGATCAATAGTTTATGAATAAAGCAATTTTTGACATGAAAAGAGAGTTTTTTGCTAAATATGCAGAAACACAAGCATCCTAACTGGTGGATGAAACCCTTTTGCATTGGTCTCCAATTTATCACAAAAACAAGCATATTGCTCAGAAGTTTTGCAAAGCCCTTCAAGCGTCTTAATTGCATGTCTCAAACTTTATGAACTGCTTTAACGATTCTTAATCAAACTTGAATGTCAAAATATATCATGATCTACTCATTTAATGTTTGACTCTCCTCGTATTTTTGACATTCAGGCCAGTAAATTCTGCGTCCAACTGCGGTTTCAAGCAATGTCACGATAATTGAATACTTATGGTAAATTTCCTATGAGCCTATCGCTGAATTTCTGATCCGTTTGTTGTTTCTTGAAAGCATGATGGCTTGCAGATTTTTTAGCTTCCACCTAACCGAAATGCGAATAAAGCTCTGGTGGGGTTGAACATCGAACTCTCCAAGAAAATAGCCTTCAAAGAGTCAGCCATAATAAATGTTTTTAACACTTAAAATACCTGTATTAAGAACATTGAAAGTTTTTTTTATTGTGGTTTCCGTTAACACCCAAACACAATAACATTTATATGTTTTGAGCTGACTTGAAAAACCAGCATCATAGGCAGAAGTTTTTATATGGAAACGAGAAATTCTTCAGCTTATGGAAACTGCCCAAGTTTTCTAAAGTCTGAATATACCGCAGATTGACCGGTTGTAAGCTTCACAGATGTACAGTTCATGTGGCCGCCAAAATAGTTCTGCTATCTCACAAAAATTCAAAGCACCATAGCAGTTATGCAGTAGCTCATCGCAAAATTAGCCGGATCTCACAGCAATGTGAGCTTTGATTCCAAGTGTTAGATGGAAAACAGGAGAAAGCTCATCCAGGTGGTTTCAGTCCATCAGCACTACATTTGGCCAAAAAAGGATAACTACAGAATATTTTGGCCTCTTGACAGTTCTACAACAAGCCAATGTGTCGCACCAGCTCAAGTTCACGGAATGATACGACCCTGGCAAAGACCGGTCCCAGAGTAGATCTGGACGCCCGGATAGTAATCTTTTAGTTAGCTCTTGGGTGTCTGAGCTCGCAAACGCCGAAAACAGGGTGACAATTTCATTTATATGACAAGAACCTTTTGCATCCTTGATAATAGGAGTTGACATGAAGTGTGTGTAGAAGAGCATTCAAATATACTAAGTGATCTTTGGTCTGTATAGCACCGCAAGACACGTCAGACTGTAGTGGCCACTGGTCATCATTATTCAGTTTACTGTGGATCAAACGAAGTATACACAAGGTTGCAGTTGTGTGAGTGTTGCAACCGTGCAAATGCCAAACATAATTATTAATAAATGCTCTTTGATCTGCGATCAAGATCTCGTATTAGAATTTATGTTTTGATCAAAACATTTAAGTGGCTTGTAGTTATTAACTATTTTGATGCTGTGGAAATAATGAAGGTTAAGGAGCAATGTTGCCTCTCGCTAAATAGTTGCTATATGTTTGCTCAAGACAGTGCTGCAGTTTAGCGTTGGGAGACCCTTGTTGTATTCACGTCTGGTGGAAGTGATGTGATTACTGCTTCAGGTGATAAACAACAGTTGAATAAACCACTTAAGTGGCTTTCAGGAAATTTTGTTCACAACATGCCGACCGATCGCGCTAGAAGAGTCAATGAAGAAACCATAAGATGCGGAAATTCGCGTAATGATAAAAAATGGATATATTGGCACTTGAATCTTTTTGAGGCAGCGTGACGCAACGAGGACGACCATCTGTGGATGAAATTCAAGTGCCAATTTACTTGTTTTTTTGAAAGAAAGTTCACGAAATAACGCATTTTATGATGTTTTGATTGACTCTCTAGTAGCGTGATTGGTAGGTGATTTATGGCTGAAGATTGCTTCAAAAAACACTGAAGTGGATTTCGCGGTCCTTGAAGGGTTGACTAAACTTGTTTTGAAGTTTTTCTGGTTCTAATTGATTTTCTTATAAAAAAAAACTTACATTACTGATTGCCAAGTGTTCATCCCTAAATACGAACTGTATCCATTACAGAAAACTGAACCAAATTTTACCAAAATGTAAATAATCCAACAGTTTTAGGGCTGGTTTTGATTCTTACGTTTGCACCATCGCATTCCTTGCGCATAAACGTGTAGTAGAATGTTTGTTGTATTTAAAACTTAAATTACAATTCGCAGTGGGGACCCAAGCACAGTTACACGTTCGTGGCCGTACTGTTTGTTTATTGAAACACACTATTGATTGTTGCCACCAAGACAATCACGAAATGGAAAAACTTGCATTGGTTTATGACAGCAGTGTACTATACAATCCATTTCAGGCTTTACGTTGTTTACCTTAACTACAACATGTCTGAGACTTTCGCGTGACGTTTCAACTCTGATGTCAATGCTGCTTGTATTGTACAGAACGTCTTCGTTGAGCCTTCAGCTTCGAAAAATAGAGTATGTCGTGCTGCTTCACCAGCACACGAAATTAATGCGTTTGAATGTAAATACGCAGAAAGGCTACCTGAAATCACTGAAATCACTGAGAAAACATTGAAATTTTTCTCATAAAAAAAACATAATAAATATCTCAACGTGCTGTAGAAAGAGTAGTTAACTTTCAGACCTTGAATAACTGTCTCCTACGGAAACTGAACGTAATGCGTTCACGGAAGGCAAGTGAATGCTGGGAACGTTATGCATTATATTTTGCATCCATCTGGTATTGGTTTAAAGTTTGATCTAACCATTTGGGTACAAAGCTTATATCAACGTCAAGTTAGGTCTAAGCCTATATTACCGCTAGATTTTATATTAGTTTAAATTCCTTCAACCCTGTTATAGCCGAAATAATAGAACTTGAACCAATAAAAATAAGGCTTGCTTCCGTTTATTTGAGTCTATAACTTCTGAAACACAAAATGTACACAACATGTATCGAACTACGATAGCATAAAGTCGATTTTTATTATGAGCCAGTGGCGGATTAAGAATAGTAGCAAATGTAGCAATTGCCACGAGCCGCACGCTTTTTGGCACCCAGGGGTCCTTTGTGTTAATTTTTTTCTTTTTTATGTATGGAATTTTTTCAGTCCAAGAAGTTGCTATTTTTCTGAATTTGCCATGAGCAATTAAGCGAAGGTTTCCAGTTGAACGATTTTACATTAGACTACTGGGAATTGAAAATGAAGTATTTTATAGTCATTTGCAAAAGTATGGGACCAATCAAACAATACGGTCAAATCGCAGCAATTTCCAGATATTGCTTGATTGTATTGTTATGAATGCCATTTTCATATTATTAGATCACATTGACCCGTTTTAGAAGTTGCACCACTTTTTGGCGCTTTCAACATTATTTGCCATCTATTCACTATCCACTGGGTTGTGCACTTGGAGTCTTCTTCTTTTACAAATGTGGAAAATATTTGCGCATTTATTTATCTCTCATGGTGACCAACTGCAAAGGAGAACGGTCATTTTCTAAGCTTAATATTGTTTAGAATAAACAAAGGAGCACCATTAGACAAAACAGGCTGTACAGCGTGATTCTCAAGAGTATACAGCATAATTTAGGCGAAATGTACACTGCCAATATCTTACACAAATTTTCTTTAATAAAATCGAGAAAATGCTATCCACAGGGTTGCCATCTCCCTAAACCAAAAAATAAACACGCTTACGTACGATTAAGTAGTAGGTTACTACTCATTAAAAACTCTTTATTGCAAGTTTTTACGTGAATGGTTCTAGGAAATCCAGTGAAATTCTTGGGTTTTAAAATTTCAAACTGTAATTAATTAACAAACAAAAAACAAATTTTTGATATTTATTTATTTTATCGAAGTAAAATAAAAGCCAAATCACAAATACTTTTCACCACCAACTATTTGTTTCAGTAGTTTTTGATCTTTGGAAATAAGGCCATGCATCTTGGAGCAACTGAAGTCTAAATTTACTCGAACTTGTAACAGTGATTTGGCAGTTGCTTCATTAAGACGGTTCCTTTCCCTTCTCCACTGTGATGAAACCGGAGAAAATACCCTTTCTACAAATGCGTTGCTAACCGGAATAGAGAACACGATGCCTCCTAACTTGTATATGAGCGGTAGAGAATCATTTTCAGACAAAAGCTTCATTCTCTTCGTCTCTGGGCCATCCTCGCTGAATGTTTCGTCAGGAATATTTTGAAGTATACCATTGAGAGCCGAAACCTCGTCAAACAACTCATCTGCCATCGCTACCTGAGGATCAATCTGCTTCGCCATTTCTTTTACCTCATCGTATTTAGCTTTTCGATTTCTCAGTAATATCCAGGCGACATTAGCTGGATGCTTCTCAGGTCGATACCGTTTGTCTATGTATTCAAGAGTCACTTCGTAAAATTCTTTGAAGCTTGACTTTAGCACCTCAGCACAATCCTTGTCAATTCCTTTCAATAATTCAGCTGTTTTTGCTCCATAAAACTCAGAACTATGACGCTTCAAAATGGCTCTCTTGAACAATTCAAATATACCAGCCAGTTCAGGAAATGATGCACTAGTACTTTGTAAAAGTAATAGCGGCTTCTTGAAAACCAATAGAGCGCTGTGAAGAAAGGTCACAATAACAAGTGAATCGTCTGATTTAAAAAATTCTCAAGAATCCGCGGTGGACATTTTAGGGAGTGAAAGTGTTGTTTTAGTGGTTCCCAAAGTTCTATCATCATTTCAAGCACATTATCTAATGTAGTCCACCGCGTTGACGTGTGAGTAGGAAGTGCAGTGTACTGGGCTTCAGGTTGTTCACAGAATTGCTTAAGATTTTGCACTCTACTAGCTTGACTCTTAAAATGACTGCAGATTTTCAATACAATTGTTTCAACATCTACAGTAAGTCTTTCAGCTCCCTTTTCAGCTGCATTATGTAAAATATGTGCAAGACAGCCAATTGGAATCAGACGTGCACTAGTTTTTTCTTATAACCGATTGAAAACGTTGTTTGTTCCTATTTGTTGCCGTCCCCCAAAGTTTACCGGTGCATTGTCGGCACAGAATGATATTACATTTTCCAGCCTAAGACCATTTTTCTCAAGAGAACAGATAAAGCTCACTACCTGTTGTGATGCCTCACATGGCATAGATCGTAGATCGAGAATACGCACTCGCACCCCAACTTTGGCGCTAAAAAAAACTGATAACCAAGGGAAAAAGTTTCACTTCGTTATGGTTGGAGGCATCAATGGATATTGAAAAGGGCTGCTCTACCAGTTCTTGCAACAGTAATTTGTGGGCAAATGGAGCAAGTACACCAGTGATAATGCTTGCAGTCTTTGTTCTGGCACTTGTGAATTTTTTCGCTATGTCAGAATCAGTGAAAATTGCTTTAATGAGATTTGTAGTGCAATCATTGGAAAGGAATGATTGTGCTAATGCTTGGCAGTATGAAATGCCCAAGCACCCTCTACTGCCTTGTAATCCAGGTTAGCTGGTGTAGTTCTGCTTTTAAAAAAATGCTTCATAGATTGGTTTGATGCAATACTTCTAACCATATATTTGTGCTTTGTCGTAGCATTGTGGGCACTATTGTTGTTTTTCCCATGGGCTCCAGGTTGATTTCACTATCACAATAGCAGCAGTTATCATAGCTCTTACCCTTTCGACTTTGTTTGACATCAGCAAATTCCTTTTCATAGTCATCACGAAACACGTGCTTACGCTTACTCATTTTCTAAATAATGTCTAAAAATAAAAATTGCACTAGTTTTACTAAAAACCTGCAATTTATATCTAACCTAAACTTGAAACAATATCAACACTGGCCTGCAACTTCAAACTGATTGTTCACTTGACTACAGTGAACGTGTCAGTGTTGCCAAGTCCATAAAGACAAAATATGCCAAATTGTGTTTCAGAATATGCCAAACAGGACAAAAATATGCCAAATTTTTTCGTAACAAAAAAACACCTGGAAAACAGACAGTAAAGTTTTTTAACCCTATTATAAAGTTTACTGGACAATCGACAATTCATATAAACACATTTTAAGGCTGTCTATATAAAAAGAATCGTTTCCTAGCAAAGAATCAGACACTAGGATGTTACAGAGTATACATTTTGCCTACTATACGGCATCATCAGCTTTGTGAAGTGAGTGCATGAAGTATAAAATATAATTCAATAAAACCCACAGAGTAAAAATACCAAATAAGATAATCTAAGTGAAAAATGGCAACCCCACCTGCCCACTTTACAAAAGGAAGGAAAAGGACACAGTAGGAACATCTAAGCAATTTTAAGGCTGGGTGATGTTATTGTCATGTCTTTACTAATTGACTGGCACTATAATGTTCATGTCACCAAGTACAGTACTGACTGGTGAGTGGTGGCCATTACTTGCATTACCTTTGAAAAATCGGGGTTTCACTGTATTCAAATATACCGTTATACGGTAGTAGGCTGACTGGTATAACATACAAGCTCAAATTCAGCAGACGCTAACAATACAGACACTTTCAAGCATACATTGGCGTGGAATAGGCACAGAATAGAATGTTTTCTATTGTAGATTAGGCGGGCACTGACCAAAAGTGCATCTGAGCAATGGCGTAATTAGAGGTTTGAACCAAGGGGGCAAAACGTAGCTGACGTGGGCCCTCTGTAATGCCTTGTTGCCATCATTTTTTAAATGCCATCACCAGCTGGGGATCATCATCTTTTTCTACACTCAACACCTTGAATACTATAGTGGATTTAACTTTTGGCATTACGACTTGCCGTTTCCTACTCGCTATTGTATCTCGTTCGTGAGATCTGGTTTGTATCAACTTGTCATTCGCGTCAAGGGATTTCGTGTGTCCGCGCATGACCTCGATTCGCATTGCATTATTCGGTTTTATCCATCGGCGTGGACACCACGCTTTCAGAGAGAGTCGAGTTCAGGGATCCCACTTTTGGGGAATTTGTCCCTAGATTGGGAATTTCAGCAACGTTTGGGGAAAAGTTTGGGGAATTGAGATATCTAGGGATTTTTTAGGGAAATTGCATTTTGTGGGATAGAATTGGGAACAGTCAGTGTGGTCACGCATTTCCATCAAATATGGCAATCAGACTGTGATTTAAATGTCAATTCCACGATCTTGTCTATCTGTTGTATTGTATCTAAATTAGTCTAATCTCTATGTTCAAATGCAACCGAACCAGGTCTTGGGTATAGTGTTGCTGAAATTGAATGGACTCAGTCAGCAGCGGTTTTTGCGTGGGGTTTGCTTGTGATAGGGGTTGCAAGGGAACTAACTAAAAAATCATTAGGGTTGCGTCATCAAGGAAACTGTCACTTGGCCAAATCTAGAACGGACTCCGCGAGAACTGGTTGTTAAATTTAAAGGATTGTGAACATGAGAAAAGAAGAGCTGCTCTTGCAATA
>Ga0210059_1009267_pt1 | contig 15405 bp, 10 predicted proteins | sample Ectturendosymbi2_FD_188042 | JGI IMG/M metagenome (GOLD analysis project Ga0210059, IMG submission 188042) | Ecteinascidia turbinata endosymbiont from Florida, USA - Sample 2 (SPAdes) (version 2) | ecosystem: Host-associated > Tunicates > Ascidians > Unclassified | place: Key West, Florida... | reverse complement strand
GTAAGCAGACACAACCTAGTTGTGTTAATAATGGGAGTATGTACAATAGGGTTAAAAGTATGGAATAAAGATGGCTATGGGAGGAGGGAATATGTTCAAAGGGAAATGTACAATTTGAAATTGAAGCAATTTCTTTGTCAAAGTTGTTTCACGTTTCAAATGAATATGAATTCTTCCAAGTGTTTTTCTGATGGAAATGTTTGACCTCCGGGGCAAAGAGCTGAAACACGCGAAAGAATTGCTTCTGAATCATTGCAGAAAATCCGTACAAAATTCTATGAGGTTGCAGGACATGTGGGTAGAGTTAAAACTGTAGTCACGAACCACTTACATAAGATGGAAAATTGTTTGGAAGTCGTACACACACAAGGCAGCCGAATGCAGTACAGCCAGGATAAATTGAGATCAATTAACTGAAACCAATTTCTAATGCTTTCACAAACCTTTTGCTTGTGGGGACAAGCAACGATCTGCTGACAACAATATAATCCAGCTCCACGAAAGATCAAGCTTGCAATTTCTGCGACTGTTTCTTAGTTTCAAAACGAATTTTTCAACACCATGACCGCGGTCTGACTAACTTCCACGCAGGATCCGAGCAAACCCAGGTGTGTGTCGTCACAAACAACTGTAGTTTCCCGACCGTGAAAAACAACAACACAGCTTATCATGCATTTGGGAAATATTGAATGCAGGCTAAAGGGTATCTAGATTATCGTTTAAAATATTGCTGGCTGAAAGTTATCCACTGTAGTTATTCACGTATATGTCAACCAAATGAACTTAAACAGGAAATTAAGAAAAAAACTGGGGGGCCAAGCAAACATCTGGGGAGGTCATGGCCCACCCAGGCCCCCCTTAGAATCGACACTGAATAGGTTCCTTAAAGCAGTTTCGCTGATTAGCACCGATGTATTTCTTTGGCTTACATATCAAAATCTTGATAAACCTGAAAATTTTTGGTGCAATATTCCGAATTGGGGGGGGCAATTGCCTCACCACTGGCTACGCGCCTGCACTAAAGTCGTGCGTGTGAAATACACAGGTTGTCACTTATATTGAATATAGCCTAATTTATACGAAAATATAAGGTTAGCCTATGGCACTCCACCACGAAATTTTTGCATCATTCAAAAAACATGACCAGTAGCTAGTGAAATTATTTGCTGTCACGGGGTGCGAGTGCAACTGACAAACTCAAGTGTATGACTTGCATCAGCGGAAGACATGCTGCTAATACAGGAGTTCACTCATTGAAGAAACCACGTAATTTTTAGATCTGCTGGAACTTGCAGTGTCGCTGCAAGTGATTCTTGGAAAAGAAGGTAATTCCCAAAAGGGTGTCACGAGTGGTTGCACTCAACGAGTATGACGTATAACTACGTAACAAATGTTATATACAGTACATATATAAAGGCCTGTATAACAAGGAATATCTTCATAACCGAAACTCCTCCACACTATTCCTGTTTGCTCTTGACTGAAAGCGAACTCCAACTGGCTGATAAGTTCGGGTATTACTGCTGAAGTTCGTGGCCCCAGCAAGCTTTCATACTGACGTCGCGTAGTTCGATAAAAATAGGCTGCTTCTAATTATTTGGTACGAAAAATAATATCCACACTGCAACAGTATTGCATTCCAAGGATCAAGTACACAACAACCTTAAATGGTAGGCTACACCACTTAAGGCACTTCCACGCTTGCTGGCCAGCTGTTATGAACCAAAACCATTTCATTGCTACATGGAAAAATAAGACTTTTCTCAACGTACGACTACATGCTGTGATTATTGGCTCAATTCGCTGGGCGTAAAGCTGAAACAGAAAAAACAATGGTGTAACAGCATAAGTTTCAACGGCTAATGAAACCAACTTGACCGACAAACGCCAACGTTTTCTATTCAGAAGCGGAAACAATCTCTGCTTCTTAAGCTGCCGGTGTAACAACTATACGTCAGCTATTACCCGGCGAATAACTGCACACGTTGCTAAAATGTGGTTGATATTCACAATGTAATCAAGATGTCACTGCGATGAGACCGAGAACACTGCGTTACGGTTGAAGCGACTTGCAAGAGGGATATAAATTTCATCGACGCAATGAATAAGTTCACGATGCGCATTCGTTGTTGAAAATCTAAAACAGTCTTTGGGGGCACAAAATAATGTGATGGAATGTGTCACCGAATGACCCCCGTTGCTACAGGCGCAATTGCTATTGTTCAATCTTTTGCTAAAATCTTGATGAGCGTCACGACTGGACACAATCTTCGGTGATAATTGCACACAGGGCCGCAACCAACTGATATTTTCAGGGGGCAAATGATGTAACTTGTTGCTGTACCTAACAAATACATACTTTTTTAAAAATTTCGGGGGGGCAATTGCCCGATTGCCCCCCTCTGGTTGCGGGCCTGATTGCACACAATATGACATCAACACACGGGAAGCGTGTCGGGCATGTTTGCTCAAATGGACTTGCCAAGCAAGACAAACGACCAATTTTGGATTTAACGTGTAAGAGCAGGCCGCTTTACAGCGATGCTCGTGCATAGATACGCTAAGCCCTAGCGGCTATGGTGATGCTTGCCTGCAATAGTGAGACACAGGTCACGCACGCCGATAAGCTTTCGTGGCGTGCAACGCCAGATGTAACACAAAACTGTCCTCCCGATCATTTCTCACGAGAACTGCATGTCGATATTTGCAATAGCAGCGGAAGCAATGAAAGGGAATACAATCCAAGCGAAGGATCAACGGGCGCAGTAGGTGATTTACTGATTGTGTGAATGAAAAATTCAAGAGAATCGAGTGCTCGAGACGCTAAGATTGTAATGTGATCCAGAAAATCGTCATGTTTGAGACGACACATGAAGGTCAAGGCTGTCCCCACGCTTGCACACAGTACCCAGGATGTAATGGTTGAGCTGGAATGCCTCGCCTGCAAACGAATGCAATCAGTGATGTGAAAAACAATGGTACGAAGCAAATTGCAAGTCAACCGATCGTACCAGCAAGCTATGAGCCAATACACGGTTCAGAGCAGTGAACAACAGCAGGAAGGCATCTACAAATGAGGAATACAACGCGGAGTATTGACGATTTCGGGTAAATCGAGCATTAGGTGAACGTGGAAATGATGCAAAGACATTTTTCAAAAACCATTCTCGTAATTAATCAGTTCCACACTCCCGTTGTCCGAACTTAAACTGGCTGCTAAGTCACAAACGCAGCGATCGATTTATTCGACTTTTGAGTTGGGAAAAACGTTTTCATTTTGCAAAGCAGTAGGAAAAGCGGTCGAATAAAATTTTGTTGTCGTAAACGGATTAGATTCCAATTTGAATCGGCCAATGAAAGTTCTGTTGGGGTCCAGCCAGGAGAACAGTGCGGACTTCCAAACAACCGGATGCATTGACAAAGATTATTAGAGCTAACAATGCTACTCACTGGTTCATTCGACAACGATGCTGATGAAGACGGGGTGTTGCTTCGGATACACTGTTCACATCTTCGCTACTCCAGAGCCGCTCCGCAACAGCGCTTGCGCGAGGCCTGCATTCAACATACGAGCATCATGAATGAAATGTGACAGACCAGGTTTTTTTTAAGGAAAATGTTAGGTACCCGGTATGAACCTGTAGGGACCCGAAAAATCGTGCAGATATTTCCCTTGATAATTTTCTCTGATTCTACGAACCCAGAATTTCAATTTTAGGGACCCGAATTGGTCCTTAAAAAATGCCTTGAAAACCCTGGATGGACATAAACCAATCTATTCCTAGTGGTCCATGAAGCTAGACAAAATTTTAACGCAAGCTTTAAGAAAAACCTCCCTGCAAACTGAAATACGTAGAAATGCAAATTCCCAATTCGATAACTGCCATTCACAAGAGATGTTGCAGGAAATAGATGGCGAGCTGACAGCATAACTATCAACTAATGATGATTATTGCTGTGAAACACAGACCGAAGTTGAATGTAAAATTGCGGAGAGACTCCAACAAAAAATGAAGCTCTACGTATACTGAATACAAACGTTGACAACGCCAACCAAGAGGTAGACCACTACTGATAGGCAAATCTAGAACGAGATTTGTAACACTTCAAATCACAACAGGATTTAATTCAAAATCATAATGTGATTACCACAATCGTGGCGTAACGTTTGTGGCATCGACATACTCTCCCCAAAGACAGGCCTCTCCTCCGATTAGTAATTTTTTCTGCTCTTCCGTCCCTAAAACGAAACCAAGCATTACTTGGAGTAACTCACACAAAATAAAATGAATAAGGAAACGCCAGGTGATCCAGCGCCCTGGAGGTTGTAAAAGTGCTGCAAAGGTAACATAAAATAGACAAGTAACGAAGTACTGCATACAAATAATGCCAACAATTTGTTTTGGAACTAAACGCACAGGAAAACAAATAATGCAATCGCAACAAAACAATTTCGAACAAAAGAATAAACATTTCATTTACTGTTCACAAACAATGAGATAGACTCAGAAAAAACTCAGAACATACGACCTTACCATTAAAATTGGATGGCTCGTACAAATAGTACTTCGGCCAGTCTTCGCCATATGAAATGTAATCCAAGTACCACGGGGCAGCAAGCAAAGCTCTATAGCCCATTCCTGTCACTTTGGACAACTCTTGGTCTGGGTGGTTGTTAATCCAGACTTCTACAACAGTGTCATTTTTAGCCTGTAAAACCCAAAGAAAAATAATTTTTGCATCACTGACAAACGTATCTGCACAAGAAAAATAGAGTAACTTTACATTTGAAGTAATCATATGAGTGAGTAGTGATCTGGATTCAGCAGTTGATACTATACTAAATGAATCAAACTATTTCCTCTTTGCATCGAGCAAAGCACCATCTTTCCAAGGAAAATCCACAAACCTTCACTCCGTTATCTATCACTTCTTGCCAAACAATGTAGCTGTAGCCGATGTTGTCAGAGATATCGATCACTTGTTGCACGTAAACCTGTTCCAGTTGCGCATAGCTGCTGATATTGTGTATCTGCATCCACTTGGTGATGTCCGGATTAGACTTCCTTTTAAGGTTTACATGTACAATTTTCACCAGTGATATCGTTTACTCATAGTTAAGAGTTGTGAGTAAAGATACATCGCAGGAGTTTTGAGTATAGAAGTATCGCATGTTTTGAAAAAATCAAATGCAAAAGCGTGGGAAAAAACAATCGTCATTTCCGCAACCACCACGTTTGGCAAATCGAGCAAAATTGTTAAAAAATCAAAGAAAATTTGGAAAAAATCAGTAGCGCAAGTTTCGATGAACAGTACATTTGGCGCCAGTTCTACGTATAGAATTATACTGGCCGGCAGTCCTGCCTTGAGGCAGGCAAGTGGCTGAACCTTAATTAAGCAGGGACATGTATGTTGATTGGGTGCTTTTTTAATCGTTTACGCATTTGTGCATCACCGGAGTGCAAAGCTGTCAAAACAATAATAAACGTTCTAGCGAATCTGCCACTAAAGTTTGCAGCTTAAAATGTACAAAACAATAATTTCCCTGATTGAGTGCGAAAGCATAGAAAACACCAAATTGCCTAAAAACGCTGCAAAAAACTTGCCCTAATCAAACTAACCTTCACGCTTAATGATTGAACAAAATTTACAAAACGGTTTTTATGAAAGATTTTTGCATAAGTTTTATTTTTTCTTTTACTGCATCCTGAATCTTATCGATATTTTAAATCTGAAATGTTTTTGTTATTCTGTTTCAGGCGTTTCTTCAGTTTTGTAAAAAAATTTTCAGCAAACGTGTCACTCAACACAAAAATATCAATTAAAACAACAGACCACTTATTTGGTGTAGCACGATAGTAATAAAGGGTACTGTATTGATACCCTGATGAAATAAATGACTTTATTTTCAGAGCTTTTTGAACATTCATTTGGCAGGAACCTGAACTCACCAACGGTCGTTTCGGTTACTTAGACAAAAAGCATATGGGTAGTTTTGTCTAGAGTGGTTCTGCATTAACGTTTTCAGCTTTTTATTACCATAAGAATGTTTACAAAAGCATCATATAAAGGTTTTCATCAGCCGAACTGTAGGGGCGCGCACATCTGAAGTGGAGGGTCTCGCTTCGATACTGGCTTGGTCTGGTCGTAACGAAAACTTGGAAACCGACACTTGAGACCCTGAGTCTTGTGCTCAGTTAATCGATAGGTCCAAGGAAATGACTTGCGCGCGTTGTTGCCGGTGACTTGAACCAATCGCTGCATTCACTAGTAGAACTTATATATCGTTTTCATAGAAATCCGACAGCAAAAACTTAAAGGGGCGGTTAAATCTCTGTTTAGGAAACCTTAAAACGCTATATGGGTCGGGAAATCATGGGTGTAATGCAACCCAAAATTTGATCACGCTTTCCTGGGACACGTGACGTCAGTTATTTCCGGACCAAACTATTTTTGACTTCCCGACGCTTTTTTTTAATCACTTTCACAACAAAATCTATTCTGCGTAGTGAAACATACATAGCATACAAATTTAATTAACTGTACTCCCAAAAGGGGATTTTTTGTTTGTGCGTAGAAAACGTCGTGCGGTTTTTCGATCCGTTTTTTTTTCATATCAAGTCATAGTGTTGGAAGACTCTTCACGTATGAGGTTTCGGTGGTCATATTTGGCCAAACACGTTCTGCACTTAAAATCACATTGAAATGTTAAGGTAATAAGGTGAACAAAATTTGTTACACATAAAGTAACCATGGGTAGTGTAATACCCCAATTTTCTATGTATAGGCTTTCAGGGACATTTTTGTAAAATAACTTTGGAACCATTCCACTTGTCTCTGAAAATCATGAAAAGTCATGGAAACCAGGGTTGCGGAGTCGGGGAGGTTTTTGGGTGGGGTCGGATTCCTAACAACACTGGGAGTCGGATTTTTTTGTCCGACTCCGGATGCCCAGTTGGATCATTTTTTACATCACACCCCTAAATTGGGAATTCCTGTTGAAATGGTACAATCTTTTGAAACTTTTGTTGAAATAGAGATTTCTTGCTGTGCACCACGATTTCCATTGATTTTAACAGCCAAATTTCATTCCCTTTATGTTAATGAGTCGGAGTCGGAAATTTAGGAAAGGCCGGAGTTGGAGTCGGATATTTTACCTCCGACTCCGCAACCCTGATGGAAACACAGGTTTCTAATCTTTTTCTAAGTATATGAAATCAACATAAAGGAGTCCCAGGATGGTGGTCCCACCCAGGTTTCCTGAGCAGGGTTTGACATTGGAATTTTATAAGTTACATAAGGACCTGCGGCAACACCTTTGAAGAGCTGTTGTTCATAGGATTTAGTTTCGGTAAACTTTACAAGCATCTTACAAGCATCTACCAGGTGCACATTATATCTGATCCAGGACGAAACACGGCAAATTGACATCTTCTTGATACGTGACCTTTATCTCGAGTGCGAACTCGAATTGTTACACGAAGTTGTAGGTAAATTTAAGCCTCCGACTTTGCATCTGCGGTTGACACTGCTTGCGCATCGACAACCCCTTCTATTAGTGGAAGGATACCAATTCAAAATTTTGTTACTGCCCTGTGGCGGGTGTTGCACAAATGACCGGTCAACTCAGCACGGCAGGTTATGTTTCTTCTTGCGTGATGCGCGCACATGTGTACAAAACGGTTGAGAGAAATTTTTAGGATGAAGTAATCGTTTTAAAAACTATATATTCATCTTCTCTCACAGCTTGAGCAGGTTATTTAGAGGTGTTTTAGGGACCCGAGTGGGGTCCCTAGAATCAGATAAAATATTATCATCGGGTCCGTAAAATCAAAGAAAATCGGGTCCCTAGAATCAGAGAAATGGGGTCCCTACAGATCCATACCTGGTAACTAATATTTTCCTTAAACAAACCCTGGCTTGAGTGAAATCTATTATCTGTGCATTTACGGAGTTAACGCTTTGCCCAAACGTTTAAGAATTTTTTGGGCCACAAATTCCAGTTGATGAACATTTCAGTCATTAGTATACCAGAGTTGAAGTTCAATCGAATTTTAGCGAAATCCTGAAAATAGTAAATTACAGTAAAAGTTATTTTTGGACAACTCCAGGACGGAACTGGTTTTAGTAAAAAAATTCCAGCTACCGATTAAGAGCTCAGGTCGAAAGTTAAAACGTAGGCTGGGGTTTGCACTCAATATACCCGATAGGTTGGTACTCGTGTAAAATATGCAGCGAATGACGCTGTTGCGCAGACAGTCGGAGATGAACTTACCAACAGTTAAAACTAACTTCGTCACCACCAAGATGAATATAATCATCGTGAAACCGGTCTCGGACTTCTGAAAACAAGTCCTTAATGAACTTGTACGTTGAAAGGAGTGTGGGGTTGATTGGACCGTACGCGCCATCCGGCTTGCCACTTGCTACAGAGCAAAATAAAACACCCTTTTGCTTTAAAAAATACTGAAAAAAGATCTTCCTGTCAACAACAGGTTGAGATGGCAGTGCAGGAGCATCATCAGAATGTTTTTAATCGATATAAATGAAGCGTTAATAAACGTTCCTATGCGAACTATTAAAGATAAGCCACAGCGTGGTTTGGATTATGTAAAATCGAATCTAGTTTGTCGCACTGACTCAAAACAAATCGGCTTTTAACGAGTTACACCAAATACCCAAACACACTTGTTTCAAAACGTTTCGGCGTTTATCCAATATTATTGGCGCTGAAGTAATGTTCATGGAGCGATATGCTTTCATCAAACGACTTACCGTTTTTTCCCCATATATTACCATTTGTTAGTTTTACAGAATAATGTTTAAAAGCGAAGCTCCACGTTGCGTCACGGATCACATGCGCAATAACTGGGATTGAGCACCCTTAGCAACATGGAAATTGCTTTGCTTCGTTTAAATGACAGACGGACAATCACAGCGTAAGAGTTGGTGAAAATACTCTTTTTTTGTGAATTTTTAGCTGTACTCAGCAGTGTTAAGAACACTTTACGTACAAACTACCGGATTTTTAAGGTTAAACCAATGAAATCACAGTCAACCTTATAAACACGAAAGTGAAATTCGAAAAGTTTGTCAGGTGCTTTTGCAAAAAAGGATGATTTTTTCCAGAAATCATCATTTTTCACTTCAGGTAAAATCGAAGTAAACAAGTCTATATAGTACATGCCATTTTCACCTGATGAAGATTAGGAAGTGAGAATGCAATCGCCAAATAACGGAATCAGTGAAAGTGTATCGTTAGGTTGCACAACGCAAAATCCCTAGTAGGCAGTCATAGCTGGCACACGGGACCCGCAATCAGCCAAAAACAAACACACATAATGTAGCACGTGATGTTTTTTGACAAATAATAAAGAGTTCAGTGGGGTAATCGGCCTCATACACACCGCTAAGTAATAAAAAATATCCTCCTAGTAACTGATCGATAAACAACGTACAACCATATGAGGGCAAAACGCTGCAGCCGTACATGCACGAGAAGCTAACTAAATATCATATTCCACGTTACAGCCTGTACCAACAACGGAATTTAATAGCCGCAGCATCGTTAACCAAAGGTTCTCTACTGAGGCTTTCGTGTGCCTCTTGCTGATATTAAAGGTAAAGCAGGTGTATTGGCCGACGCAATAGTTGCCACACCAAAACAGCGGCGACAAACGGCTTAAACAACACAACTTTCTTTCACCTTGCTCAGGAAACCTTAAAATACTATATGAGTCAGGAAAAGTATGTACTTTCCACGATGGGTGTAAGCAAGGAATCGATCAGCAAATTTTTAATAGGAAATCGATTTCACGTAAAATTACGCATCCTCAGTCCTTATTCAAATAGAATAGATAGAGTCAGGAAATAGATAGAATAGATAGAGTCAGGAAAAGTAGAGTATAATGCTACCCATAATTTGATTACGTTTTCCGGAGACACGTGACATCCGTTATTTCCGGACCAAACTATTTTTTACTTCCATACGTCCATTGTTAATTACTTTCGCAACATAACTGTATCTGCGCAGCGAAACATATATCACACAAATTTTATGCACTGTGTCACCAAAAGGGGGATTTTTGTTTGTGCGCAGAAAACGTCATGCGCACGTTAGATCCGTTTTTTTTTCATAAAAAGTCATGGCGTAGGAAGACTTCACATATAAGGTACCGGTGGTCATACCTGGCCAAACAGGTTTTGCACCTAAAATCATATTGAAATGTTAAGGTAGCGAAGTGCCCAAAATTTGATACACACCAGGTAACCATGGGTAATTAGTACCCATATTTCTTATATATAGGCTTTCAGGGACATTTTTGTGAAGTAACTCTGGCACCATTCCATTTGCCTTTGAAAATATCATGAAAAGTCATGGAAGCCCAGGTTTCTAACATTTTTCTATGTATATGAAATCAACAAAAAAACAAGCACCTGGGTAGTGGACCACCCAGGATTCCTGAGCAGGGTACAGACAGCAACTACACAAGCGATCAAACATGCAAGACAGCGCACGCTGTAATAAAGCATCATGCCCTGGCTTTCGAAAAAGCCTTCCTAAATGCAACAACAACATCTGGAAGTTTAATAATATTCGCTGATTCCACAAAACACCTGTTCCTCGCCAAGGATTAATAGAGCATCACAATATTATATAACGTACCATAACAGGGCGTAAGTAATCCGTCTTGGCCTTTTCCCCATGACTGCGTGTGCCCGGGCGTGTCAAACTCCGGCACAACTCTTATTCCTCTCAATCTTGCGAACTCAATCACAGTCGCTACATCCTCGGGAGTGTACACGTGGGAAACGTCGTAAGCACCCTACAGAGCACAACGATAATTGTTGTTGATTACATCGAATCAATATTTCTGATGATTTTTCCCAAAGTAAAACTGATAAAGCACTTTAAGCGCCGTACCTCCTCGGAAGCTAAAACCATGAGTTTATTGTGTTGTCAAACTTCAGTGGTAACGCCGATTAGCGAAAGTATTTTTCGTTGCAGTTGCTTTCTAAGGCTGCTGCATAAATACGCGATTGCGATTGCAGGGTTTTTGTGCCTTCGGCGCCAGTTTCATGCGACGGTCAGTGCACACTCTTGCGATCCTGGGTTTGTGCAACGTCGCAAGTGAATTTTCCTGATTTTGCAATGCTTGCGACAGAGTAGGATTGAATTCTACTTTGTCGCGTCATCGCAGCGTACAGGCAGAGCCGGATTAAAGGGTAGGGGGCCGGGGCAATTTTTACTGGAGGGCCCCTATGATGAAATTCATGACGTCATCGTTTGTAAAATTTATATTTTCGCTGATCCGCAACGTTATCGTTTGCTTTTTCTGGTAGCCGACAATGTGTTTATCGTATTTACTCGATTATTAATCGCCCTTGATTGCAAGCCGCACGAAATGGTGTTAAAAAATTAATGTAAGTTAATTTTGATCGTAACCCTCACTTCAACATACGTTACCTATGCCTCTGAGATGCATTCGCGCCGTTCGCATACTAATGCGTTTCCCGTTTATTGGCAACCCTGGTGCACAGGTGTGTTACGAGTGTGGGCAAAGGGTGCAAAATTCCCCTGGCGCCGAATCACTGCGGAGGGCGCAGAAAAGTCGCAACAATGTCACGAAAACTTTCTTGAATAGAGTACATTTGCTTCCGACAAGTCTCAGGTTAGAACATGGGCATGCGAAACTTGCTTCTTGCCCCAGGCCCCATCTAACCTCGTTACACCCTTGCTGATACAGTATCAATGAAACTTGCCTTACACCACTACAACTGCCTTCTGTTGATCATAATCCCTCCTGTGACGAATGTGCGCATGATGCTGAAAAGAATCAAGTGCGGAACAGGAGTTTGCTCGACAAAACGTAGCCAAGAAAGACTGAGCGTCGCCTATGTAAGCGCCTGTCGAGCAGCGCTTACATTGAGTGCGTAAGAAGAAGCGCACTGCGAGCTCAAAGGCATAACATCCCTGATAGTTGAAACACTATCGGAAGCTTCCTTTGGCCTAACAGGTTGAGACGAAGTAAAACAAAACCTATACCTTTCAAAAAAGTAAAGAAATAAAAATGTAAGCCGGCATAAGTCGCAGGAAATGATGAAAAAAACTTCATACGCTGCGGTATAAAATCGAATAAATACGGTACTCAACTGCAGGCCCGTAGCCAGGTTTTGAGGGGCAAAATAAATTTTTAGGGGGGCACGATATTTGTTTTTATTATATTTTTAAAACAAATTTTTCTGGGAACAAGAAAATTGGTGGGGAAAAAAATAAATTTGGGGGGCACTGCCCCCGAATGCCCCCCCCGTGGCTACGGGCCTGCTCAACTGCACATACAGTTCGCTGCGAGAAGAGTTTATAATATTAATACTAGAGTGTATTCTTACTAAAAAAATATTTCCACAGGCTAGAGCAGGTTTTCTCAACCGGGGCCCTCGGTCCCCCTCGGGGGCCACGAGCAGAGTTTTTTTAAAAATTAGCTCTGCCGTGATATTGCAAAACCCAAGTGTAACAATAATAATTATACGCCAGTTGAAGGGGGAATGGGGCCACAAACCATGAAAGGTTGAGAAACACTAGGCTAGAGAGTGACTCGGGAAGGAACAACATTCACCCGAACAAGCACAAACCGGAGATTGTAAATAAAAACGCCAGAAAAATGACATGTAAATATGGCCAGCCAGGCTGTGTGAAAGGTGCTTCGAAACATAAGTCGTTATTTTCACCTACATTTTCAGGTCCTCTGGTTAACGCCGCTGTTTTAACGTTGCTGCTTGAAAGATATGCTGGAAAAAAACGTTACAGGTGGTGTTTTAGCTAACACTGCCAGAATCTTGCACGTTTTCTCCTTTGCGCTTTTTAGTTGCTGATGGCATTACAGATTTCGGCATCGCGCTAGCTAAACACTGCAATCTCGCTTTCGCGCAAATCTCGCGCTAGCTAAACACTGCAATCGTTCTACAACTCGACTGATTAAAATCTTTTCTGACGGACCACGCAACAGTGTTGCCAACTCTTCTTACAACGAATATACCAAATCTAGTTTCAAAGTATACCACATATAAACCAAATTCATCGGTAACAAAAAACAGTTTTTTAATTTAATGCTGCTTTTTTCCATTCTTTTTGCTACTTCACTTAAAATTTAATGCTGATTTAAAAAACTTTTAAAAACCTTTAAAAAAGCTTTAAAACTTAAAATTTTTTAAATTTAATGAAAACGTAAAAAAACTTAAACTATTTCACTTAAAAACTTAAAATTTAATGCTGCTTTTTCCGTGCTTCACTTAGAGGGTCAACAGTTGCTGTTGTGCAGTGGCATCGTAAAGAAGCTGCAACCACATTTTCTACTTTCTTAACTTAGCAGTGACAGATAACCATTGGAATATTCAACCTTTCAACACCTGTAACTGCATTTTCATTTCTTTTGTGATCTACCACATTATTCTGCTTTACAGCAGTTGCTTTGCGGTTTCTAATTTTCTTTTTGCACAGTTTGCAGAGAGGATATACAGCACCAGCAGAATCCTGCTTTGCAAGCCATGCAAACTCTATCAGTTACTCTTCTCAAAATTTTCTGCCACTCTTACACGCAGCTTTCCAATCCTAGGATGCATTGGCCAACTAAACCTGCATATCAAGAGCTACGTTCTGTTTTTTCAGAAACGTCCAGCTCTCTTCCAGTCTCGTTTTCCGCTTACCCAAAGTGCACGCTTACTCCCACGATAAAGCAAAATCATTTAACGTTTTTGTATAGCTTTGACACCACCACGTTTTCTCTGTTTACGCTTTGCAATATAACAAATAATTTGGTTTAAAGTCCAAACGTTCCAACAAAAATATACCAAAACTTTCATATATACCAAATCAAAAATTTATATACCAAGCACTTTAAAAATATACGAAAATCTTCAAATTTGGTATATATATATATATACCAATTGGCAACACTGTCACGCAATAACATGTGGTGCAAATGGCTTGACTAGCTTCATATGTTTGTGGTGTAACAAAGGATAGTAGCCATCGGAAGAAAAGTGTATTTCCACCGTAATTTACCTTTATGACGAAACAAAGGTCGCAGTTCGGCTGCAGCTACCTCCGGGCAGTACAATAAGTTACGGGATCATTGATACTAAACAGCAACCACAGCAAGACTAGCTTTAGCATGCAAATAGTATCGCTTTCGCGACATTTGTGCAGTAGGCGTGATGCACGAGTAGATAATCATACCTATGTCAAAAAAACGATTATCAGGAAGAAGTTATAAGCAAAATTAAAATATATTTGTATTGAACGAAACCGAAAATATTTATATTTAGTAGTGATTAATAAAAATGGCAGAAAGTTAAACCTGTAGAGAAATCTTTAAGGCAACATCGGAATATAGAGTTGTATTCTTGTATCTCTTGTTTTCAAACGAGTATTTTATTTAAAACAAATAGTGTCATCACGGGGGCACCTTGGAGCGGAGGCCCAGGGGCAATTGCCCCCGTTGCCCCCCTTTAATCCGGCCCTGTGTACAGGTGGTGATGGACTCTAGGCTGGGGACTGAATTTTCAGTTGGCGTGGTGTATTTTCTCTTTGCTGATGTGCTAGGACACTAATGAAAGCCTGGTATGACTGGCTGGTTTCTTTTGAAAGCGTTGAGGAAATTCGCGTTGGTGAGTTGTAAGAACATTGTAACACAATTGACTCTACATTTTTATCACTTTTATCGCTATGGCACTGTATGATATTAACAAACAACATAATTACCCTGGCAGTGGTTGAAACATACATAATTTATGATCAAATCCATGACAGGAGGTGCGTTGGTTATAACATGTTGATGATGTTGGTCATTTGTTGTAGCCTACAGTAGGCTCAGGCCCGTAACTCGGGAGGGGGGGCGCAGAGGGTGAAGCCCCTTAGAAAAATTTGGGCCCCCCATTGAAAAATGTGTTGGACATAATTTAAAACTATTGAACATAGTTTGAAAACTGCTGTTCTTTTTGCTACTCATGTTGTTTCGTAGCGTTTGCCACCAGGTTTCAAATCAAACAAACAGATGAATAAGCTCTTCTGGTGACCAGAAGAGCTTATTCATCTGTTTGTTTGATAGTTTGAAAACTTTGGACCCTTCTTAGAAAACTCTTTGCGCCGTGCACGTTTCATTCAAAATACAATACTGCAAAATTATGGCGGCCATTTAGCATAAATAAATAATTTTTTGTCTGCTGCTGATAAAAGCTTTGATGCTTTGTAGAAAGACGGTCAAACACATGAGAAAGTAGGCTAGTCTAGGTGTGTGGAAGAAGAACAGAAGCAATGAAAAAATACGTAGGCTAAGTTTCCACTCACTGGCGGCCGTAATTGAGAAAAACAAACGTAATGCGGTCGGCAGTGACGAAAAGATATTG
>Ga0210059_1009266_pt1 | contig 15405 bp, 10 predicted proteins | sample Ectturendosymbi2_FD_188042 | JGI IMG/M metagenome (GOLD analysis project Ga0210059, IMG submission 188042) | Ecteinascidia turbinata endosymbiont from Florida, USA - Sample 2 (SPAdes) (version 2) | ecosystem: Host-associated > Tunicates > Ascidians > Unclassified | place: Key West, Florida... | reverse complement strand
GTTGGATGATGCTATAGTTTCCGCATTAGCCTATGCAATACGCAATGCTGTGTGACCTATTGACTGTGCGAACCGTTGTTTTGTCGCAAAAAAACAATACACTTACTTACTCTTCTGACTATCACGGTACCCGAAACTCGAATTGCAGGAGGAACAACTCCAATCAGGGCCGCAACGAACTGATATTTTCGGGGGGGGGCAAAATGATGTAACTTGTTGATGTACCTAACAAATATTTCGGGGGGGGGCAACTGCCCGATTGACCCTCCTCTGGTTGCGGGCCTGACTCCAATCGTAACGCATTGCGCAACACGTGCAGAGTTTCTACGTCATAGCATGTATGAAGCGGTTTTCCTCAATGCCATTATAACTCACGAATCGCAACGTCTTTATCGAAAAGCGATGTTCAGTGAGGGTTTCCTATAGTCTTAGCATGATTTGCTTATTCAATTGAAGTGTAATAACGCAACAAGGTAACAGATCACTACACCACTAGTTATAATCGAAATCTTTATATAGCTATGTATGCATGTGCGGAATTGTTTTGTGTTTTAACAAATGTCAGCAACAAATTTGTGTTCAGGCGATTTCCGTTAAGGGGGCAGGCTCTATCCCCTGAGCCCCCCCTACGTGCGCCCCTGAGCGCCAGTAAATCAAAAGCAAATATACCCCCTTCCATATTTTGTTTCTGAATAGTGCGAAATAGCGGAGTATCAATATTTCGTAGCAGCAAAACGGACCAACACGCCGATCACATTTAACGCTGTAATTGACAAAACCGCAGTCGAAGTCTTACTGTTCAGTAGTCTCTTTATTTGCCTTCCTTTATCGATGCATTGTGAAAAGGAATAGTGTGTTTGCCGTTCACGCGCCGCAAATGTCTCGTGTCCGTGTGACTCTCTTGGTTGTAGCTGAGGCGCACGGCGACCAACTCGCGCCCGCAACGAAACTACGTTTTCCGAAGGTGTGCTTCCGTTGGCACTAACATGCAAATGCAATGCTTAGCATATCTACTGTTTCATGGCTGATGACTGAACAAGATGCTGTTAGGGGAAGTCGCAGTTGCTGAAAACAATGACTGCCTGGAAACGCTAACCTGTTGTATCACTTGCAAATGCGGTCAAACGGTGCAATTCTCAGACAGTACGTAAGCACACGTTTGTAGGTCCCGATTTGAAAATTATTTGAATAACTTACAAGTTCGAGCTAAACTATCGTCTGCGGCGAAAGTGACACGATCGGTAGGAATTCGATGACGTGCTATGGACAGCATCATACGTAAGCAGCGCGAAGATCACACCGATTGCACACACCACGATTTCGACTCGATTTGAAGCGCTTTGGACTAAAAGCCGATCTGGCTCCTGAAGTGTTTCATCATGGTCCTGTTGTTGAACTGTCCGAGTTTCTGTTGATACTTGGACTTCATCGCTTGGACGTACTTCATGTCCCTGTCATGCATCTTCACCACTGAGGTCACTGAAAAAGAAATTTACGCTCATTCTGAAGAAAAAAACCGTCGGAATTTTTAAAATCACTAAACCATCGGTCCAGATCACAGCAAGAAAACATCTTCACAAGTGCTCCGGATCCGGAGCTGTACTCATGAAAACCAAGTGCTCCGGATCTGGAGCCATGTTCGTGGAGAAGAAGATAAGCTTTGGAGCCGGAGCTGTGTCATCTTCACGACGGCTCCGCAGTCCTGGTTTAAACCACGTGATATTTTCGTCATCTCTTTCATGTTTGTGGCGCAGTCAACAGTGATGTGAAGCAAATTTAAATGCTTATCGCTGGTACACAAACAATGTGCTGTGCAGCTACCAACTAACATGTCAGCGTTCGCTTTTCAATTCAGCAGGTAAAAAATGGATTAAACTGCTTAGGTGGCTTGTAATAACATTCTTAGGACAAGAGCTCCAAACTCCAACTTTTTGACAAATATTGCAATTCAGGCTCTGGCTTACTATCTGATGCTGTCATCCAAGAAAAAACAAAAATTAACGGAGATTCTACACGTTCTTCACACAGACTTCGCAATACATCAAGAGCAGGAAGCATAAACCACCATCACTTGCACAAAGTTTCCGAGTAACCCACAACAAACACTAACCTGAGGCACCGTGCCATCCGATCGCTTTGTACTGCGCCATCAAGCGGTCGATACGCTTTCCACCGGTCCTCTGATGGAATCGTTCGATGGGAGGAAAGTTTTGTTTGTAGTATCTGCATGGCAAAATTAATCAAGCGATTTCGCTTTCTGCAAGGAATTGGCGGTACGGCGTGCAAGCGTCAGGGTGCGTACTGTCACTTGAGCCCCGGAGAGCAAGGAGCGAGCAGGTATAAAACTGGAGCTTGTCGACTGCGAACGAACGGGATATTACCAGGAAATTTGCCTGTATGTGCAAACAGGATCACAAGATAATTTCCATGACTGACCCCAACCCTCCTAGCACGGCGCTACACATCGGCAATCATTAAACGGTCGCGTATAGCACGCATGCATATCCGTTCTTTGAATCGGCAAAATAACTAAAGCTAGCGACAAGGTAAGTCAATAACAATGGCGGAGCGATGGCGAAGATCTGTTGCTGTCCACGCTGACGTCGTTTATGATGACATAGTAATGACGGGTTTGTGAGCAACGTGAATGACAGCTGGGTGCCGACCATCGTAACTCAGCGAAACGGTCCTCCTAAAAATTTATTTCCAAATGTCAGGCAAGTCTGTTTCCTGGCAATCCATACTTTTTTAACATGCAAGTCGTGCAAGCAAAACTGGAGACGCAGCTTCTTCCACCTGTCACGGCTACACAGCCCTCACCAAGTTGCATGTCAATTTCATCCCACGACACACCCACCTCATCAAGCTCCTGTGGCCGACCCTCGCACCCGACGGCAAAACGAGTTCCATGTCTTCTTCTGTCGAGTCGCGAAGGACGTCACCGACGGGTACAACGGACAGGTCGTCGTCGTCATCGTCTGATGACGTGTGCGAGCCAGGTTCAAAGTCGGGGTAGCTGGACCTACGAAAGTAATGCGTAATCTCGCACTGATCACCGACGCCGGAACTTTTCATCAATTTGAGATAAACATGGGCAAATCGCCAAATTGCATTTTCTGCAATGTTTAAAAACAGTTCACAGACGCTTGCAGGTGTCTGAAAAGCGAGTATGCGATCAGGGCAGTCTTTCCAGAGTCGAAACCACAGAAACAACCGTCAATCATTTCCCGCATTCGCTGAGAAACGGCGACGTACACAAATACAGGATCCGACGAAACTTAAGAGATTGAAAGCAGTCTGAGATTCACCAAATGCGCAACCTCAAAAATTAAAACCATTGTTGACAAGGGGATACTCGATTAACCTGCGTTCTTGGCGCAATCAGCGCCTTCCGCTACGAGAGTGGAAACTTAACGGAGAAACATATTACTGCTGTGCTAAAAAGTATGACGATGACCACTCGGCCCAATCATTCCTCAAGCGTAAGGTTTTTCAGCCGTTTTAAAATACGGAGTTCGTCGCGTTCTATTAGGAATAAATATAACTCCGCAAAACAAAGTCTAAGACTACTATTCGATATTAGTACCGGATGTAACTGTTTTGTTCACGCAGGATATGCAGCTTTGCCAAATCAAAAATCTCAGACCGAGTTAGGTCCCACAAACCAGAGCTGCCATATCTTTTCAAGGAGGCTGGACTGTGCTGGCCGGCATCCTTTGACACGAAAGTAATGTTACTGCCACAGTCTGACGCCAGCTGTGACTTAATCGTTCCTTGGAAAAAATGAATTCAGCGTATGAGATGTGGGGCAATTTTCATAATTTTCTGCGAAAAAAACAGAGTAGTAGGCACAAGAATGTCTTGCCTTTTTTCGCGAGTGGGAATTCAAGAAGCGTCGTCTTTAATTTCTTACGGATCAATTCCACACTTTCCTGTCGAAATCACACGTTTCACCCTGCAACTATCACTACCCTGAGTCCTGTTTTTTTCCTATTGCTCTGTGGGCCGTACAGAACTAGCCATGGGACAGGATTTGGCCCGCAGGCCATACTTTCCCAGATCCACTGTAAATTGTACACTTTCAAAAAAATCTGCCTTCAACTCTGTCGCATTTCCACCTGCATCTTCCTGGGCATTGACGAAATGCGTTTTGATGACTGTCAACAATAAAACGTGAGCCAGCTTCACTAAATGTTCAACTCGACCAAAATTAAAATCGAACTCAGTAAAACTTCAGCTTGGCTCAAGCTTCAATTCTTTAAATGGAGCCCCACGTAGCATTTGTTTTTAACAGTAACGTATTTACACGCCCTTACATATATGTTCATCGAAGTGGCTGCAGGGCGTGCAAGATATTTCGCTGACTACGTCTGAACCACGAAATCATTTCTCCCAAGACGAGGTCACGCTGTAGCACCTTAAAAATTCTGCCAGATCAGTCAGGCTACTGCATAAAAATACACTTCCAACTCACATCTGCCCAATGCGTTTCTTGCGTACCGTCGATCGTGATCTTGGTCAAACGCCCGACTACTCACCTGAAATCGTAGAAGTCAGCGTATTCCAGCGCGGCGTCACCGTCTGTGAGCATCTTGCAATGACCTTTGTCCTTCATGTGAGCTCGCACCGCTTTCAACGAGTAGAAAGCGTGGCCGCGTTCGTTGCACCAAAGGCAGACGTTCCCGACACCGACTTTCTCGCCTGTCAACCATACTTCTGTTCGTTTAAGAGACACAGACCGGTATTCTAGGTCAGGGGTCACCAAACATTTTTGTCCGAGGACCACAGAAGCTATTGCACAACAGTTCGAGGGCCGGTCATCGAACGCAACGCGATTGTTTCGGGGAATGTTACATCTTACTATTTCAACAAATTTTTCGTAAATATATTATTTTTTCATTACTGACAAACTGGCTTCGCGGGCCAGATTTGGCCCGCGGACCGTAGTTTGGAGACCCCTGGAAAAATGCAATGTTTGTCTTTGACTGGGAAAAAGCAATGTCTATCTTTGACTACGTTATTTTTAGATCAAAGAGTGTTGAATTCATATTTCAGATACATACGATGCGCGGAAACATCCATGCCAATGCGATCAACTCAACAAACATAACAGCAGCAGTTAAAAGGAGTGCATCTTACCAAGATACGTGAGCAAGCCTTCGAGATCACTCAAATATGGTAACTCCGGAACAAAAAAGCCGTGCGCTTTGGACATGTGGGCGACATTGCTCTCAATGTCGGGAAGCTCCCTCGAACAGAACAAACAGTCTTTTATTCCAAGGATTTGCTGGTTGGCCGACGCTTCGGAAGCAAGCGATTCAATGTCCGCGTCCGAATCGAGCTTCACCCTGAACAATTTCAAAGTCATTCGGAAAGGTTAAAACACGAAAATTATCACGCAAAGGCTATAACACTGCAAATATATGCACAGCATTAAGTCTTTATGAAACTAAATTGTTCATAAAGAACTGAGTGATTTGACATGGTGACATTGCCACCGAAAGTGGTTGAGGATATACATAGATCTGCATGCTGTAATATTTTCATATCAGCAGTGTATTATTTAGCAGGTTTGCTTCGAAGCTGTTAGACATTGGGTTAAATTTGAAATTGTATTAAAATAGCACCCCATAAGCTCACGTTACTAGTAGCATGAATGTCTAGATGACGGGGCAACGAATGCACAACGGGTAAGGTAAGTCCAACTCCGCTAAATCAGGGATGCAGATTTTGGTCGTGTTTAATAAATCTTCGCGAGGTAACTCATTAGCGTAAAACGTTCGCGAAAGAAACGCACATGGCGTCAACAGGTATGAACACAACTAACTGCTTTGAACGACAAACAAGATATGCGGATCTTCGATCAGAACTTTCAACAATGACTCCTACGTCTGCACCTGCCGTCGTCTCTTGACAGCTGCAATTATTTTTCATGGCGTCGGATACATCTTGACAGCGAACCAATCTACAACTAAAAGCTCTAAGTTTCTGTATAAGCTTTCGAGGAATCAGCCGACTGGGCTACGCTTTCTTCTTTCTGCGATGATTCATAATCGCATATACCTATATTCAAGCGAGTCAGCAAATCGATTCCTTGCTTATCCCCCTTGCGGAGCGTACTTACGCAAACCAATCTAATCACGAAAAACAAGAAGCCTTACTTCGACAAAATGCCAGCTAACGACGAAGTTTCGGTTGTGTTTGACTCGGACTGAGATTCCGCATCGGATCCGCTTTCGTCACCTGTGAAAGATTTTTCGCTACGGTCGAAACGAACAATGACGTCAACATCAACAGATCCTCACACCGAAGGGTAACACGCTGTGGAAACTGAGATGAAAGGGTGATTTTACGCAGATTCGATTCAACGAAGAACCGAAGCACGATTACAAACTCCTCGCCGTTCTCCACTACCGGCGCAGGCGCTGTAGGCTTTTTTTCAATATCAATTTTATTTAACGACAATCTTGCTACAGGCGGTAGCCTGACTGGTGCAATCTTGTCGGTGAACGTTCTGGATAAAAACTGAGCGCTTAACATGACAGTCCAAACAAGTCAGATCCTGATCACAGCAGGCAGGTTCGGCAACGTACCTATCGTTTCTTCATCACTCAGCTCCTCCCATTCCTCATCACTTAATCCGGTCGCCTCTTCCTCCTCACTGTTTTTCAATTCTTTTATCTGCCTCCTGTACCATCGCAAACGAGGGTTGTCGCCTTTCTCGAATCTGCAGCAAAAGATCGCAATGTTATTCTTTCTAAGCGACAATGCTTATATGCTTTTACAACATGATTGGCATTGATTTGTAATTGTAGTAATTATAAGCTGGTGTCTCAGTAAGGACCGCTTTTGCTTCCATGCTGGATGTCTTATAGTAACGATTTTCGATCTCAAAAATTATTTGTTTAACATTAAAAAATAAGCACTATAACGAAACTGCATGTTTCAAATTAGCAAAGCACAAGTGGCAATGTTTCGGAAATTTTGTAAACGGCTATTAACGCAAGAACAGCATCCTAACATGAAGTGTATGCGACGGCAAGACCACGTCAAACTGGTAGTTAAAAAAGTCAGAGTCATTTAACTTCTATTTTCGATTATACTTAAAAACGTGTCGTCACAGAAGCGTTTTCTGAAACAAACAAACCACTTTCGCTTCATTGAAAGAATACCCGCATATAACCTCATAAACTCATCTTTTCACATGTAAAGTGCAAAAAACGACAATGCCACAACGTTCTTAGAAATATAACACCGGGCAACCCAACACGAGTTCTCGCATCGATTATATCATTGACATACATGATTAGCACAGCATGAAACCACGAAAAATGACATTTTAAGTGCAAATCTTGTATTCAGTTACGAAAAAATTTATTACACAGTCAGGTCCGCAACCAGGGAGGCAAAGGCCCCCCTAGAAAAAATTTCGTCTCCCCTGGAAAAATGTTTGACATATTTTAAAACTATTGGATATAGTTTAAAAAATTTGTTCCCGAAAACTCTTCGCCCCCCTGGTGTGAGCTGGCTATGGACCTGTACGCAGTACAGTGGCATGGACTAACGCACATACTGCCTGTGTTACTATGATGCAGTAATTTCTTAATGTGATGGTGCATCTTCATTCCAAAGGTTTATTTGTACAGGAAAAGAGCAGCTAACCCAATACAATAACTTTCGCCAACAGTACAAAAGATGCAGTGGCGTAACATGGGAAGCAAAGTGGGACATCTGCCTCCAGGCGGGGGACCTGGGGGCGCCGAACTGAAGTACTGTGATATATAACGTAGTACAGTAATTACGAAATGTCAATTGCCAGCGGCCGCTACCCAATCATCAAATCAAAATCACGAAGGTTCGCAAAGCGACCAGTGACGGGCCTTGCTGAGGTTTAAAGCGGAGCTTCTGTCTCCAGCAATCAGCGCCCGCATGTGGCTTGACACAGATGCTTTTTAACGTCATTTTCCGATTTGATGTTCAGCAAGAAATTGACCGAGAGGTGAACAAGCGGTTACGCTGCATTCGGATCTACAAAAGCCCACGACAAACCGGTGCATTAGAAAACAAAGTGCAAGTCTGGCCAATTTTCTGCATGTAGGATTTTGCAGATGCCCACATCGACTTTCGCCTTGTTTTTGCATTTTTTCTCTAATTCCCACATTGCAAATGTAGTACCGCCATTGGGAATGTCGCAATACCTTAGTTTGAACATTCATTGGTGACCGAAATTTCGAAGTGGGAGTAGTAACTTTGCGCGAGAGGATTAAATTCTAACTCAGCGGTTCTTGACCTTTACAAACACGCCGAACGCTTACGTAGTTATCCAAGCTTTTGTCAAACCCCATTTTTGCCCAGTATAACAAAAAGTAAAAACGGGTTACTGAAATTAAATCGTTCAACCGTTTATATTTAATTATACAGTAGTTCCACGCTTTTAGTCATGCTTCAAATGACCTTCGTCGAACCCCTGAAACGGCTCCGTCCAGGGGTTCGATCGTACCCAGGTGAAGAACCACTGTTGTAACTCTACGAATAGTAAATAATTTCCAAGATTCAAAGATCCTGACGCCACAGCTATACTGACGTGTTTAAAACATGTCTTAAAACCCAATTATATGCGGTGCCTGACTTCTCGACGCCCTCCCGCATCCATGCTGCCCTGGAGAGTGAAAGCTGATGATTTTGTTCTCGGGAGCGGGAAACCCCAGGTCCGACACTGCAAAGACTTTGTTCAGTAATTGTAATGAACTGGTTTTCAATCTAAACTTGAGATAGAGCAAACACAGCAATGCTACAATCATTTTGAATGTTTCCGAAATGGGGGAAAGGCAAAATCTTCTTCAACGAAAGTTACTGCATGATTTAAAGGTAGCAAAATTATTTTCAGCTGGTGGCAAATGTATTAGTTTCCAACAACAGCCATTATACCAAGTTTCTACTGCATATTCCTCTGACTGCATTACATTTAACTGCATTCAGTTTTGTTTACGTGAAATTTATGAACTGAAATGCAAAACTTCACGCCTGCCGGTACTGTGGGAACAAAGTAAATGCAGAAAAAAGTACATAGTGGCACATGCGACTGTAAAATATTATGTAGCAGGCAAACGCTATTTTAACAGGTGTATAATCGGCTACAAAACCCCTACCTTTTACCAACAGGTTTAGTTTCATTTGTTCTTAAAATCGTCGGCTGTTGAAGATTTTGCTTGGCCTCAGTTAAAGCTTTAGTAACCGCATTCTTTTCCAACGTCTCATCACCATCTGCATCAGCTGTAGTAATATGATAGAAAACGAAACATGGTTGCAAAGAATTAACTATAACATTCAGTACTGTATATGAATCTTCCACAGCTTTTGACACACATATCACTGTCATTTGCACTAACCAGAGACTTTCATGGCATAAAAAGCACATGTTTCTAATTCTAATACACTTGAAGACGCACACAAAAGGCTCTTTGGTTATCAAAAATTCGATGCAACAGGTACAGATTTTTTTCAATGACTTGTAGACACAAGTGTTGATGCATGCCTGTGAAAATTAATATAAGCTGTTGAAAACTTTCTTACCAGTAACTATAATGCATGAGACACACTAAGGTACAAATTGACACCATTAGTGAAAATTTTACCATTCATTTCTTAGGCAACATCACCTCTCATGATCAGAAAATACCAGATGCTGCCATGTATCTTTCCTAGTTAGTAAACGTAAGTTGACGATTTGAACTAAAAAGTACTCACATTTATCAGTATGAGCTTGTTTACTTTCTTCCAGCTTGCTTTTAACATTTTCAAGCTCTCTTTTTTCTGCATCTTTATGCTTCTTAGACTTGAGATGGTTGTTGTATGAATTGAAAGAATTGAACCGTCGCTGGCAAACTTTGCATGCAACACCAATAATGCTTTCCTGTGACTTATTGGTAGTGGCCTGTTGCAAAGTAAATCTTTGTAATTACTGGTGACCATCTTTTTCAAAAAGAGGTGTCAGCCACAAGCACAGCATCCAACATAAGCTTTACCTTTTCACCTCAGAAAGCACATCTGGTTTTTAATTTGACTGTCAACAACAACTCTGAATGTACATCAAGAACTAAATGCAGCATAGAACTAACATTAACAAGTTAATTTCTACAAAACTTCTTCTAGTGCAGTGGTGGCCAACCAGTCAGAGAACAAGAGCCACATTTCTTACTGTGTTGCTGCAAAGAGCCACACCATACACATGAACATCGCCCCATCTCTTACTGTGTTGCTGCAAAGAACCACACCATACACATGAACATCGTCCCATCTCTTCCTCACTCACACACAATTATACCTTTGCTCAGCTAGATTTATTCTGCTAGTAAATATCACACATCTTGCACAACCCACCAAGCACACTTCCACGCAATGCGTGTGTATGTGAGCATCCTGAATCTCAAAGTGGACAATTGGTACAAAATGTTGTGACATATACACAAATGTGGTATTTACGTAAGAGCCGCATGTGGCTCGCAAGTCATGGGTTGGCTAGGCTTGTTCTAGTGCTACTAACTCAAGTCTCATGTTGTCGATATTTTTTGATCAGTTTTGAAAGGGTAAACCTGCATGCTCTTCCAAAATGTCAGCGTTATTTTCTTTGGACTTAAGGATATATATGTTTTATCAAAGGTGAGTCAATTTCAACTATATGGAAACCATGAAGGACCTAACACACCATTTTGCCACTATTTCTATTCCTGAGCTGGTGAAGACAATCGTAAGACTCTTTAATGACATCAATAGAGACACAAGCTTGGTTGTCATGGTTTGGTAAAAGCAATGTGTCACATGAATCAACATGTGAACAGATCTTGGCAACACTAAAAAGCTGTCACAATTCAAAACTACATGTGTTTACAAAAAGTATTTGAAATGAGAGCAGTTTGCGTGCTTGTTAGTGGATTTTGACCAAGAATGATGACTATTGTTAATTGTTGAAACAAATAACATTTCAGCAGCTGGCACTATGTGTTGGAGACCAATAAAATGATTTTTTTTCTGAACTAATGTTATGATACTTGTTGGGGTGTGCCTATGGAAAGATCTAGAGAGATTATTTTTCAATCAATTTTACATTGCAAGAAATAAGCTTTGAATGGAAGTACATTTACTTGTGAATAACTATCACACCCATGCAATAAATGTACAGAAACAAAAGCTTATTTCGGAAGGAAATTCACCAACAACCTGCACACAAGTTTCAACTCTGCTGCAAAGATCAAGAACTAAAAATGTTGTTTAGCCTGAAAAAATCTATAGCATCAAATTTAAGGTGACAATGCACATTCACAAAACTGCATACATTCAAAACATTACAGTAGATAAACAGAGTTATTCACTTTTAAGTATCTGCTTTCCTTCAAAAGAATTTAACACAAGTTCTCCACTTTAATAAGCTTTAGACAAATCATAAAAGCTTACTATTTTTTGCTGATTTGCAACTTTTTCAGCAAAATTTTCCGCAGAAACCGGTGGAAGTGCCACAACTTTTCGTTTCAAGTTGTAACGATGCCAATCTGTTTTATAATGGGATCTTTGGAGTTCAGCATCATCAAAAGCAATATGACATGTAATACATGTATAAATTGCCTGTGACATACTGTTAATCCAAACCAAAATTAAACTGTCACAACAACTAAAGAGCACTCCTGAACAGCAAAAATATTCATTCATGTTTATTTGAGGTGTTTTCAAGTGACAACACTATGTACAGCACAATGCAGTGTGAATACTACCATCGTGGATGCAAAGCTAGGCCATATACACCACAATTATATTGTATCCAATAGTGCAACGACAAACCAAGCAAAAACAAGGCTTTGTTATATACTCCCAGGACACCTAAAATAATCAGGTGGTTTTCCAGTTAGGTACATTTATATCCTAATAGTAAAACAGGGTTATATTGAAAAACCTTATTCATTTGGAAAATAATATAAAAATGTCCTGCTATCTTGCCAGAATTCCTGTTGATTTTCGTTTTATATGCTTATCACTTTTTTGTAATATTGTGCTAATGCCCCTCTTTTCCCTCCTCCCATTTACCTCTACAGTTTCTCACTCCACTCCCTGTACATAGGCATGCTTTCCACCACTGTTTTGTGTTTTTTTTTGCTTGTTTTACCTGACCTTGATTTGATGCATTTTATTTCTTTTTTACTACTTGTAAAACGTCTTCAAAAAAATTGGTTTGTGCTAGCAACAGGGATGGCTGAGAACTTGACCCAAGTGGTCTTTCGTCAACCCTTTGTGGTTCAACATGCTAGACCAAGATCATTAAACTGCAAAACCTGAAATATCTGATGTTTTTACATTCTCATCAACATGAAATTAATTTCTGATCTTTGATGATATTATTTTTCCTCTTGCTGCATTCATGTCATTTTGTGATTTGAGTCACAAAAATGCATGAATAAGCCATACCATACCCGTTCACATTAATTTATTCATACTTCTCTTGTAACGACTTCTTTTAAACTAACAAACCTAGCAAAATCAGTTTCCTTTTTAATAAAACTTACGTACAACAAATATACTAGTATATATATTGCATGTATTGGTGTAAGGCATTATACAAAGAAATGCACACTTTCATTACAAAGTGGGTGCCTGTTTAAGGTTTATTCAAGCTTAACCAACCATGCTTAGATAATTTTATGCAGAAAATCACCACATGTACAAATAATGGTCTGTGTTCAAAGGTATATTATGAGATTTTAAACATGATGCAGGGTGGTCCAAAAAGATCTGTGTTTTGATCAAGTAGCATTTTGTATTGAAAAGAATACTTAGCAATTTCTTTCATAGGCCTGTCTTACAGACGGGTAAGTTTTGTATGTTACACGTTTTTTTCTCCTACACCACCATTTTGCAAGCAGAGTTCAATATTTTATAATGTGCTTGATCCAAGCTCCGTGGTGTTGATCTAACATCTCATGGGAAATTTTCCTGATCTCTGTTTGAATGTTATTCTTGAGCACATCAATAGTTTGGAGATTGTGAGTTAGCATTGACCTTGTCTTTGCGGATAAGACTGCAGAATGGAGGATAGGACTGCAGAATGCGCAGACCAAGGATAGTCCGTACAACAAATGAGCCTGTCTCCAAGGAAGTAACAACGGATTGGTTTTCTATCAATTTGATTGGCTTTCTGGCATTTCTGGTTCGAAAGTTAGGGCCAAAAAAACAACTTTGATAAAAAACTAAAAATTGAATTTTGGCCTGGCATTGGGGCCCAGGGTCAGGTAATGTTGTCCAAAAAGGCTTCAACCTACCCTACTTATAATGTCACCCACAAAAGAACCAAAATCCAAAACTTGCTGATTTTTTAATGCAGACTCGAAGACTCTCTTTTGAGCATTTGAAAAGCTCTCTACCTCAATTGCCTGGTGAGTTATGGAGTTGCAAAGACTTGCCCAATATGAGCACTTATATACCTTAAGAGAAAACTACCCAGCACTGATGGTGTTAAACTTATGGTAGTGGTTACACTAATCCTAAACCTAAAGTTTAGAAACTTTTGAAGAAAGTAAAGAAAAACTGGTCCCATGAATTGAAACGTGCAACCACTACTACCAAAACAAAAGTCACCAAGGTAAGATCTGAACCAAAAAGCATTGGCACAGCAGACCTAAACGCATCCGCTATGCTACCACATCGGTGCTTCTTGAGTCACAAACTCAGCGTTTTATTCAAATCATGTCATGCAAGGCATATCCGTATCCAGTGGCCACTACCTAAACTTATTGGTCAATGCAACACATGCCAAAAAATACAGTTTAGCCAAACAAACTATCTATCACCATAAAAAGTTGTAACTAACTTCGAAAAATATTTCACTAACTAGAGCAAAATATTTTTAACTGGTTAGTTACTACCTATGATACTGAGATTACACCATCCCATGCATGTAGTTCCTTGGAGTCATGGCACATAAGGCTGAAAAGATCCTTCCGAAGGTGCTAAACCACAGGGCTGCCAACCTGTCTTCACCAAAAAAGTCAGACCTTGTCCCAAAAAAGCCAGGTAGAAGTTTTAAGACATATACATATGATAAAACACGCAAACCAAACACAAAATAGACAACTGGTCAGAAACATCGATACAAAATACAATTCTGGTGGTCTTGCAAAGAAACTTTTTTTGATGTGTCTGGTGACCCCAGGGAGCACCAATGGCGCCACCAGCGCCTGTCCCAGGCTGTGATCAGGGGAAACGCTGACAGTGCCAGCATATTGGCCTATGTGCAAGTTTGATCTGACATTGATGATTATCTGTTCTTTTTTTACTGTCGTTGCTTTTAATGAACTGACCAGCATTGCTGCCTGTCACTTCACTTGCCCCTATTATTATTACATGTCAATGTAGGCCTACACTAATATAGCTATTCCTATTGCCTTCCGAATCTTCGTTCCTTCTGCAAGCTTCATTGTTCCATAAGTTGTCCAGTGTTACCTAGCGCATTGGTTAAATATCTTGTCAATCGCACAGCCTATGATGAAACTACAGCGTGGTGCTATATGTTCCACATTGCTTTAAACCTCTGGTCTGAGGTGAGGCCATGCGAAGGATTCCAGTCTTTGGAACTTAAAGCATTTTCTATCCCTGTGATTACACTGTCGTCTTTAGGTAAGTGTATCGGGTTGGGGTTTTGGTTAGGGTGAGAAAAACAAAAGAAAATTGAGGTGCAAGAATAAGTCCAAAATTTTTCAGTGATTGAAGTTATTCCCGTGCTATAACTATTTGTGGGTACCTGACAGTGTTGTGCAGATATTGAAATTTGATAATCCGATCCGCTCTGAAAAATTTTAATAGTATGCGAATCCAATTCTGATCTGAAAATTTTGCTCAAAACATAATCCGATCCAGATCCAAAAATCCAAAACCATCATCATACCAGATTCCAATCACAATAACAATTTTTTGCCATATTTGTTGAATTTAGTAATTATATAGGCGCTAGGCAGGCTCACAACCAGGGAATATGATAATAATGATGGTTTTGGATCTGTATCGGATTGTTTTGAGCAAAATTTTCAGATCAGGACCTGACTTATTGACCCTTGCTAGCAGCCCTGCTTATAAGGATGTTTTCGGTTTATACTTTGATGACAGAGACCTTTACTCCCCAAAGCATGAGACAAACATTTACTCTCCAAAACAAACAAAACCAATGAAGTCCACGTAACCCTCTGAAGTTTGTACTAAATTGAATCCACCACATAAACTAATCTCAGATAAAAAGTTCCCCACTAGCAGTAATCTCTGAATAAAGTCTCACAATGGGCAACTTGTAGCAACCTACCTTTCTCTTTATGAGAAATGTACAAGCTTTGTTAAATCCAACATAATGCAAATATTCACAATCATTAACCT
>Ga0210059_1009265_pt1 | contig 15406 bp, 13 predicted proteins | sample Ectturendosymbi2_FD_188042 | JGI IMG/M metagenome (GOLD analysis project Ga0210059, IMG submission 188042) | Ecteinascidia turbinata endosymbiont from Florida, USA - Sample 2 (SPAdes) (version 2) | ecosystem: Host-associated > Tunicates > Ascidians > Unclassified | place: Key West, Florida... | reverse complement strand
GAACAAGGAGGGGTTGGGGTTAACCCCCCCTTGAGCTTGATATTTTACAAAAACTTTATTACCTGCACAAAGGAGATTAATTGTTTTCGCATCCTTTTGGCTTGTTAATTTGTCGACTTAATGCAATACCACGGAATGAATCTGCATGCAAATTCCAAGGAACATTGTAAATGGGGCAAAAAGCAGTGATCAGGTTTTTGTGGGAATCTGGGTTATCGTCTGCTTCCGGCAACCATCTCACCACTTTTTGCAGACCTTTCGTCCACTACGCATGTTTAAGATTGTGTTCCGCGATAGTTTACTTTGTCCAAAACAATTGTCTTTATTTTGTCTGCTAAGGCTGATCAGCGCAAGCGCTGACCGCATTGGCTACATTACCAATTTCTGTAGCAGGATAGATCTGTTGCACGAGCTCAAAAACACCTGTTTTTAACATAGAAGTATTCAGGGCATTTGAAAATGTCTCAGTAGGGAAAAAAGAAAACTAAAAGTTTGCTGGACTTCGTTAGATAACGTAAAATTTAAAGTTTTCTTGCGTAATTTATGCGCATTCTCAATTCCTGTGTAGTTTAGCAAGATTCGATCTTGCAAACCGGGGTGTGCGCCAGCCAGTCCAGCCACAAACTTTCTATGCTCGCCTGCTCGTATTCGACAAGACATCAGCGCAGCCTGATTTTGCGTTTGTAATTTGCTCTGACGCATTGATGAGTGTTTTTTAGTTGCCTGTTTTGACGGGCAGCCTGATATTTTTGCAGTTATGGACGGCTGCGCCGTAGCGTTGAGTGTATTTTCCTCCGATGTCCTAACCTGGAACGCTGATAGTTTATATTCATTGATTCAGTGCATTGACACATAAATTAAGAGTGCGTGTAGAAGAATATGCATATTATGTCAACAAACTTCGCCAAAATGTTGGTTTGGAAACATGAATATGACGTCAAATTGTGACGTCACAAACAGCGCACACCAATACAAATGACCACCATGTGCCACTGAATGAAAACCCCCATGAAATTTTTTCTGCGTATGCCAATGTTTGCAGCATACCCCAAAATACCACAATATACGCAGGCCAATGGCCAACAATAACCATCATGAACTCAGATAAATATTTTTCGCCTTGTCTTGACCTAGACATAATGTTGCAAGTACTGTACCAAAAGAACAAAGATTGGAGTTCCAAGAATCGAAGCTTGGAAAAATTAAATACAAAACATTGTTCAGCATTTTTCAGTGTAAGTTGAAGTACATCTCCTTTGATTTTGTGACAAAACATTCAAACTGCATTCAAAACTTGCAGCTTACAGTAGTTTTGACTGAAATTGTTGCCGCTTGCAGGTTGGTAGACCGGGCAAGAACCCTTCATGACAGCCCTAAACATTTTGCAGCATTCGAGTAATGTCTTCACTCATTTGGTCAAGGTCGGATTTACCAACTAGTGGGCTCTAGCTCATCAGTGGTGCTCAAATATACAGTAAATGTGTCATGTTTCAGGTCTTTTCATCCTTCTAGCATGTCAAACATGTTTCAGTTGGCCTCCAGAAATCTGTGGGCCTGATATGTAAATGGTCTGTAATGCCTAGCGTATGTCCGACCCTGAATGCATTGTTTTATAGCAGGGGTTCCCAACCTTTCTCCGATCGTGTACCCCTTCAGCATTTTGACAGATCAGCATGTACCCCTAAAGTTTTTTTACGGCATAGATCAAATTTTTCCCAAATATTTTATCATTACCAATTATAGATATATCTAACAATAAGTATACAATGAGTTTAGAAAATAATGTTCACTGATAAATGTATAAATATTTGGAAAATCTTGGAAATAAATATCTCTTTACTGAATTTAACCGGAACTTGACGAACCCCGTTGATATCTGTTATTGGAAAAATATGTCACCTGTAAAAATTTGGTATTTAGACCCGAATTCCTTTTCAAATTCAGCTTGATGCACTCTAATCTGTTCATAAATTAAGAAAGCTAAAATTCATTTGTTTTACTGCACTTTGTTGAAAGCAGCAATAAAGCTGCCGATGCCTTCATGGCAAATAAAGAGATACGGTCTGGCCTAAGGCGTGCAAATAACCAAGCTTGTTATTGCTACCTTAGAAATGGAAGGTGTTGTTCAAGAACCAATCTCATCTCAAAGACACGGGATTGATTTCAATGAAAACTCTATCATTGCTGAACATTTGACCTCAAAACACCAGCAACCGAAGAAAGTATAACAGATTGATTTTCGCAATTTATTAAAGTCTTGTGAAATGAAACTCGTGTCATGTCAAGTGGCGGTTGATTTGTGACATCGAGTTGACAGTTCAACCGATTAGAAATAGAAACCCTACAACATGAATGATCTGCATTTTTGTATTAATGTTGGATAGATACGCAACACGAAAACTAGAAATCAGCATACCTTGGGCCTTTCGCTAATGGTTTGCAAATAAAATGTCTGAATTACATTAATGAGTTTCAATGCTTTGACAGGTGTTTTTGTGAAACGATAAATGTTTTTTTGCTTTGCTGTAACGTTTGAGTTTGACATGCATAAGTATGATTTAATGGTCTGCTCGCAGGAATATCATGTGTTAGTATTTTTAAGTAAGTGTTATATTTCAGTGGTTTGCAAGTCTTTTCTAACAAACTTTTGTTGGAGGCGAAGATTTAACCGAACGTTTGGTACTACAAGCTCTGTTCCGTTATTTCCACTTTGAACAGGAGCGCCTTTCCATAGTTGCATACATGGACGTCGGAAGGGGGGCAGGGGGTCTTGCCCCTCACCTGGATTTTGAAAATCTTAGCAAAAAAAGTTGTTTTCTTAGTTTCGAGTGGGAAAAAACAAATTTTGCCAATTTTGCCCCCCCTAGAAAAATCCCCTAGTGCCCCCCCCTGGAAAAAATCCTTCCGACGCCCATGGTTACATAGTTTATCTCTTATAGAAATACGTGATAGCTCACTGTACGCAGCGAATCTTCTTACATTGCAAACAACGTGATATGAAATTACAAACAGGAAAGTTTCTTTTGGAACAACTGACCGCCAGATAAAACAAAACATTTTAAAGAATTAGCTTTTCAGAAATTTGACATTATTTTGCAGGGAATCCTGTTTTGGGATGCGTCAACATGGCCTTCTTTGAAGGATGTGGGGAACCCTCAAATTTGTGGGTTTCGCTCAGTGATCCGGAACCGCAGTAAAGTACGTGATGACGTGTTATCTTATCTCATAGTTACCGGAGGTGACGGGGGTCACTTTTTTGACTCCTGCTCCTGTTCCAAAAAAGTGTCTCCAGCTCCTGCTCCGGGGCTCATTTAAAATTTAGCTCTTACACCAGAGTGCTTTAGGCACAGTCACAGTGGAACAACTACTGTGCTATCTTTTCACTTATAAGCTTGCACAAATAAACCCCCACAGGTTAGGTCTACATTGAAAACACTTCATACGATCTTATTTACAAGATTAAAATATCGCCTTTATATTGTAAATCTGCAAGATAATAATGGAAAGTTTAGGACAGTGGTTCTTAAACTGGGTTCGATCGAACCCCTATGGTTCGAAATATGACTAAAAGCGTGGGACTACTGTATACTTAAATATAAACTGTTTAATGATTTAATTTCAGTAACCCATTTTTACTTTCTGTTATATTGGGCAAAAATGGGGTTCGACAAAAGCTTGAATAACTACATAAGGGTTCGGCGTGTTTGTAAAGGTTAAGGACCACTGGTTTAGAAATAGCCTGAAGTAAACTGCATTTCTGTTGGCTTGGTTGAAACTGTACTACTGCTGTTGCATTATAAGATACATACACTGCTGTCTAGTACATTTCACTAAAAATAACAAGTTGTGAATACCGCTTAAAACAAGGTACAGCTCAGAGGTAAAACTTCCAGTGACTGACATAGCTACAAAATCAAAAAAACTGTTCTTATGAATCGATACAGCAGTTGAACATTTGCTATGCGCCAGCCAGAACAGAGACCGCCAGTCTGCCACTCTCCCTCATCCTCAGCAACCTGCACCGAATTGTTAACTGTCCAATTTGACCAAAAGAAAATAACCATCACATGAATCTAACAATTAGCCTGTCTGAGCAAATTTTAATGTTATAAATGCCAGTGACGGATCCAGGGGGGGAAGTATGGGGCAACTGCCCCCCAAACCTCTGTGACGCCCCCTTGAATGGCGCCCCTTTGCCATAAATGCGCCCCATTTTGGTGCCAATGGAAGTAGAAACAGATTTTAAGATACTCTAAAATAAACAATGTTTTTCGCTTAGTTGAACATCAGGGTTTACATGCCGGACTTTACCCAACCTCTTGTCGAATAGCGTGAACGATGCTATTGTTTCGTAATAGTTCCACTGTTTCGTTATTTCTTTGCCGCGTGAGAACTGCGCAGCCTTCACAAACGCAGTCGCGTTCGCAGTTCTCGACTTGCTGCTGTACTGTATGAAAATGGTCTGTTTTTTTACAAGTTTATTCTTTAATCCCTGATGACCGCCCTGAAAGGAAAAGGAAAGGCAGCAGTGAAAATAGGAATGCAATGTGGAAAACGTATTACTGACTCAAGATTTTACAAACCTCCAAAATGAAAACGAAAAACCTGATTCAGGGCTATTGCCAGTGCAGTTCATGAGTCCGCAGTTTGTCTGCATCGTAGTTTTGCAACATAAAAGTGAGTGGATGGGTTTCTTGACGGTACTAATCTCGAGATTGCAGGGGCGTATGAGGTTAGATGGCGCCCGGGGCAAGATTTCAAGTTCGGCGCCCCCATTTTCGAACCTGAGGCCTTCCGGAAGCAAATGTACTATACTGAAAAATGTACGTGTGACATTGTTGAGATTTTTTGGCGCCCCCGCAATCATTCGGCGCCACCGCCTTATTTTAGAACCCCCAGAGTGATTCGGCGACCGGGTAATTGCGCCCCCTTGCCCCTTCGTTACGCCCCTGCTGATTGAACCACAATGCAGTGTGTGAAAAGCTACAGATGTTTACGGCAGCAAACAACTTGCCGCTATGTGACAAAAATGCCTTTAACGTGCTCGATTAGCTCAAGGAATGACCTACGCAACTATACAATTGTGCAACTCCTCACTTCATATACATGGACAACGCAGAGGAGTACTGAATTACTGCTAGGGGCGTAACGAGGTTAGATGGCGCCCGGGGCAAGAAACAGGTTTGGTGCCCCCATTTTCAAACCTGAGGTCTTCCGGAAGCAATTGTACTGTATTGAAGAATGTATGTGTGACACTGTTGGGATTTTTTGGCGCCCCCGCAGTATTTTAGCGCCTCCAGAGTGATTCGGCGCCCAGGTAATTGTGCCCCCTTGCCCCTTCATTGCGCCCCTGCTGATTGAACCATAATGTAGCGTGTAAAAAGCTACAGATGTTTACGTTAGCAAACAACTTGCGGCTATGTGACAAAAATGCACTGAACATGCTCGATCAGCTCAAATAATTATGACCTACGTAACTGCATTTTTGCAACTCCTCACTTCATAACGGACAACGTAGAGGAGTCTTAAATTACTGTTAGAGGCGCAACGAAGTTAGATGGCGCCCGGGGCAAGAAGCAAGTTTGGCGCCCCTATGTTCGAACCTGAGGTCTTTCGGAAGCAAATGCACTGAAGTTCTTCTTGACATTGTAAGGACTTTTCGGCGCCCTCATAGTGATTCGGCGCCCGGGGAATTGTGCCCCTTGCCCCTGATTACTGCGCGCAGCGACGGGCCTCAACAAATCATGGTACACCTATACAGCTCTAACCAGAGGCATAAGGGAACCTTGGGCTTTAGGCGGGGCAACATTTTCAATTCGCCCGAATTTTTGCGCCGCTTTGAGGAAAAACGAATAGGAGAATTTTGGAGGGCGTTGGTTCTGTTTCAGAAACTTGCCCAAAAATAATGGGAAGTTTTTCCTGAATTTTTTTAATCTTGTCCGAATCTCTTCCCACTTCGTAAGCCTATAGCTTTAACGCAGAAACTTTGGAAAAATACTAGCTCTCTACAGCTTAGTGGATTGAACAATTGGTTTTACGTGGTCATAACAATTTTTGCTCTTGAATATTTGCAGTCCAAAATTGGTGGAATGACGGCGCCTTTTGCCCCCACTGGCGACGCGTCAGGCAGCAGTTACTGATGGCTGTGTGGTTTTGAACCTTTTGTTGCAATTGCAAACCCGTAGACATCTCACGCTGACCATGAAAAGAAGACAAATTTGGCATGGTTAGCGAAATCTGCAACCCACAGAAAAATGCTTAGCTTAGTGGTTGTTAGATCATTCCGCTTGCATCATATAAATTTGAGCAAAAAAGCAATCTTCTGGTGAAATCTTTAACTTTTTTACTGGTTACCGGGGTGTTGGCGAAGGTTCGTGGTTTTAAATTGGTGATAGGATGATTCTCCTGCATGTTTTCTGGCCTGGTTGGATAGAAGCAGATCCATCGCCAGATCAACAGCATTGGGGGTGGCTTTGAGCTTCTTCTGAGGCTTCTTAATAGTCAGGGCCGGCCTTAGCAAGTGCGGGGCCCGATTGGAAGCACTTCTGCGGGGCCCCACTCAGTGGCTTATGCAGAAACTTTTTACGAGGGCATCAAGTCATAATCATAGAAACCATCAGTTGTGGTGAAAGAGAGAGGTCCGAAAACGGCAATGCCAAACTAGAGGTGTCTGAGGTATAACCCCAGGTTCACTTCTGCAGCGGAGACTTTCCATGTCCGTTCCACGAACATCTCCGTAACACCCAATAAACCCATGAGTTGCTACACTCAATACCTTCTGCCTCACCAGGACCTACCGCGGTGTACGTCAGGCCAATTGGCTATGTGTTAAAAGAAATTAGCAACACTGCTTGATATAGTCAGCCAACAAAGATAAGATATAACACCTTAGCAACAAAGCATCAACAAACGAAAAATTGTGGCAACAGGACATCGCACAAAAACTACAACGCTTATGCAACATTGTATATAATGCGGCACAATAATGGAAAAGCCAAATGAAATAGATAAATGGGCTGTGGAATTGGAGCCCGAGCCCAAGCAACTTTGGATGGTTGCAACTGGAGTCGAAGCCAAAAGCTTTCACATTTGGTTTGTCGTACGTGTACATAATATCCTCGTTTTCATGGTTGTTCGAAGGGGTGCATGGGGGCCTTGGATTGGACCCCTGGATTTTGAAATTTGAAAATATTATTTTTTAGTTTCGAGTTTGTAAAAGAAAATTTTAACCGTTGTTTGCCCCCTTGAAAAATGCTTTTGACCACCACCTGTAAAAATTCACTGTTGTCCCCCCTAGAATAAATCCTTCCTACGCCCAAGTTCGTTTGTGTGTAGATCAGGGTTCTCAAACTTTTTTGCACATGTTGCACTGTCCATCAAATATATCATTTTGCGACACCATTTAACCACGCTGGTGTAATAGTACAATTGAGACAATTGTTTTCATTTTTCAATATACCAAATCATTTTGGAGCCGGAACTCAAGCCAAAAATTTTAGATGCCTGGAGTTGGAGGTTTAAGTTGAGGTCTGGCTCCATAGCCCTGCTTTAGGTGATTGTAGCCTACATTACAAAAGAATGCGTTTGCTAAGACAAACGTATTTTTCGGGCTTTAGCATTAGCAGTGCCTTTCAGACCTTTGTCCAAGTTCAAGGCTCTGCTAATTTTGGATTCAATGGACATAATCGTCAAACTATTTAGGCGCTTTTGCTGGATTGATGATCTCAGATATGAGGGTTTTAATTAGCGTCAGCTTAGAAAACTCCTTTCTCCGGATGCTACGGTCATTGGGATGGTCAATTGTAAATTTTGAGGGCAATAAACAAATACGAAAAACGACTGCCACATCAGATCTCTACGAATGATAAGGCATAACGCTACAAAAGACCGATTATGTAGCAAACATTTGCAACTACGACCTAAACTTTACTTTCAGAAGACAAGTGGCAGTTACTATTCAAACAGCAATATCTTTCTGCTTCAAGTAAGCTACAAAACGTTTACAACTGAAACAGAAAACAGCTTCAAAACTTAAGCCCTTTCTGCCTTAACTAGCTGCTATTGAAAGAACTAGACCACTTATCGAAGACAATGACCACTGCTACCATTTCAGAACGAATTATAATTATTGAAAATGTTAAAAAAACGCGCAGTTCACTTTTATTTACCTAGCAATGGGCCCCACGCTTAAAAACACTGTGGGCCCGGTCCGGCGCTGCACAAGCAGCGTCGATGGAAAGTGTCAGAATGCGTAGGTTATTAGGCGTAGCGCGGGTCCCCTCAGGCTCGGGGCCCGATTGGAAGCAATCGGCTCAAGGCCGGCCCTGGTAATAGTATACAATGAATTGAAAAATGACTTCATGGGGAGACTAGAGAGGTACTGATTGTGAATTTGGGGGCTCAGCCCGCTTGCTCCCACTTCTGTTAAAAAGTGTCACAACTTTTTTTATAAACCTGGTCTAGTGGGATTGATGTTTTTTTCTTCACATCAGCAATCCAGTGTCGAAAAATGTGAAACGGTATTTAAAGACTTGATTGAAAACCTACCTTTATAAGTTGCGTTAAATGTATTTTAGGGCAATATGCTTTAAGGCCCAGTGTAAATCTATCATGTGATTATAAGATCATTTTTTACAATAGTCAGCAAAGCTACCTAAAATGGGAGTAGTGTTCTGGCAAATTCACATGTACATGTAAATGCACAAGCTTGGCTTGGAAACATGATCGTCATTTAGTTTTTATTTGAGTCCTATCGTGGGACATGAGTTGTCACTTCCAAGTCTAAGAAGAACCGTTCTGTTTCTAATCAGGTCGGGAATGTGTTTCAGACACTGTTCTTCACTGATTTCTCTAGGGATAGCCAAAACAGTGGCAAACGCTTGCGCGCAGCATGCTTTTATGCCTTTTAAATACATGTTGTAGATATACGAGATCTGTGTAGCTTGTGAAAAACGAGGCCCACTGTTTGGTACCCGTTTCAAACGTTTTCTGAATTAATGATTAAAGAGCTTTCAAACTGTGTTTATTACCTGAAAAATAGCATAGTTCGACTAACAAAAATAGCCACTTTTTGACCTAGAAAAGATAACCTCTTATGTGTGACACACAACAGTTTTCGCAGACAACCTTTGGTATTGAAGACATTTTTGGCGCTCCCCAATTTGACTGCCCCCCCAAACGCCTGGTCTGGATCCGGCACTGATAAATGGTATTATCCGGCTCCTGTAAAAATTGAAATTTTCACTCCTGCTCCAGCCCCGGTGTTTATGCATAATTCTGACTCTGGGTCTTGCTTCGGCAAAATCCTATACTCCGGCCGGATGCCACTCCGGCACTCCAGCTTCGTGATCGGTTTGGTGACATTTCATCTCGCGTCATTTCATCATGCGACAATTAATCACTGACATTTAATCACTAGATAGTTAATCACGCAGACAATTAATCACTTACCTGGTTTGGTGACATTTAATCATTTGAGAATTAATCACTGACATTTTAATCACTGGATAGTTTGTTAAAATAGTGTTAGTTGCATCTGCATATCTTTTCCAAGTCCTTTCAAAAAGTCCATAATGTTGGGTGATGACATCGAAAAAGTGCATGTTGTCAGCTCGTATGAAAAAAATGTTGTCAGCTAGTATAAAAAAAGTTCAGTAACGTTGGATGAAGGAAACACATCTAAAGCAGATAAGGAGCGAAGAACCAATCTTCAATCTGTCATTCTTTTTGTGGTCTTCTTTCATACCAATTTCGTTAACTTTTCGCATAACACTTTGTCTCAAATGAAAATAGCAACCCGTAACTGTTGCACTTGGAAATGCTGATCTAAAAGCATTTATCGCTACACCCTCAAAATATAGCTGTATTCTCTCAGGAGAAGCTGAAATAATCATTCTTTTTACTTCATTCAACATGCCATCATACACAACTCGAATCTTGTTCTGTACAAGGCAGTAAATGGCGGCAAGCTTTATGCCAGGAGCGAGTTCGAAATTGATTGTGTACAATTGAAAAAATATGCATTGTGTGCAAATGTGCGTGTTGATCTGTCTAGTGATAAAGAGTCCAAGGGATTAAATGTCTGGGTGTTTAATTATCTGCGCGATTAACTATCTAGTGATAAAATGTCAGTGATTAATTGTCACGTGATGAAATGACGTGTGATGAAATGTCTGTACACCTCGTGATCACCTCTGATAGCTACCATGTCAGAAGAGGCAGCACGCTTGCAGAATTTGCACAGCCTATAAATGTCTAAGCAAGTTTGGCCCTGTTCCATTTGAAGGAACTTTAATTCTGGTGAACATCCGAAGGTGATTTTTGAACACTTCGTGTGTGGACAGGAGGTTGTCATTGGTTTCGATGCTTTTACGATGCGTTCTACCCATGTATCAACATCATTACAGGCGTTTGACATGAGCTTATCTAAATATCAAGACAACCGTACGATAGTGGGCAGAAAGAGATACTGCTCTTTGACCGTGTGAGGACCTTTCATATTACTTCAGACAGTGCCGGCCCTGGCAGGTGCGGGGCCCAATGCAAGACCTAGGCGCGGGGCCCCTCTGAGCAGTGGCTTTATGACGTCATCATGTTCAGTCAACCGTGTTAAACGACCATGGTAGAACGCAGATTTAAAGCCTTACCACGAGATCATAGAGGAAACTCATCGCTAATTGTAACACGAGCGTGGTTTGTTAACAATGAGATTTATAAGCCGTTTCTACTGAATTCTTGAGCGCAAGGAGCACCTGGAAAAAATGAACAATCTACCTAAACACCATAGCGCTGGGCCCACAGCGGCGCGGGGCCCAATGCAGCTGCATCGGTTGCATCGGCTTAAGGCCGGCCCTGACTTCAGATAAGAGCGGGCTTACGTAATTTTGTTGAAGTATTAGTGGCACGTATGAATAAATAAGATATGACATAGCGAGTTAAGTTGATCATGCCATAAAGATTCAAGCATACAATTGCGAAATTGTACGGTGCAATAAGAGGTGAAACTCATCACAAAAGTATGCAGTGACACATTAAAGTACAATCATGATCATTTGCTCACAATTCAAATGTTTGACGTTGTTCTTCAATATTTTATCGATGCAGTTCTTTTAATTGTTCTGATTGTCGTTGAAGTCTACTCATTTCTCTTTTGCTCTGAATATGTTTCAATTTTGATTACCTTTTGAACAATTAAAAGTTGGGAGAAAAAGAGCATCTCCCAAGACTGTTAACAAATTACACAAAGCGAATCAGGTCCAGAATCAGGAAGGCAACCGGGTTATTGACCCCTCTCGAAATTTTCAAAAACATGCCAAGTTGTTAGGTAGAACATCAAGTTACAATGATTTTGCCCTCCGAAAATATGAGCTGGTTGCGGCCCTGAAGCGAATGAAGCACGAGGCACATTGCAATGCTGTTAACAGATGAATATAATCACTACAAAATTTGTTTCATATTTATGAGAAGCTGTGACTGAATCGACTTACAATTCAATAAAATGCTAAGACTCGTTGTGACATATTTCTCCACAGGGCATCCTTCTTCAATCTCTAAATATGAAGTAGAAACTAAGCGAACGGTTAGTAATTGGGATATCAAAGAGACTGTTCGTGTGCAGTATTTCGATTCTCTAAAAAAGTGGTATCTTCAAAGCACTGGAAGATGTGATGTGGTATGCAAGAAGTGTGATCATTGAACATGAAACACCAAAACAAACAGCAACTCATAAAATTGTGTTGTTAGCACAATTCTAATAAGAATCATCGAGCCTGAGTTTCTTGATGATGTTTATTACCTGTAAAAATGTATGAGCACTGCTGGAATATATATTTTGATACGTACCCAGTAGTTTTTATTCCATATGCATTTTTCACACCTTTGGTAACTTCTTCTCCACCGAGCCTTGAGAAATCTAACGCTAAGAAACAATGACTGCAAACTTGCTCATTGTTCCAAGCAGGCTGAGCTGTTCTTTATCGTATAGCTTCGGTGCGGTCCTCGCGTAAGAATTAAGTTTTTCTCAACATTAATGATTTCCCCACTCCAATTGCGCTATATGAGTTATGATGTGCTCGCATTAATTATCTGATGGATAAATCGATCAGCTAGGGCAGACAAGACAGATGTAACAATGGACGTGCATTTTTTGATATTTTCTTTGTTTGACTTGCATATAGTGAATAGCTAGGCATACCATATTTTTGTGATTGAAAACCGCGACGTTTCAGAACAACGAGCCGCATCAGATATTTGTGGTTCATATCTTATTTGAAGCATACAGCTATTTTGGATTCCTGCAGTAAATACATCAAGAAAAACTAAAATAATGCATTTTATTAAGACATAAAATCATGTTCGAGTATTTGTAAATTTACGCATTCGCTCAATCATACTTTTCTACAAAACAATATCTTCTTCAACATATCTTTGTTCGATTTCACTTTCTTGTAAAAATCACAGCAGGAAAAGTCAGTAATAATTTTACAGGCGATAAAGGCTTTCACATGCTGCTCCAGCATTCTGCTTCTGTTATCAGACCACTTGCTATTTATGATAGAAAAATTATCTCAACGGAAGCTGATGCCCCAGGTGTGTATAGGACTATGATGGCTGACTGAATGCGTAACCATGACGTTTGGTTGACTGACCGGGCCGTCGGGACAAAGCCTTTAAACCGGGACTGTCCCTGCTTAAACGGGACGTATGGTATGCCTATGAAAAGTCGTATGACCAACTAAATTTAGTTTCACGAAAAGAAAGGTACGCCGTGACGATACGGAACATCGAATTGGTACACATGTAAGATAAAAGATTGGTGATTACTGATGGTGACTTTTCTGGAACAACGTTGTCTGTATAAGTTGATCATAAACCCTGTACAAAGTGACAAGTCTGTTCGCGTTAGCACGTTAGGGTGTAACTCGTCTTGACAAAAGCGTTTAATGAACACGAGACCTTCCTGGAACTACGATAGCAGAAGAAACCTGACGATGATCCTCTTCAGAACCCAATGGCACCAGGTGGCCAACCAGCATAAAGTTTCGAAAAACAGTAAATATTTCGTCAAATTCAGCTTACGGTTTAATTCTGAAGCTGCTGAAAAAAATTGGTTTCGTCCCCAGAGTTCTATTTGAACAAGGTTGTTCCCATAGTCTATTTGGACAAAGACTGACGATGCATCCCATTAAAAATTTGCTGCTTGATTCAACTCTTCACCTGTGAGAAGTCTAGTTACTTGTCCCCATAATTAAAATTTTGTTTCAGATAAACAAATAATAAAATGTCCAATAATAAAATGCTGTAAATTACACGATTACTAAAGAGAAGTGGACCGTAGTCTCTGGAACTTTGGTAGTCGTGATTTTGACTGTTTAGGTAACACTCATTAGTAAATAACGTAAGCAAATCTGTGCTTCTTTGAAGAGCGTTTGCATGTGCTTCCTGTCATCAATCATATCTTCGCAGTTGGACGAGGAAAGCACCCACGCATTGATCATTGACGTCCTGAGTGACGCTTCTTTCGATCCTCCTATTAGTAAAAAAAGGTGAGAACAGTGGCAATTAATGCTATGTGTACACAGCTACCAAATGGCAATGATGGAAGCTGAATATGGCGTGAAATCGGCTTGCTTGGTTATGTTAAATATTGATTGAAAAAAAATTGATTAAGCCTCTGTTAAATATTGATTGAAAGAAATAATATTGATGAAAAAAATGGTTGATTCCAGTTTCCGGACATAAGATACATAATCTCGCAATGGAAGTGCTGAGAGCAGCTAGTTGTTTGGCGGTAAGGAAAAAGCCAGTCAGTTGCTCTTGCCTTCTAGTTAGAGATGATCTCTGCTCTGATTTGCTTTTCTTGTTTTTTGCAATTGAAGCAATGTCGATGAATTATTTGCAGATTCTCAAGGCTGTCGACCTTTCTTTGGAGTGTGGAAGCGAAATTTGCAACTTGTTATGGCACTAGATAAAATGATCTTGTTCCGCGTTTGGGGACTCTTGTCTGAATCATCATATTAATGTTTGAACTGATCTACAGAATTTCGTTTTTATGGAAGCCGCTTGCAGTTAGTCACATAATTTCACGCAGACAATGCTTAGTCAGTTGTTGACTATGGGCAAACCCACACCATAATCGTGCTAAAGCAGAACCGCAGGACGCACAGGAACAAAACATTTTTTTCTACAACATAAAAAACTTATTTTCAAACAACAAAAAATTTATTTTAGAGTACTACTGATCAGCTGGCATGAACATGAGATTCCGTGAACACGTGACGCACATTCAGTCGTGAGTCGTTTTTGACCTACACGGTTTTGCAGGGAACAACAAACCACATTGGAACAGTGCCAGATTAACAATAATAGCAAAGGTGGCAATTGCTACGGGCCCCGCGCTTTTGGGGGTCCCGCGGTCCTTTGTGTAAAATTTGTTTTTTTAATACATGCAATATTAGAATTTAGATGCCCGAGGCTAACTCTCAGAAAGGGGGTCCAATATTTTACACATGCTATACAGAAACTGTATTCGCTGAAAGCATATTAAAATTTTCATTTTGTCTGGGAATTAGCTTCTGCATGCGCAAAAGTCCATTTCACATATTAAAATGTTGGAAGTCATTTGATTTGAAATTGTCCTTTGTCTACACATTAAAGTTGTTTAGGGGCCCCTTTGCACATAATTTTTGCTTTATTTTGATAAACTATTTGCTTCAGAATTTATTGAATATGGCTCTAGAGCGAACGAACTTTAACAGAACAGTGCAAAAACTAAGTGCGAAACTCTCAAAAGGCCGAGACGACCGCCTCGTTCGCCTCCCCTCATATCCACCCCTGATTATACGTATAGAATTTTGTCAGTCCAAGCCATAAGCAATTAAACGAAATTTTTTAATTGAATGCTTTTACATTAGACTACTGTGATTTGAAAAAAAATTACAGTTGTTTACAACATATGGGACCACTCAAGCAATGAAGCGAAATCGCAGCAATTTCCAGATATTGCTTGATTGTGTTGTTTTGAATGGCATAAAAAAGATATTATTGTATCACATTGACCTGTTCTGTGTGTTGCGTCACCATTTTGGTACTTTGATAATGATTTGGCCAAAGGCACCAAACTTGGGGTTTTGTCCCCAGATCTGGGTTTTCAATGCCTTTCTGGGTTTTTCTTCTGAAGATTTGGGGTTTTAGGATTTAACTGCAAATATTAGCTATAACAAATATTGCAATGAGTTGGTGCAATGAGTTCAAATGACAGAGATGCTGATGAAGCAAGCCCAAAGAAAACACATAAATTATAAGGTAGAGTGGTTGCAAGATCCAGATCCCAAAGGTTAGCTACAGAGGTATACGCTGGGAATGTAGACTGCAGTGTTGTAAATGCTTCCAGATGACTATCAGAAAT
>Ga0210059_1009262_pt1 | contig 15407 bp, 8 predicted proteins | sample Ectturendosymbi2_FD_188042 | JGI IMG/M metagenome (GOLD analysis project Ga0210059, IMG submission 188042) | Ecteinascidia turbinata endosymbiont from Florida, USA - Sample 2 (SPAdes) (version 2) | ecosystem: Host-associated > Tunicates > Ascidians > Unclassified | place: Key West, Florida... | reverse complement strand
TTTTAAATAAGATTTCATGATCGACAGTATCAAATGCTTTTGAGCAGTCTATAAATAGCGAACAAGTGTGCAGTCCTTTATCGTGATTGGCTAAAAGGTTAGAATAAATATCTTCCACTGCCAAGGCCGTTGAAGAATTTGGTCGAACTCCATACTGACGTTCAGACAACAAACCAAAATCTTTCAGGTAACAATATAATCTCTCATGCAACAATTTTTCAAAAATTTTGTTAAATTGTGGTAGTAAGGTGATCGGTCTATAATTACTGCATATTGTTGAGTCTCCTGACTTATGTAAGGGTACAATCTGAGCTTCCTTTAAATAATTGGGATATATGCCTTCTGTCATGCATCTGTTCAAAATATGAGTTAAAAAAGGTGTCACTACAGAGTTAGATAATTTAAGGAATTTAGTTGGAATGTCACCATGACGAATGGCTTTTTTCTCATCTAATTTGCTAATAAGGGTTTGTACTTCTTGTTCACTTATTTTGTGCAGAAAAAATGAAGATTTTGTGTAGTGGCTAAATTTTAAGGAACCAGAGGACGGGGGGATATTCGATGCCATTCGTTCACTGACTTTACTGAAAAATGAGTTAAATTCATTTGCGATTTCAACAGGGTCATGAGTTTCAGCACCCGAGGCAGTGGTGATCTTAGATGGTTGTGATCGGTTTTTACATTTTAAGTTAATTAAATCACTTAATATCTGGTGTAGTTTTTTTCTATCATTTTTGTTGGAAGAAATCAAAGTATAATAGTACTGTTGTTTTGCCACTTTGATTATTCTTGAGAGATTATTTCTATATATCTTATACATATTGTATAAGGGGGTATTCTTTTTATTATAGACTTTATGGTACATTTTATTTTTGGTGAGAATAGATTTGTATATACCAGGAGTAAGCCATGGCTTCTGTCGCATTCTTTTTTTTTCTGGATGCGTTACATAGAGGAGCATGATTATTTACCACTGTTTGAAATATGTCCACAAATGTTTCAAATTGGGAGTTAACAGTTGAATTTTCATTATGATGGATACTCTGTGACAATTGTTGATATAAATCAAAAAGAAAGTCATTTATGCAGAAGTTTTTCATATTTCTTACTGTATAATTGTTAGAGGTAGTATTTATGTCAGCTGTTTTAATAATAGAAAATGTTGGCAGATGATCTGAAAGGTCAGAAATAGATATCCCACTCACAATGGCATGCTTTGTATCATTTGTATATATATGATCAATGAGTGTAGAAGATTGTTCAGTAATTCTAGTGGGTTTGTTGATAAGTGCTTTGCAAGAAAGACTGTGAAGCACATCTACATACTCAGTAACAGTGTTGTCCCTGGAATACTTCATAAGATTTATATTAAAGTCACCACATATAAAATAAGTATATTTATTATTTTTTAAATTATCTACAACTTGAAAGAGTTTTTCATCAAATTCTTTATGATTTGGAGCTGGATGTCTGTACACGACACCAATAGCACATTTAGTGTTGTGCAGCTTTACTTCTATCCAGAGATTTTCACAATCAGAACTATCTATGCCAAAATTAGGTAATATGTTAAAATCAACACCCTCCTTTATATAAAAGCCAACACCACCAGCATTTGTCTCTGTGTCAGCATGCACAAAGTTATATCCATAAATGATAGCATTATATCCAAAATTGGCTGGTGTTGTTGATCTTAACTTTGTCTCAAATATGGAAATAATGTCAGGAGAGTGATTTAGTTGATAAATAAAAGCTTCTAAAAGAGGAAGATTTTTAGCTAAACTTCTTATATTTATATGGACAATGGAAAGTGCATTCTTGCAGCATGATTGAAAAATGTTGGATGTTTCCAACATATTATAGTATCTGCAATCACTGGAGAACTCATCAGGTAAAATTTCATTGGGGTTGATGTTATGTGAAATCCTGCATAATGAGATTCTGTACACACTGAGCAGTGGTATGTGACATCACTATTGTTCAACAATTGTGACTTTGATGTAGATAAACTTGTACATTTTATATGAAACCTCTTTTTACAATAGACACAGATTATTGAATCAATATCACACAAAATATTACAAACAGTACGTAATGAAAATATTCTCTCAAAAGCGATCATGTATTCAGCATTCTAACAGTCACTAAACCCTGCTTAGATTTGAGCAGCAATGCCAAATTTATGCAGGTCTTTATTATTTTGGATGATGATAGTTTGGCTTGCATCATCTTTTCTTAGATATGTTAGTCCATTTTTAGTCCATATATATTTATCTTCAGCTTTTTTCTTGAAGTCATTGCATTTTTTAAAACGTTCCCTATCTTGTTTAGCCAGACTTTCATTAATAAACACTTTTGAATGTCCTGGTTGGAGTGAAGCATTTGCAACTTTGAGTTTTATTCTTTTACTATAAATGTTATCTCTTACCTTGCGGCTAAGAAATTTCACAATGATATTGGGATTAGGATGGGTTGGGGTTGAAGGTGCCATAGGATGAGAGATGCTGATATCACTAGGATGTAGTGTAACTCCAATTTTGTTGGCCACTTGCACAATTAGTTGATCAGTATTTTCATTTTTTTCATAAGCTATCCCTTTAAACTCCAGACAGCATCTTCTGCTATACTGTTCTAGTTCATTTATATCATTTTCCATTTTTTCAGATCTTGTTTGTAAATCCAGCACGACGCTTTTTCAAGTTATTGTTTTCCTCTTGCAGATTGTGAGAAGTCATAGTAATTGTTTCCAGTTTTTTCTTCATATCTTCATATTTTTCACATAGAAAATCTTGGCTTAGTCTTATTCCTTTTAATTTTTCAAGCATTGCTGTCAACTTATCATCTGTGTGATTTTGCAGAGCATTAACTACTAGTGTCAGTTTTTCCATTTTTTCAGATAGAGTAGCCAGGTTCAGCCTTTTTCCTGACTCAGTCATTGTGCTTTTTCTTGGGTTGTGGTGTCTTTCAGTACGAGTGGAGAATTGCCAAACAGACAAAAACTTTCAAAAACAAAACTATTTTCAAATCAAGAAACACTTTTCGTAGCCTACCACCTTTGGTGTAGTAGCCCATAACTTCTGTCTGCTGACTTACAGAACAAACGGCCAAAGGCATCCTTCACATACTTAGCCGAGTGCTTTGGCGAAACTGATGATGAACAGGAGCTGCAACGATTTTCAGGTATTTTTGGCTCATGTCGAGTTTTCGTTAAATGAGATGGTTTGACAAACGAAACAAGCGACTTGAACAGAACATAGTCACGTTTCTATTCGAGCGAGGTGTTAAAGCGCTAACAGGGAACTGTGAAGCATGTTGGCTGAAAAAGTTCGTTGGCAAACTGGCTCGGGTGTTTTGCGTTCCTCTGTCAGTATCTACCTCATGTGTTAAGTTTCCCGACCGATTTTTGTACCAAATCACGATCTGGCGATTTCACTGTCATTTGTCACAAATATCTTACGGTGATACTCACCGTAAGTTCACCCTTCCGTTTAATTTTTTATCTTTCTGCTTTTTTTATTCTGCTGCTGCTTCAACTTGTTTATGACGCTGCTTCCGTTTCGCACCAAGAAGTCAGACACAACTCGCTTCCTGAGTGGGGCTTGCCACCCAACCCACCACAGCGACGACACAGAAGCGAACCTTGCGACGTGCACAAGGTGCGTTGACCGTTTTGATTGATCGTGTTCAATTCTCCCTATCTTTTCCAGCAGCTGCAAATCTGAATGTGTGAAAATTACGGACGTGTTTTGATTCTGTTGTTTCGGCGCAAACAAGGTGCTTTGTGCTTTATCAAGATTTCAAAAATTTGGTCTCGAAATTGTTACTTAGAAGATATTCTATTAATGCATTACTGGTTGGCCATTTTTATTGGTGTATATTGAAGCTTCTATCCAACAGGAAGTTGCTTAAGCAAGTCAGGAAAACAAACCACCCAGATATTTTCTAAACTCGTTGATTTTGCGAATAATTACGAAATCAGATGATGACATAAACCGCTTTTCTTACAGTATCAGGGCAGACGAGGTTTTCTTCGCATTCTCAGCCTTTACCTGAAAGCTGTCGAGACATGAGGCATTGTTTGTCTTTCCATCGAGATGGAAACGTATGAAGAGACTGGCCCACGAGTCGGACATGACATTTTTTCAGCTGGCCACATTTGTATCTATATCTAACGGATACGAAACGCCTTTCATGATACCCAGTTATTCGTGCAATATGCCAGTGATACACCAGAATTTAATTAAAAGTGAATCTTTGCCAACTTTTGTTTTATTCCCAATCCCACCCCCAAAATCGTATTACTAACGAAATGGATTGTTACGGGCTATCACACCAGAATATAAGATGCATTGTTTTCATCGTTGTGTGGTCCAAAAGACTTTCTCTCCTAAATAATATATGCCGAAATAACAAAGTTTTTGTGCAAATAGGATTTAAGTGCTTTTTTCAGCGCTGTTTTGAAATGATCAGTGTCCTACGTTGCTCCGTTTTGCCTGAGCTGATCCCGTAGATGGCATTGAGAATGAACTCGTTTTTACAGATTCATTTTCCAAACTGTCGATAGTTTTCTCCGTAGTGTTGCCTTTTAGGAAATGAAATCAAATGTCGGTTTAATTTAAACCACAAAAAAGTTTTCCCAATTAAAATTTGATTGAGAGTAGCGCTTTCTGTAGTTCATTTCAGGTTGCTTGCATGATTCGTCACTTCGCCTGAATCGTCACTTTTTTCTAATCCCCTTGAGGTGACGAATTAGGCAAATCCTACTGTAATAAGTGTCTCTCTTGCTCACGCACACATCAAACACTCCTGTAAAGCCGAACAATACAATAGATTATCGCAATACAGTAATCTGAACACTCAATCGTGAGCGAAATTAGAAAAGTGGGGCTAGCTTCATGCGAAACGAATAAAATCTAAACATTACGAATAATTAATAATTTCAGATTCAATAACCTTGACGTCACGTCCGTTACGTCACAGTTATATGAAGTTTTCAAACGTGTCTGAAAACACAACTATACGCGGGGCGCGAGTTCGCTTTCGACACCCCTACTCTTCGCATTTACGCTGCCATGAACAGGCTGGATGGGGGCGTACAAACTGACTTGTCCCTGGGGTCGGGAAACTCTAGATACGCAACGATTTTCCAATCACTAGTTTGCAGTAAGATCGCAGTTAAAGTGCTTGCAGGTCACCCAGAGTAGAAGCGTTCTGCGCTGTTTCCATTCGCCTCAGATGAGTATCGGGCACAAAACGGGGCTTCCATTTGTGGATGACACATAAGGGAGATTGCCACAAGTTTTTCGAACGGGCCCGTATGCCTAAAGCCCGAACTGGTTCCTTGGATAGGAGCAGGTTGGCTGATGCGTGATGGTATTGATCATTTATGCCAGTGTGCTCCAACTACAGGGCCACGGGCCGCATGACACTCGCGGACCGAATTTTAAGGCCCGCGAGCTTTCTTTGCAACATTGCGTATGTGTTGCAGTAGGTAATTTTAATTAGAGTAAGCATAACATCTTTTAATAAATATGTACAATATTAACGGCGTTACACTAGACTGCAGAGAGTCTCTGGAAATTAATCAGTAAAGGTAAAATTCCCAAATTGAAAGATTTCGCAATGAAAATATGTTTGGAAATACATACGTGTGAGAGTACGTTTTCTACGATAAAGCAAGTCAAATCTGAAAACAAATGGAATGGCAGGCGGAACACTGGACGATAGTCTCCGACTTGCTAACACTGGAATTGATAAAGGAGCAATAGTGTCAGAGATGCCTCAACCACAGGCATCACACTGATCATCATCGTCATCGTGTCTCGTGCACGACGCCCCTCGGCGCGTCGCGTGTAGAGTTGCCGAAAGACACGGCCGGGATCTATGCGCAAACCCGTGACATGAGGTGGTCAACAACGCAGTTGAAAAGGTCTGGAGCAGCTGCACATCCTTGTCTAACGCCACTGTTGATGTTAAACCACTCCGAGAGTTTCCCGTTTATGCGGACGCAGCTTTGGGAGTCTCCGTAAAGTAGGGGTCACCAACCTTTTTGAAACTGAGAGCTACTTCTTGTGTACAGATTAATGCGAAGGGCTACTAGTTTGATACAAACTTCTGAAATAAAAGTTTTGCTCAATTTACCTTCCATTATTTTAGTATTGATATTCGTTAATGTGAACACATTGATCATGCTAATGTTATTTCTAGAACAGGCCCGTGGGCGCCCTACATGGTCCTTGCGGGCGATCTGGTGCCGGCGGGCACCACATTGGTGACCCCTGCCGTAGAGCTTCTTGAACAACCTTAGGATCTTGCCAGGCACGCCAATGCATGTCAGAATTGCCCATAACGAGGTGTAGTCGACGGAGTCGAACGCAGCTTTCAGATCGCTGAAAGCAGTGTACAAGGGACGGCCCTTACGAACTCTCGGGTCTTCTCAATGATGAGGCGAAGAGCAGATATCTGGTCGATCGTTGAGCGGTTTGACATGAAGCCGGCTTGCTGTGGTCGCCTGCAGCTTCGGATTGCTGGGAGCAAGCGACCGAGTAGATCAAGACTTACTGAATGGTGGTGGAGCAAATTACTGACATGTTCCATCCACCAAGAGATCCAGCAGCTCTCATTGTTGATGATATGGCCTTCCCTATCCTTTACTAGGGACGTCTTTATTGAGTGCCCAGCTCTTGCTCTCCGAAGAAGTTTAAAAACCTGGGAGAAGTTGTTGGTTTGGGCCGCCATTTCTAGATGTTTCGCCTGATCATTGCAGAATTTCCGTCGATCATTGCGGATGGCGGCGTCACGCTCTCGATTCAGTCTGCGATACTCGGCTAAGTTTCCAGAGAGGCGAGCGAATCGACGCGTATCAATAATCTTCAGGGTGTCACTGGATATCCAGGTTTCTTGGGTCGGCGCCTAATTGGTCCAGCCGTGCACGCGACCGACTGAGTGACTTCTTCCGTGAAGAGTTTCTAGTCAGATCGGGCTGCATTTGCCATTGCGTTAAACTTCTTAGAGATGGAGCATTTGTAAGCGTATACGATTGTAGGATCCTTAAGCCGGCACGAGTCAAGAGGCCGTGAATTCTGTGCTGGTCGGGGGAGTTTTAATTTCAATTTGAAGGTCCCCACTAACATACGGTGGTCCGTATTGCCCAACTGCCAGGGTTGTCCAAGGGACATATTTCTCTGTCCCATTCCCATCCCCATAGCAATTTATGCCTGTCCCATCCCATGGGACGTTTCCCATGGGATTCCCATAGGAATGACATTCCCATGGACAACCCTAGGCTTGTCCATGGGAAATATTTATCTGTCCCATTCCCATCCCATAGCAATTTATGCCTGTCCCATCCCATGGGACGTTTCCTACGGGATTTCCATAGGAATGGCATTCCCATGGACAAGCCTGCCAACTGCGCGCCGCGGTAGACACGGGCATTGGTTACAAAGGACCTCCAGCGTCGGGTTGATATAGCCCAAGGCCTTGCGAGTTCTTCCGTCTGGGTGTACCAAATCCACTGATGAATTTTTTCCTGGTAAACCAGGTGTCAGCGATAGAAAGGTCGTTGAGACCGCATAAATTAAGGAGACGTCTGAGGTTGTCGTTGGTACATGATTCCACAAAGGATATTCCAATTGCTGACTTGGTTTCATCGCTGCGGTAGGAGCATGAAACTGTTGCATTCGCTTCGGTTAGGATGACAGTGATGTTGTGCGGTGGAGCATTTTGTACAACTTGATGAAGCTTGTCAAAAAAAGCATCTTTGGCGGGGTCGTCGGTGACATCAGTAGGCGACGATGATGGTGATCTTGCCATGGCTGTGGAGAAAACGGGCTGTCAATATCCGGTCACTCACAGGGCTTCAGCTGACAAGCGAATTACAAATGCGATGAAGCATAGCAAGAGCGACACCATACAGGCCGCGACCATCAGTAGGACCGCTCCAAATAAAGGCGTAGTCTGTTGCAGAGCATTCTCCGCTTCCGGGCCATCTGGATTCGCATAGCCCGGCTATCGATATGTTGTATCGTGATAGCTCATACGAGAGGAGCGTTGTGGATCCCGGACGTAGTAGTGTTTGGACATTCCATGTGGCGATTCGAACATTATGTTTGAGGTTCATCGGAATTGGTCGATGTCCATTCGCAGGTCGGGGACAGGCAGAGGTCCGTCTTTGTGGGTCAGTCCGGTGAATTCTGGTTAGTTTCTTAACATGTTTGGATTTCTCCAGGGTGGGTTGTTAACCCTCCGCTGGATAAGACGGCTGGTGGGGCTGCCACCTTGGCGTACCGTCAGGCCGGTTTCCACGTATACCACTGGAGACTTGGTCGTACCCACAGCAGGTTCTGTTATAACGAGAGGGGCCACTGGAAGGCACTGCTTCAAGCACATTTAAGTAGGAGAGGCCAAAGTGCAAGTAACTCATCCTGGAGGGCAGGAGGTCCCGCGGCGATCACTACACCTGAAGGGGAGAGGCTATGTATGTCGCAATCACACCTTCATATCTCCCCCCATCACACTGATAGGGATTTGTAATAATTTGCTATGGTGTAATGATTTCAACGGCGTACTCTCTTATCTTTTTTAGTTTTAAATCATGTGAACCTGTCGTTTTACATGTATACATCGTTTTGTCGACGTGGTCCACACGTTGTCACATTTATATAAAATGGCCCGTAGGTCAAAAGCAGTTGGACCAGGCTGATTTATGCGCATTTCATGATAGTAATTTCCCAACTTAATTTGCGCAGCAACTTTCGCGATAACAGGGGGTACCACCGGAACACGTTGCCGCGTGAACAGACATGCAGCAATCACTGCAGCTGAAAAGGAGATGCTGTGTTTTTGGTCCCTCCTGCCGAAACAATCCGTTTCAAACTTGGTATTACAACAGAAGCTAGTCAAATTTGAGCTTGTATGGTGGCCACTGAAACGAGCGCGGCATGAATTAAGAACAGCAATAAAACGACGCAACGCAGTTCGTTTGATCTTTGATTACTTGAGTTCAGTGAGGCGGTAAAGCCATATCTGTCTAAGGCGGGCAGCGACGCCGGGTGTGATATATTTTTCTCTCTGTCTCCAAGCAACAGGAATGTGTGACTTCTCTGCGTGCCGTGTTTTGCTCACCCCTGGTTTAAACGGATATGACCCGAGCAGGGGCGTAACGAGGTTAGATGACGCCCAGGGCATGAAGCAAGTTTGGCGCCCCCATGTTCGAAACTGAGGTCTTTCGAAGCAAATGTACTGTGTTGAAGAAAGTACTTGTGACAGTGTTGGGACTTTTCTGCGTCCGCCGCTGTGATTTGGCGCCTCCAAGTGACTCGGCGCCGGGGAATTGCGTCCCCTTGCCCCCTTCGTTACGCCCCTGGTCCCGAGACGTGTGTTTGATACCTAGTTTCTGTTGTAGGAGATGATTCCTTATTTTTTTTTATTCATTTCATCTTTTCACCAGACAGCAACAGTTCTGAATGCAGGGCAGGATAGAGCGGTATTGGAAAGTTTTCTTAGACGTAGCTCGAGCACCAATGATCATCGCGAATACAGTCTACCTTCGAAAGACGTCTATTCTTCTGACGACGAAGAGGCTCGCTAGCACATCTCATCGTAGTATCACACTGTTTCTCATTCAAGTATACTCTTGCCGCTGACATTAACCGATAGAGTATTGTTTATTCTAAATATCCTTGTAAACCTAACTTCACTACGAAATCCGTTTCACTCATAGTCCTTTGTCTCATCATTTGTTATGCGCTTTACGGAAGTCGGTTAATCCTAGTTTTAATGTTAAATCTATACAACTAATTTAAATTTGTTTTGCTGGTGTTTTATGTTCGTTTGTACCCAACAGCAATGGTTTAGCGTTTAAAATTATTTTCATCGTTTGAATGAAATGAAGGAACAATTGTGTGTGATTTCGGAACTGAAAAAATAAGTGATGGAAGCAGGTCAGTCGATAAGCATGAGTTCACCCTTGAGAGTTTGCTAAACCTTAAGTTTCAACGAGACTCGAACAACTTTATTGAATGGCACCTAAACCTTGCTGCCATGGACATCTGAGGGGAGCAACAGTGATGAAATTTGATTTTGCCCACTGAAAACTAAGAGCAAAACATTTTTCTACTGAAAAGTCAATACGAAAATACCAAATTTAAAAATCCAAAGGGGTCTTTCCCCCTGTGACGCCCAAGTTTGCTACTCATGTAATCAATAGTCCTTACTTTGGTTTGATCCTCACCTTACGGAAAAAATGTGTAAATTGAGCAAGGACATTGGTTTTATGACAAATGCAACTTGGCAAGTGGTATTTTCTTTGACATTGTTGCGATCGGAAAAGCCCGGCAAGTGCGCAAAGCTTGTTTTTACAGCATTATCCACAAAACGTGTATTTGTCTGGCGCATTGTTTCCTGAACAGTTGTGCTCAGATTTAAGGCGGCAAGTAAAAAGTCTGTTTTCATAGAACTGACAAATTTTTGGAAGTTTTTTTTAGTGAAATTCCAAGTTTCTGCTTCAGATGAAAGCCACCATTGACTGGTAAAAATCTGCAAAAGCGCTTGTGAAAATTTCGATGCTATAAGTGCGCGATATGCAGTATATGTTTTTTAATCAGCATATTGAAAAGACAGAAGCTCCACCTTAAAACATCACTAAGATTCGTAACTGCTCGCTTTGCGAACCTTGGTGATCTTCATGAGATTTCGCAACTGAGTAGCAGCCGCTGACATTCGACATTTTGTAAATCGTGATTATCAGCGTCCACTGACATTTCGTAGTTGATACTGTACGTAACTTTCCGACTTCAATTCGACGTCCCCAAAATGCTGCGCCTGGGATGCAGCAGGGCCGGATTAAGGGGGGGCAATTGCCCCAGGTCCCCGCTGCAAGGGGGCCCAAGGGATGAAATTTATTTGTTTCAAATAAAATACTCGTTTGAAAAATTTCGTGATTTAGAAGCGATACAAGAATCCAACTCTATATTATATTCCTATGTTGCGTTAAGTATCAGGGGCCCCCAACAGCAACTGATTTCTCTACAAGTTTGACTGTCTGCCAGTTTTAGTAATCGCTATTGAATAGCCTATAAGTATTTTCGGTTTTGGTCAATGCAAACATATTTGATTTCGCTGGTGACTTTTTCCTAATAGTTCTTTTGGCATGGGTATGACTCTACTCGTGTATCACGCCTATTGCACGAATGTCACTAAAACGTTACCATTTGCGTGCTAAAGCTAGTGGTTGCTGACTGCTTTTAACAATCAACGTTGCCACTGGGGTCAGTCTTGTTAACATCAGATTGTTGCCTTTTTCAACATCAGATGACATTAAATTTTTACGCTACGGTTTCACATAAGCTAGATGCTTCTATTAACAAACCTAACAAAGCGCGATAACCCTCGTTGAATCCGAAACAGAGCGACATTTCGCCATTAAATGGAGAAATCGTTTAAAATTTACGTAAAATGTTAGTCTCAACGCAGAGAAGAGAGTTTCTTTCGTTTGAAACGATAACCAAACACACATTAGGTTCAGTGGCTTAGCTGACAGGGGGCAAAGCGCGACCCTACTGGCAAGCTAAATGTAAAAACTGGGCCCCCTCCAGTTGATATTTAGTATTCTTAGATTGTTGTTTTTCGTGGTGTTTTCGTTCTTTTATCTAGCTCAGATATCCAGAGATTCACTGTCTTCTCAGCTTTTTTCTGAGTTTTGGCTAGTGGGCCCCCTTCAGCTAAGCTTTGGTCCCTGGGTCAAACCTCTAGTTACGCCACTGATTAGGGTGAGAGGTTGATGAAAGAAACGTAAAAATCATGAGTCTAACTTTTTCGTCCTAAAATGAGAGGAAATGTGGAGAAAAAAAACAACCCAGCCAACATCAGATTTTTCGACAAGACATCAGAAATTTATCTGAGAGCATCACATCTGATGTCATGTTAAAATATCAGAAGTGGCAACACTGGTATCAATGATCCCGAACTTCTGGTGAAGTCTCGAGGTAGACGCAGCCGAACTGCACCTTTTGTTTCGTCATAAAGGGTAATGTGTCGTGGAAACCCACTTTTCTTCCGATGGTTACTATCGCTGTGTTACATCAAAAACATATGAAGCTATTCACGCCATTTATACCACATGTTATTGCGTGGTCCGTCAGAAAAGGTTTTAATCAGTCGATTCGTAGAACGAAAGAGCAAAAAACGAGATTGCAGTGTCTAGCTAGCGCGACGCCGAAACCTGTCATGCCATCAGCAGCTATGAAAAGCGCAAAGCTTCTAAGAAAACAAGCGCAAGGGTCTGGCAGTGTTAGCTAAAACGCCGCGACCATATCACTTTCTAGCCAAACTTTCAAACAGTGGAGTTAACCAGAGCACCTGAAAATTAAGGTGAAAATCAAGACATTAGCTAGGAAACAAGTTTCACACTCAGTCTGGCTGGCCATACTGACATGTTCTGCTTTCGGTGTTTTTGTTTGTAATCTTTGGTTTCTGCTTATTGTTCGGGTGAATGTTGTTTCTTGCCGAGTCTCTCTCTAGTCCAGCATTTCTCAAAGTGGGCGAAATCGCCCCCTTGGGGGCGATTTTGATGGGCAAGGGGCGAAAAAAACAAATGTTGCGAAAGGGGGACGAAACAACACAAAAGGGGCGAAAATGCTCAACCACTAATCGATCATTGAGTTAACTTCAGTAGTCTACTATTAAGACTTGTTAGTTTCTTGCAAACTTTAATTTACTATGACAATCGTTGGTGATTGTTGCTAAAGCAACTTATCCCTTGAATTTTTACTCTGGATCGTCTGTGCTCGGCCACAGTGTGGTTTATTTCAGGGGTGCGGAGCTGTCGGAAAAATGACACAGCTTTGGCACTGCAGCTCTTCTTTTCATGAACATGGCTCCAGCTCCGGAGCTCTTGGTTTTCATGAGTGTTGCTCCGGGCTCTCTTTTTTCATGGCTGCGGCTTCTGGTCGTTTTCACACATTAATATCTAAACTGTCTTGGTCAGTGGCGTATCTGTGCAAAATGGAGCCCATGGCAAAGTGTAAATGTGCGCCCTTTTTAATTATTTCAATGCCAAATATAGCCACAATTTTTACGAAAGATCAACTAAGAAAATGTTTTAAAACAGAAAATATGTATTTCTTATTTGTTGCACCTTTTCAGTAAATAAAATATGAATTATCCATAAGGACCATAACAGTCTTCTGTACTCACTTATGTACAGTGGCGCACGCAGGAATTTTTTAAGGGGGGGGGGGCTGAAATTTTGAGAAAAATATTTCACTCTCACTAAAGTACAGGCTACCTTATTTACTATAACATTTATGTCATATATGCTATTTCAATTTTAACACATCAACACTTTTCTTGACCAGGTCCAGCCGCGACGTCTGTTTTTCTTTGCCGGTTTTCCCCCGTTACCGTGATTTTGTTAATCTGCTAAAGTACGATGCGATGTAGTTTGGCACTTCTCTGCAAAATTTTGACATTGTTTATGGAAGTTTGTAACATGCTCAGTATCGCGAGATATTGTTTTTAAAAGCACTCTTATGTTCTAGCATTACTTCATACCACTTTCAGCAAATTCTGCTGTCTCAGTCGGCTATTATTTGTCACGAAATATTATCAACAGCACTTTTCTCAACATCGCAGACAAGCAAAATGCACTGCAGTACCACTACAGATTGTAGAATTATCTCACAGCCACGCTACATGGTTGTTGGTCGATAGCAAAAGCAAAATACCTTTGTTAAATCACCAAAACAGAATTGAAATAACAGTTTCTACACATACTCGTAAAGGCAGCAGAAGCGTTTGCGAATTGCTACTGTATCATCTAACATATTCGAGGCAGTGGTAGCAAACAAAGCCTAGCCGACATATCGCTAACTTTACAGATAATTGCGCAAGGTACAGACAGATGCCGCCGTAGACATTTTCAAATGAGAGAATGGACAGGGACAGATTCTATTCAGGAGGCTCTTGGAGCAACCCATGGATGCTTATTTGGCCAACTAAGCACGTGACATCTCTCACTTTCTCTTACAAGAAAACCGTCGCGGCAAACGGAATCGTAGCGATAGCACGAATACACCGGCGGACAGTTAATGTGTATAGTTTCTTAAGTGTTGGTCCTACCTATAAGGCCATGGGCAAAGTAGTTGCTTGTACAATATTCATTTCAAATCTTTCGCTTTAGTAAAATAATCCTTTTCACAAATTTTATATATGCTAAAGCATGAAATCAGATCTGCGATTACTGCTGGCAACAAAGTCATTCATAATTTTTGCTCTGTCGATCTGACGGTCTTTGTGTATGGAAAGCAGTGCAAGTCCTGTCATTCGCTCGTTTCCAATCGACGATCTTAGATAGGTTTTAGGACGTCTCATGCTGCTGAAACTGTGCTCACTTGTAGCAGTTGATACAGGAAGAGTGCCTAAAATGGTGAGAAATATGTAGATATTCGGATAAATGTCAGCATGGCAAGCACAGAGTGCCTCGATGGCACTCGAAGGAACAGTGCTAACATCTTCCTTCTTCCACTTATTTACCCAACGCTGCACTTCAGGAACAACCGCTGCTTTGGGACCAACATCTTCCTGATATATTTCCAGTAACCTTTCTAAATCTTGAGCAGTGTTTGGCGAAGCATCGCGATACTTAGGTATCAAGCACCAAAGACTTCGACACTTCTGCTTCTGATCAAGAATCTATCCTCCATTTCCACTACTAAATGATCTAAATACGGTACAAATATGGCTTCCCGAAAAAAAATGCTCACGGTCATCAGAAGGATAATCATCTCTGAAAATTTGACTTTTGCATCTTCTGGGAATCAGTAGTGGAGTATCATATTTTTCACTTTCATTCTTAGCTTGGTCAAATATTTCATGAAAAACGTTTTTGCAATTGCTTCTGTTTTGTCCAGCACACTATCAATGAGCTCTGAGAATATCCAGCACACTATCAGTGTAGCAGACACTTTATGGTCTGTACATGTATGACTCATAACTCCCATTTGCTGAGAATCAACAATGCAAAACAGCTCACTCTCATATTAAGAGAACTGTTGTTTGCTGCAAATCAAGAACACAAGTAACATCTCTCGTATCAGGCTTACTGTTGCCTGAGAGAGAGCTCAGGAACAGAATCAAACATGCAAACTCTCTCTCCCTCTCTATTGAAAGAGAGAGAAGACCAGGCTCAGAAGAAACCTAGACAAAAACGTGATAGCCATTTCCGTTATTGCGCAACGATGTGAAATACAGCTGAGACTGTCCTGGGTCTGTGGACCAACAGCATGTACACGCCTACTAAATTAACCAATTGTATTTATAAGAAATGAAGTAATTTCCGAATCATGGGTATACGCCCCCTAAATGTTACTAAGAATAGAAAAGTCTTGTGACCAGTCACATGACTA
>Ga0210059_1009261_pt1 | contig 15409 bp, 5 predicted proteins | sample Ectturendosymbi2_FD_188042 | JGI IMG/M metagenome (GOLD analysis project Ga0210059, IMG submission 188042) | Ecteinascidia turbinata endosymbiont from Florida, USA - Sample 2 (SPAdes) (version 2) | ecosystem: Host-associated > Tunicates > Ascidians > Unclassified | place: Key West, Florida... | reverse complement strand
TGAAATTGTCGGGGAGTGGTGTCCTTACCAGGGCGGGGAAGGCTTTGACGGATGTGTGGAGTGGGAGAATTGGTAATCGATTTTGGGATGTGTTGTTTGATTCGCTCTTCTAAGCGCTGAGACGTGCAACCAACGTACCGACTGTCACAGTGGCACACAAATTGGTAGATTACGTTGTTTTGATGATGGGAAGGTAGCACGTCTTTCGTTGTTGCTGGTAAGAGCTGTCTGGCCGTAAAAACAACACGTAGTTCAACGGAAAAGAAGCAGTGCTTCACGGCAGACGTGATCTGCTTTTTTGCTTTTCGAACTTCGTCGAAATGTTTCCGATCCATGGAATGTGTAAGTAGACTGGGAATTTTTTCACTGTGTGGACTGGGTTCGAGTTGAGTTTTTGAAGTTTTCGTTTGATAGTGGACTTGATTAAATTTTCCGGATAGCCATTTTCCAAAAGGATTGAAAAGATTTTGTCAAGCTCTGGGTCGAGTTTGCCTTTTGAACAGATCATGAAAGTTCTGTGTACCAGAGTACCGATTAAATTGATTTCCCGTTTGTGGGGGCTGAAGGAATTCCAGCGTAGATATTGGCCAGTGAAGGTAGGCTTCCTGTAGACTGATGTTGAAAATTCGGAGTCACGTCTTTCAATCTAAGAAACACATCTAAGAAGGGGAGGGAGTGATTGGATTCCTTTTCATGGGTGAAGAGTAAAGAGGGGTGAAGTGAGTTGAGGTGGGAAAGAAACGCATTGCAATCATCTTCATTGTTGAATACGGCGAATGTGTATCCTGTCTGAAGAAAAACTTGGTGTTCTGTTTCAGTAATCCAGACAAAAGCTGGGCTACTGCAAGGCATAAATTCCCTGGCGTCATATAAAGCTAGGTGGTTTCAGGTCTGAAGTATACTGGTTTGATATTAACATTGGTTTGTGCAGACGATGGGGCACAGTAAACTTGTGGTGGTGGTCTCAGTGTTAGTGGAATTTTTTGCTTAAAGTTTCAAAGAGGATCTCGTCAAGTCTTACCATTCCAACTGCCCGCACCAGGCGCAGCTCACTGCCTCTCAGCACCTTCAGGTGCTCAAAAAGAATGCTCTCACAGAAAGAGCGCGTTGAAAGCGAAGTGCTCGCTTGGAGATGAGCACCGTTTTGTAAAGAGAATAATGCTGTCATAGAAAAAGCATATCGAAAGGAACTGCTCGGTTAGGCGTTCTTACCCGAAAATAACGTTGTCAACACACATCACTTTAGTAGCAGCATTATCACAGTAAGTCCTACTGCTTCGAGAATCAAAGAAACGAAGCATGCATACGTTCCTATATGTAAAAAGCTGCAATACCTAGCCTACTTGTTACCTAACATAACCAGTATTCCTGCACTGAAATGCAAAGTCAAGGTGCGAGATTTAAAGCAACTCAAGCTGCAAACATAAGGTGTAATGCGTCCTGTTTAAAGAAAAATTTAGTCTTCTCCTTCAGGGATCCTGGCCAAAGCTAGGCTACTGTATGCATCCTTCATTTCAGATGTAGCTAAATCCGCACAGAGATAGCTATCTCTGCGCAGAGATAGCTAAATGTGCGCAGAGATAGCTAATGCGCGCAGAGACAGCTATCTCTGCACAGAGAATAACTAAATGCACGCAGAGATAGCTATCTCTGTGCAGAGATAGCTAAATATGCGCAGAGATACCAGTTTTTGTGCTAAATCTGTCAGAGATAATATTTTTACGAACGGCGCCCCATACTAGTACCTTATATACTGTTGCAACCTCTCCGGTGGCGTTGTGTTGATTGTGTGATTCAACACAACCGAGATGTGCGTGAAGAATAACACCATTGTATATGTAGCGCGAGCAAGCAATAGTAAGAGAGATTGCGAGCATGATCTCTGTTGCTGCTTGCTGCCACGGTGCGAAGCTTTGTGCACATGCCGCTCGGGATTTCCGATTGCAACAAAATGATGCTGTGACCAGGATGTGGAGGTCGTCCCGAGTTCAGCCTTCACACAAAGAACGTGCGATCGCTGTGGTTCGTTGTAAAAAGGAGGGGATGTTGTTGCAACCTCTTCGGTGGCGTTGCGTTGATTGTGTGATTCACCACGAACGGGATGTGCGTGAAGAATAACACCATTGTATATGTAGCGCGAGCAAGCAATAGCAAGAGAGATTGCGAGCATGATCTTTATTGTTGCTTGCTGCCACGGTGCGAAGCTTTGTGCACGTGCCGCTCGGGATTTGCGATCGCAACAATACCATCACCAAACGCTTACAGCATTGCTATGTGGAAGTTGAAACTGGGTGCTAAATAAAGTAACCATAGATGACCATTAATTAAAAAAAAGTTGAGGACCACCAATAATAAAACTATTGAAAGCAATAGCAGGCTTGGAACCGAAGAAACAACGTCAAGTAAGTAAGCACCAACGAATACAAAGCAGTCCTACCTGTTGTGGTTGCATCAAAATGAGTTAAGTTGCCCTGAGGCGTTTTATGCTCTTATTATAAATTGTGTTCTAAACCGTAAGCACATTCAGTTAGACATTGTCCTATGCTTACATTGATTTAAGCTTATGATGAATGTGTGAAAATGAAATGCATTCACCTACGCTTAGTTTGTAGGTTGAACATTTCGCCTCGAAATTGACAAATAGCTTGAGTGGCTTTCTGATAGTTAAGCTAAGTCTCCTCAGAGTTTGGTAATTGACATTTTGTTTACGTGTCTCCCGCACAGCGCTTAACATTTCTACATCACTGAAAGGCCATCTGTCAAGGCACAGGCATAAAAGAAAGTGGGTTGATGTTGACAGTGTGCAAGTACATGTGTCTGCCAAGGTTACGCAAGGTACAGGATTGAAATTAAAAAAGTGTTTGCACAAAAATGGAACACAAGCAAACACTGTAATAAAATGGAACGGTGTGGAGGTTTTGTTTTTTATTGTTGCAATGAATCAACTCTAGGCCGCACTAAACAACTATTGTTCTGCAGACGAGTCCAAGACTAATATTCGTAATTGTTTGTGAGTCCAACAAACTCCTTACTACTACCGTGCAGTAATAACAGTTATTACTACCTATAGCCCAGAGCGGCGCTGAGCAATCTTTTTGTTTGTCGTGCGACCTCCTGGTCAGAATAACGGTTTTATATTCTTGTGGGCGAGATAGAATTTAGTGGTAATGAACGAGTGCAAAAGCCAAGACACTGTGAGGTTTTATTTGAAAAAAAACGAAGTTGCAATGCCTGAAGAGAACACTGGAAATGGGATTTATCGTTGCTGAAGATGGACACTGACACACCGTTGCAAAACGAACCGTCACGGAAACTGGGGCAAGTTCTCACTTTGTTTACGCAGACCTAATGCCTAATTTATCTCCGAGCACAAACATAGTGATGATGTAATTGTTTGGAAAAGATGTTGGAGCTAACGAAAAATTGAACAACGAATCATTTTCGCTACTCTGATCAGGCAAAACAAAATATTGGAATTTCAATCAAGTTAATAGTTAACTGATTCGAATATTAAACGCTAAAAATCGTTTCTGCTAACAGCTTCCTAAACAAACGTAAGCATTTGTTTTCATAATTTCACTTTATTTTTGTGGTTTTCAAGCAACGCAGGCATAGAAGAAATTGTTTTTGTCAGTAATGAGTTGTTTGCATTATTGGGCTTGATAAATTATAAGCCTAGGCGTAAAAAGTAAAAGTAACATCTGAAAATCAAAGCTTATGAACAAAACATATTTCAGAAAATTTATGAGCAGCTTCCACTTGAAGTTAAATCCACTCTTTTATATGAGATTAGCAGGTATCATGCCAGCTGGTTATCTTTTTTCAAGTTTTCGTAATTGTGGTTCCAACGTTTGATTTGTTTAAACAAACATAATTGATTGCGAAAACCATAGGTCGTTTCATAGGTTGGCTTGAGTGTTTAAGGTCATCATTTGTTATTATCAACGCACATTAGAGATAGTTTGTTGGCAACACTCTGATACAACGTCATTGAGAAGAACACAAAAAATGCTCAATGTAACCCCACGCCCCAAACGAGCTTCTTCCCTCGCGATGTGTTTCCTGCTCGCCTTCACAACCCATTACAAATTTTCACTTCCACTGAAAGAATAAATTGCAAGATGGTTTTGCATAACAGATGGCTTTTTGACTGGAAAAAGCGGCAGAATTGAAAGACGAAAAGCCAGTCATCTGCACGACGTGGACTTTAACGTGAAACGTTGACGCCCATATGCTTCAAAACGATCGCCAAGTTTATGACAAAGTTTTAGAAATTTCTCGCAGTTGGCATAGCCGCAAACCTGGGTGGTTCCTATTCCTGTCTTTAAACTGTCATGCTGTGACAGCAACATCAGTGTTTTGCTGCGTGCAGGTGCTCATCATCATGCTGCAGCAGGCGCTGGTCCAAAAGACTGGTCCTGCAAAATCTCTTGTTTCTTTTCAACTTCTTCTTGTGGGTAAGTTGTGTGATTGATTCCAAACATATAGCAACTACAAACATAATCTAGCTACACACCAACATCAGTTTCCAAGAAATTCGTTTCTAATTTTGTAACCCTAGAAATATGGTGAAGCTATTATAAACACACTTTCGTGTGTTACTCACTATCTTCAATTATGAGACGAAGTCTACGAACAACTGCTTGCATGTCAAGCTTGACTTTCAATATTTTGCCGTAAATTGGCTTATACAACTTTTCAAAAACAGGTGGGGCAAAATGCTGCACTGCCGTGTTACAGCGTTGTTGATATTGCTGTTTTCGTCCTTTAGGTTTTTGCAGTCTCAATCCTTTAGTTTAGAACAGTTTAATTTCTCCTTGAAAACTAAAAGTAAACGCCTACACTGCCGTTTAATTTTTTTAAATTCTTGACTATTTCTCAGATTCAAACCAATCCGGTTTGCAACGTATATACCGGAGCAAAGAACATAAAAACAAAATTGCGTTAACAAGCCAGTATTATTCTTACAACCACGCAAAGTAAATTTTCCGAAAATTCAGTTAACTTCTCGACTTGAGGAGTTACCTGTTGAAGTTACCATAAAAGATCTACATTTGCTTGCAAGTAAACTTTTTCTTGTGAAACCACTACACAAATGTGGAAATGGGTTCAAAAACTATAGATCAGGGGTGGCCAAACTGCGGCTCGCGAGCCGCATGCGGCTCTTTGAGCTTTCCTAAAATGTACATATTTGTTTTTTATTGTTTATTTCCATTTGAAAGTATAGAAATATTGTAAAACGGTACTGGGAACTAGCGTGCCGTACGGTATTACTTTTATAAGTGGTTCCAAAAAGAATTATGATGTCACAGAAGCGTAGATGGCAAATAAATTCGTGTTTTTATATTTTTATGTTGCGGCTCTTTGCAATTTGGGTTTTACAACACGCGGCTCATACACAGAGCAGGTTTGGCCACCCCTGCTATAGATTTTTGAGGTTTCGCGGATAATACAAAGCGCAGATTGATTTTGCTGCAAATCGGGCTTCGTGTAGTCTTTGCAATTTTGAGCTCAAAACCATCATTAAATGGTTTCCACCGACAACGCTTTTGGCGTGTTTGAATACGAAACGCGCAACGTCATCAATATCAAATGTGCGCTGCCATGAAAAATGGTCTTCAACCATCCTTCCAAACAGTTGTAAATAATTAAAGAGTTGTTTGCTTCCGCTTTCAATAAAACAAAAGCCCATGCGATTGTTTCGTATGATATTGCGTAAACAAAGCTGCATCAAGGTAAACAGTCAACAAACATTAATTTTCAGCCACGTCATTGAAATTTTAATTATTGAAATCTTACTTTTCTTAGATCACCTCCAAAGGACGAACAGTTTGTTAAACACAACATGTCAGCAAAAAATCTTCTTGAACACAAAGGCTAGCTTTGCTTTTTCGTGTATGGCATAAAACGTCAGTTTAATATTTTTAAAGAAATAAGAGAAACAAAAAAATTGCCCAATATTGCAGATTCCGAAACTTTTTTCTGTAAAGTAATGTTAATGTTGTCTGATAGCTATAATTCTCTTACTTTCTTAGAAATCTTTTCTCGCGTTTGTTGCAGATTTTCGGTTGTGCAGCAATTAGCATTGCGATTTGGATTTTGTTTGTTGATCATGGAAACAAGACCTATTATGCAACGTTTTCTCCGTTGACTACTGGTAAGTTGCCTGTATCGTAGGTTGCAGTTGATTTCACTGAGAAAAATCCGAAGATGTTCCGATTTCATAAAAGCTGAACGTAAATTTGAAAATTCCAATCAGTCTACGTTTTAGTTGGTATTGACTGTCACATGAATAGAGATTCTGCACAAGGTAAAGCATTGCAGAAATTTTTGATTAGATCAAAAACTTTTATGTCAATAATAGTTTCAAAGTTCGTTCAGTTTTGCTTGCTTTAGCATGAATCGCAATCACAACGCAGTTTTATTTCAAACTATCTGGGTCTTTTCTTTTCCATGAAAGTATAGCATCTTTTTGAGTAAAATACATGCCTTTTTTCCACATTTTACTTGTTTTTTCAGGTGGCAGTTTGCTGCAGCAGAGACGGCGCAATTACGATCATATAGACAAATTGCAACACCAAGCCGGCAATTTTATATGGCTGCTTAAAACCGATTTTTTGTGACAAACATATTTAAGAATTGCTTAAAATCTCTGAAAAAAGAAAGATTGCTGAAAAAAGACAAATTTATAAAAACTGAAAAAAGAAAAATCAAAAACAAATCTTTGAGCGACAAACATATTTAAGAAATGCTTGAAAATTCTAAAATGGAATTTGTTATTTTCGTTTGTGCTGTCTTAAATATTCTCTATTTATCTATTTTGATGTTATATTTACTTCCACTTTAACTTTCTGCAAAGCCCTTTTCACTTCCGAGAAATGTTTGACAGTGCGGAGAAGGTACTCCGTCTTGGCCTTAGTATCTAATTTTATACTTTATCGAACAGCAATGCGTATGCTCCTAGCGTCGGGAGTTTTGTTCCTGATCATATCATTTGTTGGTTGGTATGGAGCGAGCAACAGGAGCAGAATCTTTCTGCGTCTGGTAAATATGTTGAAGTCCTGCGTTGTACTAGTCTTAGCATAGCATTCTCGTCCTTGTGCAAAACCAGTGTTTGTAACAAAGAAAGCAACGAAGGAGTAGTCTACTGTGTATGTGACCTGTTCACAAATTTTGTACAATTGTGTAAGCAGAGCAGAGCTTTAGACTGTAGGTTTTTTTTGACCTGCTAGCGCTTAAACTAGAGAGTAAAAACCAACATGGAACCGGTTGAAAAATAATATTGTTTCTTTTTGGCTTTAAACAGATTTTTTTAAAATCAAGAAAACGAAGGGCGTAATTTGCACGAAACAGAGATATTCTCGCTTTCAAGTAAAAACTACATTTCCCTTTGTGTACATTCTTTTAAATCTGTAAAGGCTACACGTGTATTGAATTAAATGTTATAAGGGCATGCGTTTAAAACATTTTTAAGATTTTAAAAAGAAAAAGGTTGTTTTCATGCATGCTACCAGAAGCAATATGAGAAAAACTACAAGAAGCAACTTTCTTCAATTGCACATTGCCGCAACTTCCACCTAACAACCCATTTCGCCTAATGTTTTAAAAGAGTCGGAAAATAAACGTCGCTTTCTTAATTTGCATTCTTAATGAAAATGAATGATGTTTTCAGCCTCCTCTCTCACGTCTTCCTGAAACACGTGAAAAACATTTTTAAACGTCAAAAGTATTCTTCTTGAATAAAAACAATGAGCTCGTCATAGAAAAACCTTTTGAAGCAGGAGAAAAAGTAGTAGGCCCAACCATAGGAACTGCATTGTATCCTGATGAATAAAACACACAATTCTAAAAGCAGGTAAACAAAACAAGTGAAAACACTTGAACCCTTTCTTTCTTTGTAGTTTTTTGTTATGAATGATCTGGTGATTTCTGCTATAGCTGATACAAAGTAGCAAGCCGAAAAATGTTTTTGTTTAACATTTTTGTTGGGTTATTCTGGCAATATTTGTTTCAAAACCCTTTTTCTCTTTTTTGTAATCCTTTTTTATTCTGCGCCATATTCATATTTTTGATGTATCTGTAGAAACACTTGTTGGCAGTGACCATGCTTTCATTTTTAAATCTATTTACAATCTTTAAAAATAAATAGTCACATGCTTTGCAAACAAATTTTGCTGAAAGGGGAGTGAGACGAATATTAAATGGATTTCGTAATGAAGAATTCCTGCCTATATTTTCTCGCAGTTCATCACAGTTTTGATTCTGACCATCGTTACGGAGATTGCGGGATACGCGGTTCTAGCCAGAAGTGAGAAAATGGTATGTCAATTATTACACCATTTTGCAAAAGTAGACATTAAAAAAAAAGTAAGGCGTATTTTATGCTGAAGAGGATTTTGCTTGTATTAAACATAAATTTCCAGACCTGCAAGAAGTGAAAGAATGGAATAAGAAAAATATTTTTAATTCACATGCAGAAAATAGATTAACCTTTTTATTTTCGTCTGTAATCTGCAGATTAGCATGGAGGCTAAAGAATGGTATGAAAACATATTCACGAACTACCTTTCTTCTGATGTGGATAAGAAACTGGTAGATCGCGTACAACGACAGGTACAACACCAGAACTTTACAAATGTTTCACTAAAGATTCTTTTAGTCATCAAAAGTTTAGGCTTTACTATAGCAAAATAATGCAAAAACTCATATTTCACGCTTGTAAATACGAAGCATTTGAAACAATATCTTATCACAATTACGCCAGAATAAATTCTATAAACGTTGCATCGATATTTTGCGCTATTGATACAAGTTATCACTTGATTTTATCTTTTCAAATTAAAGGCTTGAAAACAACACTCTCTGAATGGATGTTTTGGACAACCAGTGCTCGTCGACAAAAAATGCTGAGTAAATTTTGAACACGTTTTTTCAATTCTTGCAACATCGAACACTTTCTGGATTTACTTCAAAAATAATAATGAACATTTGCAAAATCTTAGAGAAAATATTTTTTATTAGGAATAAAATTGGTTTCATTTTGATTATGAATCAAACGGATATTGCCAAAAGTTTGTTTTTCATGTCCTTTGTAAAGTTTGGATGTTCTGTGCGTGGATAAATTTCCAACTCTGATAGTGACATAAAATTTTTGTGTTCACGGAAACGATGATTGCTAAATTGCTGCTTGAAATACTATACCTTTGAGCGTAAGCAAACGTACAAAGGTGCTGTGACAGCTGTAAAAATGGTAAAGCCTTTTTTGCAGTTGGGTTGCTGTGGATTGGTCAAACAGAGTGACTTTCGCCATCGTTTGGCAAACGCTACATCACTTCCATCATCCTGTCCAGGAGATCTTAGGTTTACTCCGTTCCGCATCACCAAACATGTTTACTCTCAGGTTGGCGACTTAAGCATAGAAGCTTTTATACTGCATTTATAGATTGCAGTGTATCAATCGACTACCGACAAAATGCTTAGCTTGTGCTGCAAGCAAACGCTTGAGTAAATATCTCCTTTTCAGGGCTGTCTACAGAAGATCTTTGAGGAAATTACCACATTCTTGGGTTCATGGGTGATTTGGTTTCCTGCTTCGGTACTCTTAGTCTTTCAAACTGGCGCCTTCGTTTCAACAATATTGTACTTGATGCATTTAAGTAAGATACTGAGCCAATGTTCATTGTGAGAAACGTGAATATATCTGACTGCCAAACTTTTTTTCTGCTGCAGGAAAATATAAGAAGTTCGGGTACGACAGCGACGAAGAAAATGAAAGTTCTGCTTTGATAGAGTAAGCTGACACTTTGGGCATCATTACCATTACTCTTACATGTTTGCAGGTTTTAGAAACGTGAGTCATCCCATGGTTAACTATTGGAACAGGCTGTGAAGCCTGTCACTCCGGACCTTCGCTTATAAAATCTACAGCACTGAAACAGTTAGCTACGCGAAATTGCTGAAATTATGCAGTAGTTTATAGATGCAGGAACAGCGAAACACAGTTTACTCTTTACAAAATCAAGTCAGTAACATTCAATTTAGGATGTATATCTGGAGCAAAATCAGAGTCTTTGGGTCACTCGTTTTTCGTAATGCTGTATTTTCTTTTCTGAAACAGGTCCGCAGTCTATGGAAGCAAAAAAGATTTGCGAGAGCTGAAAAAGAGTTTTAGGGTTGGAGGTGAGAGACAGATGTGTGTAACAACGCTGCCACTCTTTTTAATTTAACAGTTTTGCTCGTGGATTTAATGCATCTGAATTGTTTCATAGTTGTTTTGCTAACCGCTCTGCATTTCTTTCAGGGCTTCCCCTGCCGAAGTTATACCGCGTTGTTCGGAAATCCCCAGAAGACAACTTTGGTTTCAACATAACATACAACAGGCAATGCTGTTGTCACGTGATCGATGACGTCATTCCGGACTCCAATGCTGACTTTGCGGGTCTAATGAACGGCTCTCAAGTTGTAGAGGTAAAGTTTTTCATGTGTGTGATTTGTCTTCTGACCTGAAGTGTGCTCACTGCTGAAGGGAGAGGGTTCGTGCTTCTCAATTTTTGACAGGCTGATAACTTCAAGTAAATTTTTTATTCCAAAATAAACTGGTAGTAGTCGTAAGGACGAAAGAGGAACCGGACTGAATGTCTAAACCCAGTCTTGGGTCACCTAGCCTTGGTTCTGCAATAATTCAATCGCCTTTATGGCCGTATTACCCGCTGGTATGAAAACACGCTTTCAGCTTTTCATGTTTTATTATACCAGTATAGCTTTTACTTTGTAGTTATCAACTTGTTGACTTCGGACTTCATCAGTTCGTACTTTGATCTTTACAAGCATTTTTAAACAAAATGCAAAATCTGATGGAGCTTTATCATCTTTGTAGTTCTTTGGGGCTTTCCATTTTTACTGCAATGGCATAAAATGTGATTTGAAATTGAATAACGCAAAACGGGGTGGTCTTCATCCCCGTGATTACTTGCCAAGAAAATTAAATTAAGTTCGATTTCTGGGTTTTGATTTCAGTACACATTTCAAAGAATAGTAACTGCTGAAGTCATCATTTTTATTTCGCTCCTGAGGAACTTTCTTCAATTAACCTGTTCCTCTCCAACCAGCCTATCTTCTTTATTCCATCAGGTTAATGGTTTGTTGACTCAAAATGCAACACTGCAAGACATTCAGTATAAAGTTGAATGGGCTGAGAACGAAGTTCGCATGCTTGTTGTTGACATAAGAACGCAGTCGCTGTACGATCAAAGCGGAGTTTATGTTAATCTAAGAAATGTTGAGGGTGAGTGCCTGAAAGATGAAACTGTCTATGCATGCCTTGTCCACATTTTGATTGCCAAGCAGTAAAGACCAGAACAATAGGCTGTTGATAACTGTATTTTCATACAAATCAGCTTTATTCAGGGGTGAGCGAATCTGTCAATGAATACAGACCACGACTGTGCAAAATTGAGAAAGGCGAGTCCGGCTTTGGTTTCAATCTACTTTATCTTGAAGATAGGATTGGCGAATTTGTGGAGAATCTCGCACATGACGGAGCGGGAACAAAAGCAGGTTGGTAGATTAGTTGCTTGATCGCATTAAAAACTCTCTGCTGTGCACAATATACTTTTAAAAAAACATTTCTACAGTTAGTACTTTCAAAAGATCATCAACAAATTTTCATTTTCAAGCGTAAAATGCACTGAGGATTAAGTTTGGTGGAAATATGTTGCAGCAAATGTCGTTGACAACGAAGAATGTCTCGCTTTGCTTCCTTTAACATTTTGTCAGTTTGTACCAGAGTAATACTTTTACTTCATATTTTTTGGAACTTGGAATAGCTTGCTATAGTTGGACTACACAACAACATAATGTGGTGTATAAAGGATGATTACTCTGAGGCTGGAGAACTATGTTTTGTTGAACGGCAATTAGCATGCGGCAGCCTTGTATTGAGGCGGTTGATTTTACGGTCCATGGAGAATTAACTTCATTATTTAGCATTAACTCGCTATCCCTATTAAGCTGCAATGCGCAGTGGACAGAGGTGGTTTAAGCTTCATGGAATGTTGCAATGGAGCAATCTGAGCTATGTGTTGCCTAATGGAACTTGATAGAGGTTATGATCAGGCAATATCTGCACAAAGTTTCATGACTTATTGACAGCGACTCTTTCAAGTTTCTGCGGTAGGCTAGCAAGGCCCGATCACATCGCCCTGCACAGTAAGCTAGCAGGCTCAATCTGTTGCGGTGCTAGACTGTTTGCAAGCCGTGAGGCGGGAAAATAAATCATTCATACTGTTTACAACGCGCTTGACAACTTTTCGCCTGTTCTGCTCCTTGTGAATTCGGTGCAGCTACAGTTCTGCAGTCTGGCACACCCAACAGAAATTGTTCACGGATACAAGAAGGAAAGCTACGCAAACGCTTCTTGTCAGACCCGCCCCCAGTTTTTTCATTCTAGAATCGCCACTGGTTGTGAGAGAGTATAGTTTGGTGTGGACAGAGTGATTTTTATCTCTCGCATGTAGATATTGCATATGCAGAAAAACCAGGTCCGTAACCAGCTTGGGACACCAGGAGGGGCGAAAATTTTTCCGAGAGGGGCCCAAATTTTTTGAACTATCTCCAATATTTTTAAACTATGTCCAGCACATTTTTCCAGGGGTGGCGAAAATATTTTCTAGGGGGGCTTCGCCCCCCCTGCGCCTCCCCTGGTTACGGGACTGAGAAAAACTATATGCAGAACTTCTTGTGAATTAGTGTACTGCCCCCACAGCATACCTTATACTTCCGTGCATTGACAACCAAACAAAATTTTTCTTTACATCGCTATCAAGCAAAAAGACAACACCCATACGCTGCAGCAAACTCTATTTCAGCATCACGGTCAATTCGTCTCAACTTGGCATGCCTAAAAATATGTTTGCGAGCAAATACGCAAGAAGGAACAATTACTGTAATTGAAGAAAACAAGGTTATACAAGAACTTTTTTTTTGTTTGACAAAATACCACATTCCAACTCAGCAAACTAACGTAGCACTGTTTTAATGCCATTTGATGAATTTCTAAGAACATGAAAATTTTGTCACAGATCATCAAACTGTCTTGAATTCATCATATTTTGTAAAAAAAATACTGAACAAAACAACTACCTTGAACAAGATGTGTTCAGGGGCCAGTGGCGTGTCGAGGTATGATGATGCCAGGGGCGACTGCTTGATTGGATGGCCCCTTACCAAATTCTAGTATTGAGCAGTGGTGTATATTGGTCATTTTTACTGGATATACGCAGTTTGTGACGTCATAAGACGACGTCATATTCACGTTTGCAAACCAACATTTTTGCGAAGTTTGTTGACACAACATGCATATTATTCTGCACACACTTCCTTACTCGTTGTTTTTCAATGTGCCACTGTCATGAAAATAAATTATTATCAGCGCTCCACGTTAGCAGACCGGAGCAAAACACAGCACTCAACCAGTCCCGTGGCCACGGGGGGCTTTGCTAGGCTTAGCCCCACAAACAAAACTCCAAGCCCCCCAAATTGAAATATGAAGCACTACAAGTCAGTGGGTTTTTTGTCAAATTTTAAAATGTCAAGCGACCCTGCACAAACGTAAACTCCCCTATTGAAGATTTTCTGGCGACGGTTCTGTAATCAACGCTAAGACAGAACTGTTCATAACTGCAAAAACATCGCCAACACGTTAGAATAGGGGAGTCAGTTTTACGTTCAGTTCTACGTCAGTGCAGTTCACACTTAGTTCTACGTCAGCGCAGTTCACAACTGCAAAAAATATAGGCTGCGCATTGAAACAGTGGAGTAAAACACGCTCAACGCTGCGACAGGGCAGTTAACTACTGATGGACAACAGGCTGAGTGCATGTCTCGCCGAATAGCCGTCGAGCAGAAAAGTATGCAGCTGGGATGGCGGATACCCAGGTCTGACAGTTTGAAACTTGCTAAATCACACAAGAAATGAGAATGCATATAAAATACGCAAGAAAATTTTCGTTTTTTATTATGTGGCTGTTATATGGAACAGAACAGATACGGGCTTGTGTAAAGCGTTATGATCAAACCGCCTGAACTGCCAAGTGATGAAGGTCGAAATAATGCACATATTGCAAGCACAAGTGTGCGTCTGTATTAGCGCACATCCAGGGTTCTACATCAAAAAACGAAACGGGAAATTAGTGATGCATCAAAACGTCAGCTAAATCAAGCAAGTTGAAATAGGACTGTTTTGAAATTTGACTCAAAAATCAATTAAACGTCCATAATTATCTTTCAGACCTTTTTTGTGATTTTTCCTTGATCGCACAATCTGGAAAAGTCACATCACTACCAGTTCGATTGGGTGTGCACTGCACACTTGGAGTATAGGTCTTTGGTATTGAAGAATGTGCGAATTACTAGCATTTTAATACGTGCGAAATAGTGTAGGAAAAAAATTTCGAAAATTAAATCCATACAGAGTCTGTTAGTACTAAGTAGCCTTACAATAGAAAAAACATCTAATTACAGCATTTTAATTTTGTAATTTCACTATTTGGATGGCCCCTGCCTTTGATGCCCGGGGCCGCCACCCCATTCGCCCCCACCCCCCCTCTGCACGCCAGTGTCAGGAGCATTGGTATTTAGCTGTGAATTATCTCTATTTGTTTTTTTTAAGTCAGCCTACTCAATCCACCTCATGCTCAACTGTCACATTAACAAACGACTTTCTTCTGCAGGCCTGAAAATCGGAGATCGTGTTGTGGAAGTGAATGGAGTGAATGTGGAAAACAGTAAGCCACGTGACGTCATGAACAGGATCAGGATGAGTGGGAATGTGTTGTATCTGCTGGTAGTTGATCCCAAAACGGATGGTTATTTCAGGTAATGCTTGCTGGTACTTTTGTTATACAAATGAAACAACGCACGCATCTTTTGCAAAGTTCCGGTGTGTTGTCATGTCTAAATGAGATCACCAAACATGCACAACTTTTGAGATAGATAACAAAAATACGAAATGGCGTATGAAACGCATTAACTACGGTTTTCTGCATGTTCATGAATATGTGGGAAAGCTCGTGATTTACGCGTCAGTTGCTTTCGGTATATGTTGAAGAACCTACCTCCTGTAGTGAACGGCAATTGCTTATGCTCTACTTACAGGGCTTTTGTGCGATGCAGATGAATGAACCTATGCAAAAGCTTGTGGTCACATCATTGACGTGTGTACGGCATAAGATTATATAAGAACAGCAATTTATTACTTCTGTAAAGAGCATCGATGGAATTTTTACATTTCTTAAAAGGCAACAAAAACTGCCTTGAGCTTTTCAGCCGGCTGTTTGAGGAATCTCCTGCCTGGTTCTGCTCCCATCTCCTTGCAATGATTCAGCTTGTACGTATCATTCAGCAATATTTG
>Ga0210059_1009260_pt1 | contig 15410 bp, 10 predicted proteins | sample Ectturendosymbi2_FD_188042 | JGI IMG/M metagenome (GOLD analysis project Ga0210059, IMG submission 188042) | Ecteinascidia turbinata endosymbiont from Florida, USA - Sample 2 (SPAdes) (version 2) | ecosystem: Host-associated > Tunicates > Ascidians > Unclassified | place: Key West, Florida... | reverse complement strand
CAGCTAGATTAGATTGCCAGAGCGGCAACTTTATCAGCATCGATAGATCCCTTGCTTGCAACGGATACCGGGACTGTGACGATGGTGCTGACGAAATAAATTGCCCTGGACGTTTCCACTGCGAGACTAGCGTTGCTCCAGTTTCAGTTCCACAATCATTTATGTTCGATGATTACTGGGATTGCCATGACGGAAGCGACGAGTGTCCATCCGTGGCTTTGAGCAATAGCAGTTTTGCATCTGAAACAGAAATGATACACAACACTTTCTTGAAAGTTTGGCTTTGGATTATGGCCCTCATAGCCTTGACTGGAAACACGTTTGTCTTCATTGAAACTTTCCATTTACTAAGGGATGGAGAAAATGAATCACAAGTTTCAAAGACTAATCATTTTCTGATTTTCAATCTTGCTCTCGCTGATTTTCTGATGGGAGTTTATTTGCTGGCTATGGCAATCAAATCCGCCCAGTATTCCGGAAAGTACTGCTTTTTTGATAAATTATGGAGAACAAGTTCAACTTGTCATTATTTTGGAGCTTTATCTGTCATTTCATGTGAAGCATCTGTGATGGTCTTATCTCTGATGACAGGAATTCGTTGCTATGTAGTCACTCGACCAATCGCCTCTAAAACCATGAACTTTCGATACGTGATAGTTGCAACATTGATGGTGTGGTTGATCGCCATCGCTCTCGCAGTAATGCCACTTTCAGCAGCATTCACAGACGAAGTAACAAGCAGTGTGTGGATTCCGAGCAAGTTTGAATATACATCCAGAGTTTCGCTGCGCCCAGCAATATCACTCTGCAACACCATCGGTATATTTTCGCCAGGCTCAGTGCCACTGATTACGTACAGCAGTGAAACGTCATGGAACGTTGTAAGCGACTTCTTAGACCAAAATGGCTTTGGCAACGTCGTCAGGGGCCTGTTTGGTTACTACTCACTGAACAGTATGTGCGTGCCGGAGTGGTTTGTAACCTCCAAGACCCTCGGTTGGCAGTTTAGCATCGTTGTGGTGTCCATAAACTTCATCATGTTTCTCTTCGTGGTCGGCTGCTACTTGGCTATTTACTTGAAGTCAACATCTTGTGCAGAAATTCTGATGACAACTCAGGCTGCCCATCGGTCATCATGCCTGCAGGTTTGGTATTGTGACGTCAGTGATACGTTTCATAGCCGATTCAGTTGCTTTTGTAGTAAATCAGGGGTCGGGAACCTTTTTGGTTAAGGGAGCCATGTTGTATTTCCGTGAGAGCCATATAATATTTTTCAACACTGGTGTAGGAGGCGGGGTGCAAGCGCAACCCCAAAACGTTTGATTTGGTGAAAATCCGGGCAAAATCTGTGGGGAAATTCGGGCAAAATGTGTGAATACCTCCGCAAAATCGCTGTATGTCCTTTGATTTTACAAAAATAGCACTCCAAATAAAAGTGCAAACGTTTTTTTTTTGTGGAGGTCGTGTTTTTATTTAGTACTTTTCGGTCAGGTTAAGGGAAATTTGGGAAAGTTTGGTGAAAATTTGGGAAAAAATGGTGCTTGAAGTGCTTTGATTTGAAAAAATGCGCCCAACGTGAAAAGAAATGCAGTCGTTTTTTAGGAGGTCATTTTTTTGGAGTATTTTTCGGGCACGTTTGGGGAATTTGAGCAAATCCTTCGCACCCCCAAAAATTTGCCTGCTCCTACACCTATGTTTTTCAACACGTAATGTAACTAAGTTACTAACGTGTGCATTTTTAAGCAAACCAACAATTTTAAACAATGGTAAATGTCTGGATTTTCTCTTAACAACATGCTTCTTGCTGTCAATGCGATTTCTGGTTCTGCATGGTGTTGTTGATGGCTTTGCAGTCTGGTAGATGAAAAATTACAGAAATAGTTTCATTCGTAACAATCGTGTTAAGAAAATATCAAACGAACGAGATGCCGTCATCAAAAGAGCCACATCTGGCTCGCGAGCCATAGGTTCCCGACCCCTGTAGTAAATCTAAACAATCAATTGAATGGTGTGTTTTCGAACTGGTTCTCATTTGAAGCGCCAGAGACCCACAGGGATTCGAACTAAAAACCTACTTTTAGGCTTCACATGTGGACGGAAAACTTATTTCTAACAGGCCGCGACACGGATTTCGAACTTAACCTTGCTTGATGTAAAACAATTCTTTTGTTCGATCTGTCTGCATCACTGAATTTCTGTTGCCATCATCATGGGCGTCCGCAAGGGGGCAAAACGGGCATTTGTCCCACTTGCAAATTGGGTCTATAAAAAAAAACAAAAAAAAACTGAAGCCAACAGCTTAATTCCGATAAATTGATTTAATTCTTGCAATAACAGTTTGTTTGCCGGAATGACGCTCACACTGCATAACAGCTACGTTCACTGTTCTGGCTTCATGCAGTAATGAGCTTGCAGTTCATTCAAGTCCGCTCCTTTGCCTGTAGAAGCAGATTGCGAAACTTGCGAGCGGATTGTTCTCGTAGACCGGCTCTTTAAGTGCTAATCTTTATTGTGTAACAATAATAGGGTATCGAATCCTTACGTGTACACTTCAAGTTACGGTAGTAGGCGTTTTGCCACATGTGACTGTGGTATTGCCAATTGGTATATACTGTATGTACCAAATTTGAACTTTTGGCATATTCTGAACGTGCTTGGTAGATAAATTTTTGATTTGGTGTATATGAAAAATTTGGAATCTGTTTGGTCTATTTTCGTCGGAGAGTTTAGCTGAGACTTGAAACCAAAATTTTGTTACATTGTAATGCGTTAACAGAGAAAGCATAGTGGTGTTAATGCTATATAAAAAAAGTTTAGTGATTTTGCTTAACACGGGAGTAGGCTTTAAGCGTGCACTTTGTTTAAGCGGAGAATGAGAATGGAAGAGGGCTGAGAAGTTCTGAAAAAACTGAAATTAGCTCTAGGTATGCGATTTTGATCAGCCAATGGCATCCAAAGGAAAGCTGCGTATGAGAATAGCAGAAGATTTAGAAAAGAGTGACCGACAGAGTTTGCATAGCCTGCAAAGAAGGATTCTGCTGGTGCTGTTTATCACTTTAGAAACTGTGCAAAAAGCAGTATGCAAACTGCAAAGAAGCTTTCATACAGCATCAGTATATGGTGGACCACAAAAGAATCGAAACTGCAGTTGCAAATTTTCGAAGGTTGAATTTTCCAGTCGTTAATAAATCTGTCATTGCTGAACTTAAGAAAAGAGAAATTGAGCTTGCAGCTTCTCTAAGCTGCCACTGCTCAGCAGCAGCTGTTGATCATCTAAATCACCCAAGTGAAGTAGTGAAAAAGCGTAGAAAAAGGAGCAAACCCTCTAACGCCGGCACGGGCCGGTAAACCTTTGATCAGCCGCAGCTCCTGAACGAATCGGGCTAGAAAACCAGTGAAAACATTCCTGGATAGACGATACAGAAAGGAATCGAATGAGAATGACAAAAACATGCTTTACATTTGAAATGTGTAGAAAAATCAATGTTTGTGCATTTGCCGTACTGAATTTTTGGCAAAATCAGGAATAAATGCGAAAACAAGCTCCCCGTATCCCGTCTAGCCATCCGATCCGGTCGTTGCGCTTCGCCGACCGCCGGAATACTCGGAAACAGGATCCTTTCGAAAAAAGTCGATTTGGGCCGTTTCGGAGGACAAATTTTGGGGGCACAAAAGCGTAGGATGGGAAAATTGACTTCTAGATCACAGTTTGGGGCCCAAAGAACCCCACATTGGCGTTAATGAGGTGCTGAATGACTTAAAATGTTCCAGGAGCTATTCTGAAGCTTTCGAGGCTGTGGGAAGGGTGTTAGCCTAAGGGTTTTGGGAGTTATGGCCAGAAATAGACCCTGAAAACTGCTCGGCCATCTCGTGGATATTTTGATTTTATTCCCAAATCAAATTTTCCTGTCAATATTTTGGCTTGAAATTTGGTGGGGTGTTGTAAAACAACGAAATACACTTATTCTTCAAGTTTGGCGGGGTTAGTGGGTGCTGGCAGAAAAGTAGCTTTATTCTGAAAATAGCCTTGAAATCCGAGGTTTTTGCCCCCTTGGACACCCCACCAAAGGAAGTGTTAACTTTTTTGATCATCATTGCAAAGATAAGGTCTTCCCAAAGATTTTTTATGTAGAAAGTTTTTTCCAACGTGTTTGGTTTAGTTTAGGCTCTGTAGCCTACTGGGTGGACGCAACAAGGTTTTCTAGCCTACGCGACAAACGTTTTTTTTCCCTGGAAATGACATCAAAAGGACGTCACAAGTGGTTCTTACCTATCTCAAAATGTACAGACATGACTGAAGAATCGAGTGTTACCTTCGGTGACTTTCTAGCTCATTCCGTTCAGACGTTATGGTCGCTTATATGTTTACGGGCCACTGTAGTGGCGGGTTGAAGTTTTTTTTAGTACAGATACTTTTGGAGTATATTTGGTATATTTATAGACTAGATTTGCTGTGTCTGCTGTAAGATGGGTTGGCAACATTGTGTGGCTGAGACATCTTGTCAAGAAATGCTGCGACTAGCGAGAGGGTATCTGCTGAGTGCTCATAGCGGCAAGCCACGTAGTTTTGTACTGTGAAAAAAAGCAAGAGTGAAAATGAAGCATTAACGCGCCAACAAAGGGCAATTTCTGCGTCTGTTGCCGTAAAATAGGCCTTCGTTTTGGTGTAGAAATGGTAAAACGTTTCGTGAACGTCCATTTGCACTGCATCGTTTTTTCGACCTTGCTCCGACCTGAAAACAATTCTGCGGACGCCCATGGCCATCGTGCTCGCTCTTAACTGGAAATTGGGTTTAGTCCTGCTGCAATGGGGGCCTGGCCGGGTGTAGATCCCACATGAAAGGTCAAACCCTAGTAACATAACTGTCTAGTTTTGTGTGGAAGTTGAACATTTTTTTGAGGGGGACATTCGTATATAGTGGATGTACCTTTTTGCAATACAATTGCTGTTTCCTAAGTCACGATTGTATTTTGTACGTGAGGTCTGGTTTGTCTAAACTTGTGATTTTCCGCCAAGTGAATTCCGCGTGTGCGCGCTCGACGACTTGCTCGCGCGCAGATTATTATGTACGCTGACCTCGTTTCACCATTCGAAGTTTGGTCCAGCGGCGTGGACACCACGTTTTGTTACTCGAGCTTTTGGCCTCCCTCTCCTTTTGAATGTTACCCTTGCAGACCCATGCTGATGAAGAGTATGGTACGGTTACCAGCGTAAGATGCCGTTTGAAACGAGCATTTTAGGCTGAAGCGCTGCATGTAAAAAATAAGCTTGGTTCAGCATCAAAGCAGTCGCGTTGCCACGGAGAGGCTTTCCGGGGCTTAGCCCCCCTAGCAAAGCTCCAAGCCTCACCAAATTGAATTGTGGAGCACTATAAATCGGTAGAGTTTTTGTCAAATTTCAGAATGTCAAGCCCCTCTGAACAAACGTAAAGCACCCCTATTGAAAAATTTCTGGCGAGAGTTCTGCACCAAAGTCATGTCAATTCAAAGATCAAGCAAAATTAGAATAAGGAAGCAATCGCGTTCATCCAAAGTGCTTTGACTACCATTACTCGCAAGTAAGAGCGACGGGCCTTGGGTATATGCCGGGCAACTTCAAACTTTAATGGCACCAAAATATTTTTCGCAACCTCCAAAGCAGTTTTGTTTTTGTTGAGGGGGAGTCGGAGCTTCAACCACAAAGTCTCGAATGCGTCAGCCTCGCTGAGCCAAATGTTGAAGCTAAATCCAGCTGCGCATTCTTTTATTCTTATTTTGCACGACATATTGAATTGGCTTCTTGGTAGCCGCCAGACTGTGCTGACGAATTGAAATCGCTCTTCTCTCAGCTTCTCAATCAAAGCCTTTCAAAAATCAAACCCCACCAAGAAAGCGTTGCAGTAAGAAAACACTCAGAGTTATTTTCAATTTCTTTCTCAAATCGAAGCGTAAGTTTCGTGGTCACCAAACTTGAACTCAAACTGTAAGGCTTGCTAAATTTCTTTTATTGGTAAATGATTATTTCAACTAAAATAAAGAGACTAGCAATTGAGCAAACCCGATTGTTAGCCAAGAGTGATAACCATATGATTAACAAACTTATTCACACCAACGACAATTTCCAAGAAAAGCAAATTTTACAGGAGATCACGCGGATTTCTAAGAGTTCGAGCTAACTTTGCCATAAAGTGTAAAAGTAACAAAGCCTATAATCCGTCTCAAGGTTCTTTCAAGATTTACCGTGATTTCAGAAGAATGCCGTTTCAATTTGTAATGGGTGTCATATCCGTATCCCAATCAAGGATCGCGAAAGCCTAAAGACCGATTGCGCCAGAGAGTCAATGGAATCATCATAAGACGCGTAATTTTATGCACTTTCTGTTAAACTTAAACGAAAAACAACAGATAACTTTCTATTTGAATTTTTGCTTGGCAGTGTGACGTCACCATGACGACCCTGTGATGTCATTGTGACATATGGAACACTTTCCGGTGCAAAAGTACCTGCTTTTTGTTTATCAGAACGCACTGTGGACAAAAATCCGCATCTTATAATGTCTTCATTGGCATTATAGGTCAGAGGCAAACGGTCGGCAAGTTGTGGCCGAAATTGCCTGAAAAGTCAAAACTTTTGGGCTCACGGGTCTTCGGGTTGAACATTTACTCAAATCAAACGCCGCTTACAGGGAAGAACAAGAGAGGTTTATTCGTCGTGTCGGAGGTCGAGAGTTTTGAGAAAGCGGAGTAAAACCGAATAGAATGTGCAAGATATGTTTTTAAAACGGTTTCAAGTTTTTTCCTTATTTTTTGCTTTTTAGGCAAAAATCGTAAAATTGGTGGTGACAGACTTCGTGTGCTGGGTGCCTACCATCATCATGGTCTTCATTCATTTTTCCGAAGTTGTCGTACTTGGGCGAATCTTCTACGTCATCACTGCAGTGATCCTACTCCCCATCAACAGCGTGCTCAACCCATTGCTGTATTCGGATTGTTTCGAGTACATGTGGAACGCTGGCAAGCGTGGATATCAAACAATCCGAAAAAAGTTGTACGACTTGATCGCAAGCGAACCATTCTCCTTCGTCGAGCTGCGTGAAAAGCAGGAAAACAAGAACGTCCAGCTGAAGGAGAACCATCCAAAGGGAAATGAAGACACAGCTAACGCCCAACGGGTGAAAACTAAGTGTTAACGCGCGTGCAGTTTTATCCTTATTTTACTGACAAAATAAGTCAGAGATGCAAATCCAGCAGTATAATAATTGCAAAAAATCAGGAGCATTCTCTCATCCCGTGTGCTTTACAAAAATGATTTTCACAATTGCATCGTTACGTTAAGGCAGCAAGGCGTTTAATATGTTAGGGCAGCAAGACGCATCTCTGAGCGATTTTGAGAAACCTTTGATGATACATTTAACTACAGTAAAACTCGGTTAATCCGGATTCGATTTGACCGACGATTTAATCCGGTTTAGGCGAAGATCCGGATTAACCGAAGATGGTCTTTTCTAGCCTGACGTCATCTAAGTACTGAGTTATCGGTGAAAATTACTTACACTGAACACATTTGCGACGCAACAGCAAACTTTCGCTTAAGTAAAATGAATTCAGTGATATATTTACAATGGCACAACAGACCAGTAACCGCCATATCCAGGCAGTTATGAAAAATCTTAAGTTCATAAGTTTAGATTACTTGACTGCGAAGAAATCTGGGATTTTGGACTCACGCAGAGATTTCTGCGACTGCTCCATAAGCAGTGACTAAGACATGTTACCGAGTGCAATACACTCAGGGATAATACCCTCTACATACGTTCACGCAACACTGATCAATAGATCGAAACCATGGTGCGGCGGCGTGCCTTGAGCGTTATGTTCAACGTGAAACGCTATGCCGCTGTGTGACGTAATAATAGTCTCTACGATGAGTTGAATGTTGCGGCCCGTGTTTTCATAATTCTAAACGTAAGTTGGTGATTGTGAGCACACTCGTGTTGCGCCTGAAAGCTGCCGAATCTTTTCTAGAGACCAGTCAACGCATATTGAGGGGGGGAAAATCCGGATTACGAGATGTGAAAAGAGCAGATTTTATCCGGTATTCGCGAAGATCCGGATTAAAAAATCCGGATAAACCGAAGATTTTCATAAAGAAAAACGTTAGAAATCATTCGTACCACCAGTTTTATCCAGTTTTGGCGAAGATCCGGATTAACCGATGTTTACTGTAGTTGCACGTTCTCACTGCTTTTCTGACCCCGGCTTCCTTATGTTGGGTTGAGGTCTGGCCATGTATTCTTCCTGCCAGAGCGCATTCGTTAATATTTATGGTTTCAGTCAGGGGTGAGGAACCTGCGGTCCGCGTAAAAATTTAAAATGGCCGGCATTAGAATTTTCATTACCCAAGTTAGAACACAACGTTACGTCAAAACAAAACTCCATGACAAGAAGACACTTAGACGGTAAATCAAGAGTAGTCTTTCGCTCCTTGACACAGTTTTTCTCCTTGTTTTCCTTTGGAAGATAAAGGTAGAATTTTAAGATGAAAATAATTAGATTGTGCGGCCCGCCATCAATATTCCACAATCCATGTGGTCCGCGATAATATAATAGGTTCCCCATGCCTGATTTAAGCTTTCATGTTGAATATTCAGCTCCCCAGTTGTTTTTTCTTCCTATCGCAAGTTTCATTTGTTACGCTTTTACTGTACGGCGAACTAGTAATCGAACATGAATTCTCATTGAGAATGATAAAAGTGAAAAAATCAATTAACTAGAGAGGAAGTGCTTTCATATTTCATAAAAGAAAGTGCTAAAAATATTTATTCTAAATGATAAGAGTTTTGTGATGGCTCTCTAATAGGATTAAGAGTGTTCTTTAAAAAATCAGAGTTGTGTTTGATAAATGTATACCTGCCATATGGCAGTAGAGCTAATACTGATGATTTTTTAGCTTACTTGGGCAAAATGAGACAATTATGCGAAGAGCTGCAATGCCCAAATATTTGTTTCGTGGGGGACTTCAATGCTGGGGCCACAAACACATTTGGTTGTTTGTTAGAAGACTTTTGTATGGAAAATGATTTTATCATTTCCGATTATGCCCTACTACCCCAGGACACATTTACATACATTAGTGATGCACACACAATTTCTTGTTCAGACCATTTTGTGTCATCCTTTTCAGTGCATCAAGCAATGTTCAATATGAAAGTGCTAACCGAGTTCATAATATCTGATCATCGGGCGGTGGCAGTCAGCATACAATGCTCCCACCTTCCTGAATTTGATGATGAGGTGATAGTGCCCCAGCCATGTCGAATTGACTAGCTGAAGGTTACTGCCCAGGAAATAGGGGATTACTACCATGAAAGCAAAAAGCTACTTGATCAACTGCGATTACCCACAGAGGCTATGCACTGTCAAAATTTTAATTGTACAGATGAGAAACATCTGGAAGAAATAGAAAATTTGTATGCAGAGCTGACCAGTTCTCTGTTTGGTGCTTCTTCTTCTGCATTTAAAACAACAGGTGAAAAGAAAGCAGGAAAATTTAACATTCCTAGCTGGAAGTCGGTGGTCAAATCAAAACATCAAATTGCAAAGGCAGCCTGCTGACTGCGGGTAAACTGAAATAGATCCAATACTGGTGGCATGTACAAAAACATGGTCGAAACGAAAAAAGATTTCAAATATTCACTGCAGCAATGCCGCACAGATGTTGAAATACATAAGGCCAATGGCTTAACTGCTGCACTACAGGCTGATACAATCAAGAAGAAAACTCTGCCAATGAGTTTGCAGAGTCTGTGGAACACAGCATATAGCCTGCAAGGAGACCTATCTGGGTAATGAAATGCCCATGTGTTCTGTTATTTCGCTGACATCAATTCTTCAAAAGCTGCCCCTGAACAAGGCACCAGGGCCTGGTTGTATTTCTGCAGAGCACTTGCTGTATGCACTTGAATCTCTGTGTTTTTCTCAGTGATCTGTTTAATATGTGCATTGTTTACAGGTATGTATGTACCCACTTCCTGTTTAAACACAATTGTTCCCATATGCAAAAATAAGAATGGGAATATGTCTGACACATCAAATTACAGACCTGTGGCAGTGGCTACAGTCGTGTCAAAGCTACTTGAACACTTCATATTATCTAGCATCTCTCTCTTCCTTGGAACCACAGATAATCAATTTGGTTTTAAGGCTGGACATAGTACTGATCAATGTAGGCCTACATTTTTGTTGAAGCAAACCGCTTCATACTTTGTAACCCATGGTTCATCAGTGCATGTCGTTTTTTAGCAACCTCAAAAGCATTCGACCGAGTACTACACATGAAATTATTTGAGAAACTAATTCGAAGAAAGGTGCCAGTGTGCATGTGCGCGTAATGACACATTGGTGCAAGGAACAAACGATGCATATAAAATGGGGCAAGCATTTGTCTGAACCGTTTCGTGTGTCTAATGGGGTTAGACAAGGGGGAAGACTGAGTCCAAACTTGTTTGTTGTTTATTTAAATGATTTATCCAATGAACTAACTAAACAACATTAAAGCAGGGTGTTATATTGGTGAAGTCTTATTAAATCACTTGATGTTTGCTGCTGATATTTGTTTGTTTTGTCCACGTGTACGTTGGTTGCAAAGAAAACTAGATGTGTGTCAGGCTTACGCAGAATCGCATGGAATTATTTTCAAATGCAGCAAAACTGTTTGTGTGACGTAGGCTAAAGTGCAAAAAGCACATTCACCCCATTACTGACACTGGGTGGTCAAAACATAAAATCTGTTACCCGAGTGCGTGTTTTTATACTATGGACTTCGTGTCTACTCACAAAGAAATAAATAAATAAAATAAATAGCTTCTCCATTATTTATCCTAAGTTTCAGTGGTCTGTAAGACACAAATATTCTGAAAGGGAGCTACTTCGTTTTCCGGGTTGGGCCTTGGCCGATGAACTGTTGCAAAGCATGTAGTTATATATTTGCACCGAAAACAGTGCGAATGTCCTCGAATAATTTGCTTCCTTCACGCAGACTTCGCAGGTGATATGTAACTGCGTGTTGTCTGCAAGTGCGACCTGCGAATCACTTGCCTTATGTGTGAAGTCCTTACATCGCAGCTGTACACCGGGAAGGATCAGTTAACACGCAAGATAAAAACAGATGAGAAACAATATTCTGTACAATGACAACGCGTAACAACCGCTGCTAGCTTCAGTTGCTGCATTCAACAAGAAGCCTGCCAATCGACCTCTTGCCAAGGGTCGCATCGTTGCGCCGGAGCCTTAGTCTCAGCCCGTACTAGGATTTTCCATTGCGTCCGGCTTAGCTTTCGCTATCACATTGTTATGTACGATAAAACTGGTTTCATCCGTTTTTTTCTGCCCTGCTGCAATGTTTGATTCGGCTGTAGCCAACGAAGTTACTCCAACAATGGCACGACTTTTCCATATTTTCATTTATAGCGCGCATGATGTGACGCAGTGAGGTTATTCATGCCAAGAGGCACAGTTTACTGATTAATTGTGATTTCAGAGCACAAATGAGACTCGTACCTTAGCACACGTATCAAAGGCTATTTGTAACATTACATAGTGTACAACGGTGTAATACTACGCAGTCACAATCGGCTATCCGTAGTATCGATTTTGTTGTTTTTGAAACATGAATAGAATTGTTTTGGTTGTCATGGTGATCACTATCGTATCGTTGACGTTTTCACAATCCTTTCTGTATTGAATATGCTCCAATCCTGCGTATCCTCAAATAAATTTAATGTTGGAAATAAAAGGAATTCCTAAAAATGTTCAATTTGTCCTGGCATTTATGACAATTTGGAAAATAATGGAAATATGGACAAAGTTCTTGGAAAATTTTCTTTTAACCAGTATGCTTAGAGTAGGAACCCTATAGGATAAAGATACTTTGTAGAGTGTTCTGATAAACCGTTTTTAACCTAATTCCTGGAAAATTTTTCTTTCATAATGGAAAGACTTTAAACTTGAAATCAAGCCATGTCACCTTACGTCGATAATACTGTGTCCGTTGCATTTAATGCAATGTCATTTTTCGTATTGAATGAAATGATAATACAGTAATATACTCACAGAACTTGAAACGGTACGTGTATAACACCATGTCTCAAAGAGTGAGATCACCCTTGCGTTGGAAGGTGGTCAGATATTATTACTTACCAGCAAACAGTATCACAGGAAGATCCGTGGAAAGAGTCGAACCCACCACTAGCGGGACGAGCTCCTGGCCTAAAAACGTCACGGGTTATAACGAATAATACAACGAAGTCTTAGGTAATACCAACATTCACACGAAATGCTGATATTTGCAACTTCAACAGAAAAAATGAAAATCTTCTTCAGAATCAGAATGGGCCGCTAGCGACGAACACACTCTTGTCCAGTGGTCCTTAAAGTTTTAACGCCTCAATACCCCTAAGTCAAATCTTCGTCAATCTGGACACCGTTTTTCATCAGTTTAATAACAAAAAATGTAATAAATAAAACAGAACTGGTACAGAAATATTCACTAGAGTAGTGAGGATAAAGATGCAAAGGCTACATCACATTCAGTAGCACCAATCAGGGCCGGATTAAGGGGGGCAACGGGGGAAATTGCCCCAGACCTTCCGCTCCAACGGGGCCCCCGTGATGACATTTATTTGTTTTAAGTCGAATATTCGTTTGAAACATTGTCGTGATTCAAAAGAGATACAAGAATACAAATTCTATATTCCGATGTTGCATTGAGTATCATTAATGATTTCTCTGCAAGTTTGACTTTCTGAATATAAATATTTTCGGTTTTGTTCAATGCAAATATATGTGAATTTTGCTTGTAACTTTTCCTAATAAGCGTTCTTTTGGCATGGGTTTATCTACTCGTGCATCACGCCTACTGCACAAACGTCGTGATAACGATGCTATTTGCGTAAGCTAGTTCAGCTATGTTTGCTGTTTAGTATCAATGATACCGTAATTTCTTGTGCGGTCTGGAGGTAGCCGCAGCCGAACTGCGGCCTTTGTTTCGTCATAATGGGTAACGTACGGTGGAAACGCACTTTTCCTCCGATGGCTACTATTCTTGCGTTACATCATACAGTTATGAAGTTACTCAAGCCATTTACACCACATGTTATTGCGTGGTCCGTCAGAAAATGTTTTTGATCAGCCGATTTGTGGAACGAAAGAAGAAAACGAGACAGCAGTGTTTAGCTAGCGCGATTCCGAAATCTGTAATGCCATCAACAGCTAAAAATGGGAAAGTTTCTAAGGAGAGAAAGCGCAAGAATCTGGCAGTGTTAGCTAAAACGCCGCGACTGAAACGTTTTTTTTCCAGTAAAGCTTTAGCAGCAACGTTGAAACAGTGGTGTTACCAGAGCACCTGAAAATGTACGTGAAACTCACGACATAAGTTTCGAAGTACCTTTCACACTCAGACTTGCTGGCCACATTGACATGTTATTTTTCCGGTGTTTTTGTTTGTAATCTTTGGTTTCTGTTTATTGTTCGCGTGGATGTTGTTTCTTGCCGAGTCACTCTCTGGCCTGTGGAACTATTTTTCCTTGGTAAGAATACAATGTAGTGTTTATATCAGAGGTGTGCAACAGGCGGTCCGCGGGCCACAACCCTGCCCGCCAAGCCATTTAGTGTGTCCCTTGCCAACACTCTGATTTTTCTCCATCATGCATGAAAATCGTAATGTGTATGAAAAAACTAGTGTACACGAAAAAACTGAATTTTTCGTGCGGCCCAGCTAGATGTCTGAAGTTGGTTGTATGGCCCACCGACAAAAAATGTTGCACACCCCTGGTTTATGTCATAAACTCTTTTCTCGCAGCTAACTGTATGTGCAGTTGAGCATCGTATTTATTCGATTGTAAGCCGCGGCTTATAAAATTTTGTCAGCATTTCATGCGGCTCACAATCAAGGGCGACTTACATCTTTTATTTCTTTACTTTATCGAAAGGTATAGATGACGCTCAGTCTTTCCTTGGCCACGTTTTGTCGACCAAATTCTTCTTTCGCATTCGATTTTCTTCAGCATCACGTGCACATCCGTCACAGGAGGGATTATGATAAACAGAAGGCAGTTGTAGTCAGTGGCGTACGCAGAAAATTTCCGAGGGAGGGCGAAGCATATGCGTAGCCAGGGGAGGGTTAAAGAGGCCATGCCTCCCCCCAAATTTGTAGAAAATATAGTCATTTTGTGCTTTGAGAAGTGTTTTTCTAAACAAAATAGTGTTATTTGCCTAAAATTAAACATTTTAGTATACACTGCCGAATACTGACAGTATACACTGCCGAAAACTGTATATACATTTTTTATTTTTAGGGTCTGAGGGGAGGGCCATGGCACAGTGGCCACCCCCCTCCGTACGCTAGTGGTTGTAGTGGTGTAAGCATCATTAATACCGGGGTTGCCAATTAACGGGTAACACACGAGTACGCGAACGTCGCGAATGCATCTCAGAAGCTTAGGCAACCTGTGTTCAAGTGCGGTTTACAATCAATGGCAGCTTACATTAATTTTTAACACCATTTTGTGCGGCTTACGATCAAAAGTGGCTAACAATCGAGTGAATTCGGCAGGCACATAATCAACTACCAGAAAAAGCAAACGAGAACGTTGCGAATCAGCGAAAACAAATTTTACAAACGATGACGTCATGAAATACGTCATAGGGGCCCTCCAGTGAAAATCGCCCCGGCTCCGACCCCCTACCCTTTAATCCGGCTCTGGCACCAATCTTCTTCATGTGTGTACAATGTTGCTAGATTGCTAGAACGAATGTAATGATGGAGTGTTAATACATTGTTGAATACCCCAGGGTCTAATCTCAATACTCTCAGGCAGGGGCGGAGCCAGACATTTTCATTTGGGGGGGCCACTGGAGGGGCCAGCTTTGCAACAAGAGGAGCTCTCAATGGTCTGTGTAGGACTTTCAGAAAGAGACCTACTCCGCCTTTAAAAGGATAACTTCACTTGATTGTACAGCGTTCAACGTCACATCATTATGTTTCGCCTTAGTGACCTCGCTGGTATGACTAGAAAGGTTGCGCTGCAAAGCATTTCATAAAAGTAAGGCTGCACTTAAAGATGGCAACGCACCAGAGCCTTCGTGAAAACGGTATAGGTTTACTGTAATGAGAAAATTGATATCTTATATTCTGGTAACACAAATGTCAACGATCTTGCGAACTTTTTCGAAAAATCCCAAGTACGTTAGAGCCTTAGTCGTTGTAATTCATATCCAGTTCATTAAAACGTTTGTACACTAAGATACACAGAACTCACATATGACTGAGATATTGCGTTTAGTCTATCATCGTACACTGGTGGTCATCGACGAAGTTTTGTGAAGTTGGGTCTAGTCACAGCAGGTTAAGTAGTTTGTTAATCTGTCGGTAC
>Ga0210059_1009259_pt1 | contig 15411 bp, 4 predicted proteins | sample Ectturendosymbi2_FD_188042 | JGI IMG/M metagenome (GOLD analysis project Ga0210059, IMG submission 188042) | Ecteinascidia turbinata endosymbiont from Florida, USA - Sample 2 (SPAdes) (version 2) | ecosystem: Host-associated > Tunicates > Ascidians > Unclassified | place: Key West, Florida... | reverse complement strand
ATATAAACGGCAATGTCGCCCAGGAGTCGCGCACCACAAAAAATAGCGAACATTTTCGTAATATTTTGTGCATCGATATTTCAAATACATTTCCTTTTGCGTTTGCGTCACGGTCTGCAGCAGGCTATCGATTGTTTTTTTGGTTTAAGGCAATTGGTTTATCGTGTTATCATGAGACCTAAACTGCCTTATCAGATTTGAATGTTAAAATCTATGAAGATGCGCTGCTGAAGTGTTCGCCTGCCGTGATTTATTAAACCTATACTTGCACTTGGAACACTGCTTTATTTAATTCATAAAGAAAATATAAAAATCTACTGTGCTTTATCAGCAAAACCCAGCGCTACCTGAAAAAACGATAAATTCAAAAGCTGGAAGCGACTTCGGCTTTGGTTCCAAACAACAACACCTTCGTTTGTGATGAAAAAAATCACCACTTTGTTACCAGCTCCACGCAGCGCGCTACACGTCGATTAACAAAAATGCAGCTGCGGTCGAAGAGACGGATGCTGGCGTGGTGTGATTTAAATGGAAAGCGGTTTTTACGCGGAAATTATCAGGTGCTGATGGTATCCGCAAAATTATGGTTGCTACTATTCTTTAGTGCAGAGGTTCCCAACCTTTCTCTTACCATGTACCCCTTCAGCATTCCGACAGATGAGCATGTACCCCTTCAGCATTTCAACAGATAAGTATGCACCCCTTCAGCATTCGACAGATGCACACGTACGCCTAAAATTTCCTATGACAATACATTTTATCATAATTATTCATAGATATATTTAACAACAAGCATAGAATGATTTTTGAAAAGAATATTCACTGATATATGTGTAAATATTTGGAAATATATTATATGCAAATATATTTTGCTCTTCTATTGATAACATTAAGTGTACCCCTTCGGGTAGGCAAATGTACCCCTGGGGGTACATGTACCCCAGGTTGGGAATCTCTGCTTTAGTGTTTGGCAGACGTAACTACTCTCCACACAGGTGAAGAGTTTGAATCAATCAGCAATTTTTTAATAGGAAATCGTTTCTACGTAACACTACGCATCGTCAGTCCTACAACCTAATTCAGATAGAATGGTCAGACGTATCTGCAAATTGTGAAACCCGACTGTTTTTTGTGACTAACGTATTGTTGAAGAAACGTACGTAGTAAGGCGAGTTGATTTCAAAACATGCTGATTTCAACACGTAGTGTAAAGCAAGTTCAACTATTATCATAAGGCTCTTGTTTGCAGGTGTATTTGACATTATCGGGCATTCACACCAGATATTCCACGTCCTTATAGCACTCGGACTGTATACGCAAAGCTTAATGGTGGAAATTTTCCTTCGCGACATTAAGCCTCTTCACGAAAAAAGGTAAAAGTTGTTTTTTTCTCAAAACTTTTTTCTCTTGCAATGAAGAACGAAGAAAGGTATATCGTGCATTATTTAAATAATCTCTGATGTGCTACGATTTTGTCCTTTCGTAGGTCGACTAATAAACTTTGGCTTTACCAAAAACGCTGAACGTTCAATTCTAAGTATCAAAGCGTCATTTGATTGCAAAACGGCCCAGATATGAGATGAAAAATGTAGAAAAAGGGCGCGAGAAGAAAGCACCGATCGTAAACGGCTATACAGCACTCTGATTGATAACGTTACTCTACGCTTTAACGCGCGGTCTTGTCTCAGACGATCATGTGGCTTCAACAGGCCGTAACGGGCAGTGGAAAAGTCGAGAGAAAAAATTTTGCGATTACTCATGACTCAGTTTCGGCGGCAGTTTAAAGTGAAATCAACAAGGGGAATCAAATGGATTGGTTTAGTTAGAAGTAAAAAGTTTGCACTGCCGCTAGGGCACAAATAAACGGAAGTAGCAATGTCCAGTTTTTACAAGCCAAAAGTTTAAAGCAACAGTCCGTAAGCCTTTCCTTTGCTTCTCAAAAAGTTTTTCAATTGGTGTCAACATTGGTGGAAAACTACAATGGATGGGATTTGCCTCTCCACTTATCGGAATCAACAAAACAAGTTCTAGCTTTGCAGCCAGCTGTTTGAGGAAATCTTCAACCTGGTCTTCCATCCCTTTGCAACGATTCAGGCTTGCACTTGTCAACTTTCGCATAGGACTGAAGATGTGTCGAACACGAAACTAGTTTCCTTGTGCAAATAAATTATTGCGACTGATTCGCTTGATGTATGGTCACTGCGGTGACTTTGCTATTATTGCATTCAGACCTGCTTCACATTTTTTAGATCAGAACCACCTTTTCCAGCAAAATATCTGAAGCAAAATTTCAAAGTTACTGTTAGGTCAACAAATTCTGATAAGGTGATGTCACTATGTAGCACAGATGGTTTAGCACAATAGTTTTTCTTTTGCCACCATACGCAACTTCGTTTAATCAAAAGTCTATGAAGAACTACCTTACACTAAGGCGTCGCTACATCTCTTTCCAAAATATGGGTTTATTAACGTTTGCTTAGATTTTCTGTTTGCATGATGAACACAAATTGGACAGTACTTAAACCCCTTTAAGGACTGCTAGAGCCAACTAAGTGGCTCTTGGAGACATTTTTGGCCACAACTCGGCGGCCGCCGCAGTAGAGAATCAGTCAAGTCAACGTAAGATGCGTTTTTCTGAGTTCTCTATTTATTAAAGAAACGGGTAAGTTGGCAATTGAAATTTTTTCACAGGTCAAAATAACGTCACTGGGACCACCTCATAAAGTTACACTGCCCCCAAAATTCCAAATCCAAAGGTACAAAATTTCTTTAAACGAACGTACACGAAAATCCGCATCTTATGATGTTTTCATTGACTCTCTAACGCAATCGGTTGGCGATTTATGAATGAAATTGCCTTAAAGTCACTGAAGTGGCTCTAGCAGTCCTTCAAGGGTTTTCGGTTTCCTACTCGGAACATATCACGAATGTTTTACCAGAATAATTGAAATGCGATAATCAATCACAAAAAAAACACGATTGGAAGAAGCCACCTGATATTGCAATTCTTGGTGACGGAAACGTTTTGGTCTGTGAAAAAGTGTTTTCAGTCCCTGGACAGGCTGCATCAAACGCTTATAGGCATGACCCCAGGACCTTTATTTTTTACGAGTTGTATACAACCTGCGAGTGTAACCAAAAAGTGCGTACTTTTGTTCAGGCTGTTGTTTGCTGAAGATTTGGCCATATCGGAGTGGACAACAGTTTATCCTATTGGTCTCTTCCTCACAGTATGCTTTTGCATTGCATGCACGTTTTCCAACTACCTTGGCGGTCAAGTCCAGCAACGTCGCCGAAAACTGTGCTAAGTTGTTGAAACGACAAAAAACTCGTTATAAAACGTCAAAAAGTACAAATGTGTGAATACTGTGCTTGCAGTTTTACTTGGCCTATGTAGAAGCACATTTTGGAAGTACTTACTTGTGCGCACCCGGTGCAGCGGAGTAGATAACGATGTGCATGGTATTTAAGAGCCACGTACTCCCTGTCTCGCCCAGTTTCCAACCCTTAAAAACTGCGTAACAGCCAAGTGAACAGTGCACGTAGTGCGGCAGTTCGACTTTTTCGGTTTATGAGTTCTACATCCAAAGGTCGAATCGTTCTGCGCAGGAACCGAACGTCGAATCATCTGCATATCACATGTTACCCTATCCATCGTGTTTCAGTACACTTGCTTTGTAGCCTGTAGCTAGTTCGTTGCAGAATGTTGGCTACTCATCGTAGGTTGTCTAGGTTTTTCGTTAAAACTTGCAGGAAAACCCTAGTTGATGAGAGCTGAGGTGTTGCCAGTAAGCCCGACACCACCGCCCCCCATTTGCAGCTGTTCTCCCCAGACAAGATGTCTAGTGCTGCTTGTGATATAAAATTTAGATGTTTAGCGTAATTTGGTGATTATCTTTGGTGTGATTTGACAATCGAAACTTTTTCTAAAACGGCTGGGATTGCGTTTGTTATTGTAGGTTGTATCTTCCCCCAATAACGAAAAGCTGGCGACGCTCTTTCATGAGAGTTACCTTAGAAGCAAAATTTGTAACTGCACGCTTTGACTGCGTGTAAAGTGTTTTGACATGCTAAACACTTGATATCGCGTGAGCACCGTAGATGAATTAAAGTCGTTAGGCTCTTTCGACATCTTTTGATTTACCGTTCATCGTCTTAGAATATTGCAAGAAAATCATGAAAGAAAACGTCTGCGCTGAGAGATGACGTTGTGGTAACAAAATCTCCAACAGTGCCTCACTGACACAGACTGTGTGAAACTATAGCAGTTGACTTTGCGAATGCCGTTGATTGAAAGTGACGTTTGGGGTCTAAAAGTAAAACGAAAATGGAAACAAGATAGGTTTCTGGGATCGCTCAAAGTTAATTTACTGTTTTATTAAAATTACTTGCAAAGAGGTGTTTGCAGAACGTTTATCATCATAAAAAGTCAACTCAAAGCGATTTAAGCTTATTTGATGTGGACGTATGTGCTAGCTCTCTTACAGAAAATGTAAATTTTTACAATATTCTTTTGTTTTAATTTTGTGACTTTAGGTCACCTTATATACAGATCAGTCAGTAATAGGCTGTAATTAGTGCATTCATCTCTATTCATCAATTTCCTTATTTTGATATTGCACTGAACACAATTGCATTGATAGAAACCTGTGTACTACACCATGCGGAAACCCCGGCGTTGTGTCGCAAATTTTTATGGACGATGCAGTCTGCCGATTTTCATTGGTAATATTGTTTGATTTTGTACACTTCTTGTTGTATCGCATATTGCACTATCTCTCAATAAAAATCCTGTAGTTTAAGTAGCTTGGTGTGAACAGCAGTGTTAAATGACCTTTTGTTGACCGCGCTGCACACTTTTGGGATTTTTTGTTTATGCGCTGCCTACTTGACGTGCTAACCGCTAAGATTTAACAGCGTTATCGTTGTGGGCTGTTTGTTAGATATTAAGCTACTGTATTATATGCCCAAAACCGTAGAACCGTGGTTCTCAACCTCAAGTTATATACCCTTTGGGCAACACTTTGTCTATCAAGTACTCCTTGACTGCAATCATGAGCACCATAATTAGAAATGTACCTAATTTCAATTTGTGCACCTCATCGAGCAGCTTTGCCTACACCTTAAGGGGTGCGTGCGCTCCCATTTGGGGACCACTGCCGTAGAGGAAGAAAGTGTGAGAGGAAAGAAAGTGACGTTCCAGTAAAAATCTGTCAATCTTGATTTAGGTGCCGCTTTTCAAGGTGATGCATACAAGTAGGCGCGGCACTTCATACGCAAATGCAGCATAAAATTGTAATCAAGCCTAACAGAAGTTGCATAAAATGCAATTAATGTTTTTTTCAAGCTTCAGAATAGTCGGAATTCCCGTGACGAATCACAAAGCTGCATCTTTCTCTGTACGTGACTCACGTCAATGAGGCAACCTCCTTTCGCAAAAAAATTAGAGTAAGATTTCGCACAGAAGCAAAAACGCTTCGGCTACCTTTCATGCTGCTACACAAGAATAGCAACAATAAGTACAGAGTGAAAACACTATTTTATTTATTTGTTTGTTTATTTGCATGTCTGTCTAAGAATCAGGGTCCATATCACAGATGTTAATAATACCCGCAAAAATGTTTAATCATAGTATTGCACGGGGCCTAGGTGTTAATCGGTTAGCGCAGCCAATACTTTAAAAAGGTTTAAACACTGAAACCACACAGAAGCAACTACTGCATTCGCCCATCGCCACACAAAAGTATCGCATGGTTGGGAAAAATGAGGACTTGTGAAAAGCATCAGATACTTGAAGTGAGCAGATAAAAAAGTTACACGAAGAAGGAAATCGCTGAACAAGTGGAAAGGAATTGTTCCTAATCAAGGCATCGGATGTCTTGACGAAATAGCTAACTTAATCGCTTCGCCTTCGACTTGGGTCTCTCTAAGCGCAATTGATTGCAAACGACCCTTGTAACATAGTTATCACAACAAAGCTGAAAGTTCATAGGTTCATTTGTTCCAATGTTCGGAGAAATTTAACATCCTGCTAATCATTTTTGCCACAATACTCATAAGGGCCAGGACCGTAACCCGGGGGGGGGGCAGGGGTTGCGAAGCCCCCCCTAAAATTTCTTTCCCTCTGGAAAAATATGTTGGACATTGTTTGAAACTATTGAACATAGTTTATGAAATTGGATCCCTCTCAGAAAACTCTTCGCCCCGCCTAGTGTTCCAAGCTGGTTACGGACCTGACAAGGGCTAATGATTTCAGATCTTTAAATTTCTAATTAGAGCAGAAGAACACGAACAAAAAGACACCTCAGACAGAGTTTTCGCAAAATCAAACCTTTCATGAATTTTATGAAAGATTGACATTTCATGATAATACACTTATTGACTTTTTCGTGTTGTTGGAACTGCGGTACAGAAAACAATGCACATCTCTGGTACACGAAAAGCGGAAGTGCTAAATAGCCTTATAATAAATACTACGGCCAAAGCAAACGATACAACTGACATCTTGCAAACGTTTCGATAACAACTGTTATCATCTTCAGTGCATAACTATTGCTATGCACTGAAGATGATAACAGTTGTTATCGAAACGTTTGCAAGATGTCAGTTGTATCGTTTGCTTTGGCCGTAGTATTTATTATAATGCACATCTCGCACCTGACCAAAAAACAAATCTGTGTCGAGCTTCGCCCACCTGCACAGCACGTGCGAGACTAGTTTGTAAAGTCTCGGTAAGAGATGGTGAGGAGCAGTGAAAGCTGGAAGACGGAAAAAAACAACAATAAAGGTCATGCTGACAATATAGGATGAAGACCGAAACTGCGCACTGCGCCAACACGCAAAATTCATATCCTAGGTATTCCGGGGGCACAGCTGCTTTTCTAATTTTTACAAATATGAGAGCTTTAATAAGTTTTTTTTTTTTTAAATTTTACAATCTTTATTGTCACGACGAGTAGCAACAAATAGCAAACCGACTGAGAGACGAAGTATTACAAACAGTAGCCTAAATGATCGCAAGTTCAGGAAGGAGCTTGGATAAACACATTGAAGAGTTTCTAATGGTTTGCTCTCAACGCAACTCAACAACAACGCAAACGATAAAACTCAAACTGAACCTTGACTTCATTGGCAGGGGAAAAAATGTCAATCAACAATACGTTGAATCAGGGCCGTAAACGGCTGAAATCTTCGGGGGAGGGTTGGCAAAATGATTGTAACTTGTTGTAGGCTACCTAACAACTGAAAAGTTACTGGCACTTTCAAAATGTCATTTTTTTTGGGGAGGTGGGCAATTGTCCGGTTTGCCCCACCCCCCGGTTGCGGGCCTGGGTGAAGCTAGAACAAAGAACAAGGCGTCTGTTGCATTACTGCATTTCCAAACAGTAACTTCGACCGACGTTATTGAGTGGGTTGCAAATAATTTTTTTGCCATGTAACAGTCGTAACCTTAGGTTTTGTTATAGCCTGACAGCAATTCATTTGATGACATGGCGTTGCAGCATCAGTTATAGCTTTTCTTCCACGTAATCGCATGAATTTCTGTGTCATGTCTAAGTCGCTTAACCTATCGTTTGCCCGAAGTACTTCATGTAGGCCTGCTGGGCAGTAGATGAATCGCTTAGGCTACACCAGTGGTTCCCAAAGTGGGCGGTGAAGCAGAAATGGGCGATCGGGGGGCGGTGAAGCAAAAATGGGCGGTTGGGGGGCGATAGCAGGCGCAGTTGATAAGTACATTTCTATTGTCTTACTAACTTTGAGTGACCAAATGTCATAAAAAACAGTATGATCAACAAACATGTATGCGTGTAATTTGTAAACAAAAACGTAGCGTTTTGGAAACAAAACAGAGGTGAAATGCTAGGAGATAAATTGATGAACTGCAGTTTCTATCACTAAAGGTAAGCTGCACAATAAAACTGTTCTCCTCTATAATTAAATGAATTTGATTGGAATTTTCGTCAGCTGTACTTCTTGGCACGAGTAAACTGCTACTTAACAATGCCCGTTTCGTTACAGTGACTATCACCGGTCAGGTTTGAGAATGCACGCTTGCACTTAGACTCAGCCTGTAACCAAAAGCGTGAGCTAATTTTGGATGGAGTGGATTAATGATCACAAATATAATAATAATCTTGTACGAGTTCACTTCGAAAGTAGAAATGCAATTCATATTTTTTCACAGATAGTGTTAGGTGCCAACAAAAATATGTTACCTAAAGGGAATCGAAAAGATTCTGGAAAACAGAAGTGCATTTCAGAACGCACTTTAGCTTGAGCAGCGCCAAGGAAATCTAGGGAGAGAGAGATGGTAGAGCCAGTGGACGAATGCAAGTGTCACGGCTAAGTTAAAAAACTTTTCAAATATGCAGATAAATTCAATCTTGCGCTGTTCCGAACTCAAAATTGACTAAAAATGTGGCAGACTATTAACGGATTGATTGATCAAAAGACACCAAAGGGTTTAGAAGTGTTCTGCTATGTTTAGGCAATGTGGTGCACTCGGATAATGATGAAGAGAGTTTGTACGCCTGTTACTGCGCACAGAAGGTGACTGTCAAAGGGTGTCATAGATACAGTATCTTGGCTGTCACTGTCCACAGATATCTTCACGAAGTTCAATGAAGTTAATTTGCAATTGCAAGGGAATGGTGTTAACCTCATTAAAGCCAAATCAGCAACCTTCACCTTCTTACCCAAGTTTAATGCTGTTTAAACGAAATCGAGCCCTTCATGAACTCTAACAGTTTCTAAACAATTAACTCTAGCAGTTTCCAAACCATTAACTCTAACAGCTTCCGACTGCTAAATGAGTTAATTTACTAAATTAAGTTTTATAGTGAAATGCATCTTTGCGCTCATTCTTGTTTTAATCATTTTCAAATATCCCAAATGTACAATACGAAAAAAATTGTGTTGATATGTGTGTTTGGCATGGCAGGGGGGCGATACAAATTTGTTTGTCAGAAAAGGGGGCGCTAGCCAAAAAAAATTGGGAAACACTGGGCTACACCATTCTGCAGACGCCTATTTGGTTTATTCCATTTCGTACATTTGCTTTAATCCAGGGGCGCAGCCAGGAATTTTGTTCGGGAGGAGCAAGTCACTGACGTCGTCAGATTTCAAACTTTAGCTATTTTGCACAAAGATCATTTTGATGTCACTGGCCAATTTCTGGTCAATTACAACAAGATATGACGTCAAATATCTTTTACCAGTCGGCATTTTATTTTAACAAAGACAAGAAAACGTTTGCTTTCGCAGTGATCATTACAAGCAGTTGTTAATCAAACAGTTTTCAATGAACAATAAGAGTAGCGGAAAGCGAAGGGCCGTGTAATGTCGTCCTCGAGAATATCACTGATTATGCCCATTGAATAAGTCAAAATCAACTGAAAGTGTGTAAGTGGATTCATAGGAACAAATCAGAAGGTGCCAACAGCCAAATTTTGACTTTACAAAATACCTAGGAGCACAATTAAAAGAAAAAATTCAGTCTGCGTTTCTTTTTGAACAACTCGTCGACAACCATCTCAGGTCAACTGTCACATCCCGAATGTACGTCGAAAAAGCCAATCCATCATCAGACGGTTTTGCGCAGATCCGTAACCAGCTTGGAACACCAGGAGGGGCGGAGAGTTTTCTGAGAGGGGTCCAAAATTTTAAGCTATGTCCAATCAGGCCCGTAGCTAGGTTGGGACACTAGGGATGGCGAAGAGTTTTCTGAGAGGGGCCCAAATTTCTCAAACTATGTCCAATAGTTTTCAACTGTGACCAACAGATTTTTCTAGGGGGGGGCGAAAAGGTTTGCAGGGGAGGCTTTGACCGCCTTTCCCTGGTTACGGGCCTGTGTCCAATAGTTTTAAAGTACGTCCAACACATTTTTACAGGGGGCCGAAAATTTTTTTAGCGAGTTACGGGCCTGCTTTTGCCCCATAGTGCTGCGTAGACAGGCTAGCAACCGTTGAAGCGTTGAAAATGAACGTTCATTTGTTTCTGCTGTGACTGGCAACGTTGCAAACATGTGTGCAGTGTGTGAATGTTTCAGAAAAAGACACAATTGGAGTGTCTCTATAAGGTTTAACTCGCAGCTCAGAGTTTGGGTTACTGGCTCAGGGGCTATGAGAGAGGGGGTCCAGCAGGTACATTGTTCCGGGGCCCGACAGCTACGGAGGGGCCTGAAACAAAAGGACAGTACCGTAACCAGCTTGAGACACCAAGGGGTCGAAGAGTTTGCTTAGAGGAGCACAATTTTTTTAACTATGTCCAATACTTTTAAACTTTGTCCAGCACATTTTTTCAGGAGGGCAATAATTTTTCTAGGGGGGCCTTCGCCCACTGATACCCCCCTATTTACTGGCCTGCTGAAGGAACGATTGAGTGTTTGTTACTAACACACTCGGAATAATGTAGCGAAATTAATCCCGCCCGGTGATAAAACTGGTTTGGCCTTAAGGATTTGTTAAGAAGTGTGAGGTATTGTAATATGAATTGCTGGCAGTGCATTTTCCTGATACGATGTATTGATACTTATTAGCAGTAATTATTGTTGAACTTGAAGGTTTGCCTATTTTGTCGAATTTAAGACATTCACGATTGCTGTCCCAGAGTGTCCATTTAACTGAATATTCCCTTACGTCTTTCATTTTTAAACATTTTCAAACAAATCTTAGAAAAAACTCTCTTTAATAAACCAATAACTTTAAACTAAGAGATACGTCCAATGAAATTTGATTGGAAACATGCCAGTTCACAATACAATCTAGTCTAACAGCAGTAGCCCTCGAATGTTGGGCATATGTGTAAGATTATAACTGAAAAGTTTAAAATTAACAAGTAGCTGCAGTGCAGGACGCAAGTGCTTATAGTGCACCGCGAAGGCGTGCTGTGCATTTTGCTGATTGTTGAACTTGCGCCGCAAGCTGATACAAGGTCGCATCGAATGTGAGTTTAGGATTAGCGGACATACCCAGAAATCTCAAGATTTCGAAACATACAGGAGAAACTCACCACTTACAGTATTTCGGCAATGCTTTAAAGCAGTGGTCGCCGCCTTGTGGCCCGTGTGGCTTGTGTGAATTATTTACAAATGTTTGTATTAGCTAGAGAATATTCTTGACAATTCCAGCTACAGTAGCATCTGCCTGAAGATTTTTCAGCAAGCTCAAAACTTTAAAAAAATTATTTGCGGTCTGCTACGTCACCAACTCGACTTGTTGACCTAGCGAGATTAAACATTCAATCTAGCACTGCCAGACAAGTTGATTTTGATAGTGTTATTAGAAATTTTGCGAATAAGAACACCAGAAAATCGATTATAGAATAGTTAAATCATTTTTTCTAATTTTTTTTCCCAGAATCGATTTTACTATGAAAACTTAAACGTCATGTTTAAAAAATGGTAATGTGGTCACATTTCTTCAGTACCGTTGTGTTTTAACGTAACGTTTCATATGATCAATAAACGAGCACTTCTTGTTGAAGTATGATGCACATTAATTAGCCTCAGTTTTTATTTATTTCAAAATAATTTTGCAAGTCTTAGATGCCCCAAATGTTTTTTTTACGCCTGAAAAAATTTCTCTTGGAGGCCCTATACTGGTTCACTGCACCACGTAAATATCCATCTGTCATATTCTGCTCTCACGACTAACAATCGAAGAAGAGTCAACACCAGATTTCACACAAAAGCATCATGGCTGTTTGGTGACTAGCAGTGGTTTGCCTGCTAATGATTTTTTATATTTGCTCTCTGAAACTGAATAATGAATGTGATATTAACAAAGTTTGTGTGCTGCGCTGACAGTGACTTGCTGTACATTTCAAAATTGAGTCCCTTCTACCTGGCTTCGCGTACCCACTAGCCACAATACCAACCGTGCTGTGTGAAACATTGCGTTGTTGCATTACACTCCATTGCGTGTTTTGCTTCGGGTTGATCATGTCTTTACCAAGTACGTTTCTATTTGGTTCGGCAATACTTCATGCAAATAATCCTCTCAAAAATGTCTAATCTGATTTGTGCTCGTTTGCAAGAAAGCTGCGCCCTTGCATTTCATTCAGGCTACACCTCAGTTTGTGTTGTCCGCATTACTAAGCAACTTTGCCAACAAAGTTGCATGCTTTAGTCGTATAGTTTCGCATCCAATCGCAAAAAGTCACGTTAAACCTTGGTCAGTGAGAGAACACGACACTACATGAGTCCGACTGTTCCTTCCGTTTGTTTTCGAACAGTTGAGATTGATATAAAACACTTGCGAAAATCTTAACAAGTTTTTTAGGGGGGGGGCATGGCCTCTTCGGCCTCATTCTGGCTGCGCCTCTGCAAGCACTAAATCAAATGTGCATGAAAAATAAGGATTGTTTCAGTTTACACAAAATCACTTAAGGCTAAACTTTTAGACAAACTCATGGAGCCCATAAATGCGTGGTTGGTGTTTTTACGAGTAATTTGCACTACATCTTGAGACGAAATCAATGAACTGTTGATAAAAATATGTTGCGGCAATTCGAGTTTTGCACTTGCCATTCCTACTTGCTCACAGTTCCGTTTACTTTTAGTCATTCTCTCAAGGTTTTTCTTTCGAAGATTCAACATAGACCCATCGGTTAAATCGTTATGGAAGTAAACTGCTTGCGGTTTGTGGTTGATTTTCTTCAGTCATTATATCCATAAAATCCATCTGATCACTTCATGCAAATCATTCAGTCTGACTAGCTTGGTTGCAAACATCACTCCTGGGATTAACCTACAAATATTGAGAAATGAATGCCTTTTTAAGAAAATTATTGTTTGCTACCAGTTTAGAAAGAATGTGTTTCGATTCAAAATGAAAATTCACCATATAACGGTTTGAACTAAGATAATTCTTTTAAGCTGCTGTGCTTCCTTGGCTTTGTCTGACCATTCAAATACGACAGGAATATTTGTATATTGAACTAATTTATAACTGTATATTTCTTTGCTTCCAACTGATTCTATTTCAATAACAGCTGATGATGCCCATTCAGAAGGCGAAATATGTACTCTGATAAGATCGTAGTGTCTGATTCTTGGCTGTGAAAAGGATATAAACAGTATAAACAGTATTTTGAACTAATTTATGCAGTACTAGTAATGACAGTATTTTGAACTAATTTATGCAGTACTAGTAATGTATAAGTGCATTTGAAAAGCAGTGGAATACTGTAAAGACGATTGTTACGTGACAATTTGTAAAATCTTCGATGAAGGCACTATTTGTGCATAAATGACAGCTCATTTGAAGGTAAAAATGATGTCTTAGTGCCTGCAATCAAAATGTATGTGAAACACAAAGTTTTCGCATCGAAGCATCCAATGCAACGCAATGCGCTTTCGCAGCGAGTCTTCACTCCTGCAAAAAAGAGGTTACAAGCTTGATCAGGACCTTGGAGAAGGAAGTTATGCCAAAGTTAAAAGCGCAACCTGGCTAAAGCCAGGGACTGACAAACCTCTAAAAGTAGCTTTGAAGATCATCAATGAATCCGAAGTCCCGCAAGATTTTAAAGAGAAATTTCTTCCACGAGAATTGGATATTATGAAGATACTGCGCCACAGTAATGTCATAAGAACAATGGAAATATTCCAAGCAAGCAAGAAAATCTACCTGGCTCTTGAGTATGCAGGACATGGTGACTTGCTGGCCTATATCCAATTGCGGGGCCCTTTGAAAGAAATAGACGCAGCAACAATGTTCAAGCAGGTTGTGTGCGGCCTACAGTACCTGCACCGAAACGGTGTGGTACACCGCGATTTGAAATGCGAGAATATTTTGCTGAGTAACAACAACACTGTCAAGATAGCCGACTTCGGTTTCGCCAGGCGGATGGGCGATAGAGACTTGAGCATGACCTTCTGCGGCAGCGCTGCATACGCCGCACCTGAGATTTTGCAAGTAAGTGAATGATGAACTCCATCCTGTGGCGTGGTGTTTAGAAGCCTGTGGGCTATGTTTATTTTCAACATTCAAAAGCGAAAGGATGGAATAGTAGAGGAACTGTTGTAAAGTACCATGGCCTCGTAAACAAATGTGTGGTGCTAAAGAAACATGTGTGGGAAGGGGAACGCACCCAAAAAACTAGTCGTATGCGACGTCCGGAATTACTCGGAATATCTGAGTAAAAACACACATCTTCAAGTCAGCTTACTATGAAAAAAGAGTAAGAATGCGATTCCACACCCAAAAAACTGTGGGAACGCCGTTCCCACGCGTTCCAACCCCACTACACCCCATGCTCGTACGTACACTGTCAAATCAATGTCTGGTCGCACTTCAAAACGAAATCGCATATGCATATTCGTTCTACAAAGTCTAGCAGTGAAACTGAACGCCATTACAAAGTGAACTGTTTTACCTACTATTCATTCTGATAGTGCGTGTCACACCTTGCCAGTGCATCAAAGTGTTCATTCTCGAGATTTATCTTCAAGTGCTACAACTTCAAGAAGTAGTTCTTCACGTCCGCGGGGTGGTAGACGCTCACGAAATGAACATTCCACGAAATGAAGATTCTTAACATTTTTGTATCGGCCAGTTACTATCTCCACGCAAACAAACAATTACTTTCTGACATACCAGCACTTCACAAGAAAGGCCTCAGACGATCTTCAACCAGCTTCGTAGGTCACACTTTCAAGCTCTTGCCTGATATAAATTTTCCCAAAAAGAACGTCTTTGCCAACATTCTTTTGATGGTCCTAAAATGTTCATATATCGAACATTGTGAGGCCGGGATTTTGATAAGCCATGTAAAGGCATCTGCGTTTTTGCAAGTTTTAAATTCTTTCCAAAAGTATAACGAATTACGATTTTCGTGACTTGGTGAAAGAGGGTATATGCGTCGTCCTAGAAAGTAAGAAAAACCACAAATGATCGCACAGTATTTTTAAGATTTTTAGCTCACAAACCTGTTTGTCAAACTTGTCAAGAACTACTAAGCACGCCATTGAAAAGAGACGCCGGACAAATGCCAGAGATCCTCTGCGCTGCAGAAACGTCTTAGAAACCGCAAAATGTGTTGGCAGAAGCTGAAAACATGATTTTGAACAAATGGCTGGTTGAACTAGATGATCACAACAAGGTTTCATTGTGCAAAGAATTAAAGATTTACCCCAACACCTGATTGGAGTGGGTCGGTAGAGAACACGGATTGTCCCAAAGGCCACCAGTACGTTAAACGAACAGAATGGTGTGCGGTAAAGATGGCACGGGCCGCTAACAATCCAGTCTTCGGGCCGTCCGCTAAAGGTTTTGAAACAGTCCGCTGGCAATTTTTTAGCGATGACGTCATTCCGGGCCGCTGCAGTCTGCTCGCCAAAAATTTTTGTTTTTTGCAAAGTTTCATAATCTAACAACGAATATTTTTTGCTGCTGTTCTCTCCATTTTACC
>Ga0210059_1009258_pt1 | contig 15411 bp, 8 predicted proteins | sample Ectturendosymbi2_FD_188042 | JGI IMG/M metagenome (GOLD analysis project Ga0210059, IMG submission 188042) | Ecteinascidia turbinata endosymbiont from Florida, USA - Sample 2 (SPAdes) (version 2) | ecosystem: Host-associated > Tunicates > Ascidians > Unclassified | place: Key West, Florida... | reverse complement strand
TGTTGAGCTACAGCCTGTCCCGCGCAGTGCTCGTGTCTCTGTAGTTGAACCCCGGGTTGCTGAACCGCAACCGTTGAATGAAGCGTTTTGCTAACCTCATTTCGGTTTGCTTTTCGTGCTGCATTTTTACCTTGCCTATAACAGCCCTATTATTATGATCATCATATAAAAGTAACTACCGTATTCGCAAATATTCATCATTATTTCTTGGTTGTGTCAGCTACTTTAGTGTAATTTTGCGTCTTTGTGCGTTCTTGCTGCATCGGCGATTCGCGTTTTTTTTCTTGCGGGAATCTTTTCCGACCGCGCATTTTACAGTTCTTTTGTTTTTTTTGCCGCATTGCAAGATTTTTGCTGTCGCATAACAGAGACCATTTTTTTCGCAGATGTGTGTCATTTTCCAATATATATTTCTTTTGTGTGTGCAATATCCCCGTCTTAATGATGGATTGCAACCACTTCTGCAAGCTTTAATAAACTCATACAATAAATTGCAAATAAAATCATTACTCCACAGCGCCATCACTTCTCCACTTCTTGTTGTTTTATGTTTTGCGTGTCAGCTCTCGCGAACCTATCCACGTCTCTTTCTCGAAGGGGGGCATTTTTATATAGTGGACACATTAGTGCTTTAATGTTTTGCGCATTCTTACTGCGTAATTCCCAGTAATATTCCATTCGTGATTCAACGCAATGTACTTGTTTGCGAACAGTTCGACCGTCGATGCGATAGCCTGCAAACCTACATAACCGCACTCGGTCGCTGTTTCCTGTGGCGCATTCGAATGTCCAATGCTTTTGTTCGTCGTCATTCTAATTCCGACTCTACATCGAACAGTTACGTTACGTGTCTCTGACTTCACGCTCAAGTGTATTGGTTTTTTGTTGTATATCTGAATATAATCGAAAGAAGCAGTCAACTTAGAGTACTACTGGAGAGTTATTAGCGAACAAAGTGGTGAGAGCCTTTTAATTTGCCTTGCTTTGGCTCAGCAACTTCAAGACGTCAGGTTGCTTAGTTGGGATACCGACCTGTGCTCCTGCAACAACGAGGTTGACCCCTCAACTAGTAGGGACCTCTACAATAACCTACAAACCCCAGTCCCGACACAACCAAACTAAAACTAGCCTGACTTTTTCAATGGATGCGAGGTTCGCAATAAAAATTTCACGGCTGAAACCTCAAACAAAAATTTTTTTTGAGGGCTTCATAATAACATTGCATTGGCAAACACCCTCAACACCACTGTCATGCTCAGAAATTTTGAAGCAATCAAACATGAAGGGGTGTAAATCCCGTTAGAATATGTCCATTCATATGACAATGTGCGAAAAACAGGACATTTCAAACTCATACAAAACAACTTTCCGCAAAACGCACAGCAATGATCTTGGTATCCACGTGCTTGTACACTGTAGAAGATTCATATTATTCGGAGATCGCGGGCAAGATTTTTGATGGAGGGCAGAACGAGATTAATAACTAAACCTACCTATTTGCTCCTCCAGCGAAAAACAGTCTCAATGTCACAATGATATAATCGTCATATTTAATCTGATATTTAAATATTTTCCGCAAAACATACAGCATTGATCTTGGTACTTATGTGTTTGTACACTATAGAAGATTCATATGACACAGAGATCGCCGGCTAGACTTTTGACTGTGGGGAGGACGAGACCAATAACTGAACCTACCTATTTGCTCCTCCAGCGAAAACAGTCATATTGTCGCAATGACAACCGTCATATTGATATTTTTTTTCAATATTATTTCAATATTTTCCGCAAGACATATAGCACACCTAATATTTCAATATTTTCCGCAAGACATATAGCACTGATCTTGGTATTTATGTGTTTGTACACTGTAGCAGATTCATATGACACAAAGATCGCGGGTTAGACTTTTGATGGAGGGGAGAACGAGACCAACAACTGAACCTACCTATTTGCTCCTCCAGGGAAAAAGAGTCTCATTGTCACAATGACATAATCGTCGTTTTGAACCTAATATTTCAATATTTTCCGAAAAATATAAAGCATTGATCATGATATCTATGTGTTTGTACACTGTAACATATTCATATGACACAGAGATCGCGGGCTAGACTTTTGATGGAGGGGAGAACAAGACTAATAACTGAACCTTTCCATTTGCTTGTTCAGCGAAAACAGTCATATTGTCGAAATGATAACCGTCGTATTGAACCTAATATTTCAATAATGTCACTGCTGCGAAGACCGCAACGATAACACTGCGTCGAAAAGATCAATCACTTACGCGATTCTTCGCTTGTGTTAAGAAACGATTCCCTACAATTCGGCTTTTCATGCCAATAGCGCTATCCTAAATGGTTCCTTTTATGCCTTCAGCGCCATCGTGGGTAGTGTCGTGTTATTTTGTTTTTATGTTGAGAAACATTGCATTTCGCAGTACTAGCATTGACTAACAAGCTGAGTTTGTGCTTGTTTAAGTTAATGTTTTGGTCAAGGTGATTGCTATTTTGGGAGTGAAAAAATCGTGTACTTGCAGCTACACCCGCACACTACGTTTTTTGATACCCCACAGTCGCGCATATCTTGACTCACTCGGTAAATTTGACTTTCGGGCTTCAAAAATAAATGTTGGGCTCGGGCCGGGTTTGGGCTTCAAAGTGAGGCCCATTTGCAACTTTGTACTTGCTATCTACAGCTCGGTGGATTGAACAATAGGTTTTACGCAGTCATAACAATTTTAGCTCAACATGTGAATATTTGCAGTCCAAAATTGGGGGATGACGGCGTCTTTTGCCCCCGCCTGACAACAATGACTGACGGCTGTGTGGTTTTCATCCTTTTGTTGCCATTGCAAACACGTAGACAACTCACGCTGGCTACGAAAAGACAAATTTGGCGTGGTTAGCGAAATCTGTAACCGATAGAAAAATGCTTAGCTTATTGGTTGTTAGATCATTCCGCTTACATCATATAAATTTGAGCAGAAAAGCAATCTTCTGGTGAAAACTAACTTTTTTACTGGTGACTGTGGTGTTGGCGAAGGTTCGTGGTTTTAAATTGGTGATAGGCTGATTCTCATCTGTGTTTTCTGGCTTGGCTGGATAGAAGCAGATCCATCGTCAGATCAACAGCATTGGGGGTGGCTTTGAGCTTGTTCGGGGTGTTGCGTAATAGTCTACAATGAATTGAAAAATGACTTCAAGGGGAGACTGTGTTCACTAGAGCTTGACTTTGGAGGTATTGATTGTTAATTTGAGGGGATCAGCCCGCTTGCTTCCACTTCTGTTGAACACAGTGTCAAACCTTTTTTAATAACCTGGTCTAGAGGATTGATGTTTTTTTTCTTAAACATCAGCAATTCAATGTCGAAAATGTGAGACGATATTAAACAATTGATTGAAAATCTACCTTTATAAGTGGCATTAAATGTATTTTAGGGCAATATGCTTTAAGGTCCAGTCTGAATCTATCATGCGATAATGAGATCATTTTTTACGATAGCCAGCAGAGCTACCTAAAATGGGAGTAGTGTCCTGACAAATGCCTTTCATTCACGTTTTGTTTTTGAATTGTCGCTTCAGCAATAAATAAGTTTTTCATGTACATGTAAATCAGGGTTATCTAGAAACTCCTTTATAGATATCCCTGATGTAAATGCACAAGCTTCGCTTGGAAACGTGATCGTCATTTAGCTTGTGGGACTTGAGTTGTCACTTCCAAGTCAAAGAAGAACCGTTCTAATTCCAACCAGGTCGGGAATGCGTTTCTGACAGTTCTTCACTGATTTCGCTCCGGATAACCAAAACAAAGGCAAACCCTAGCGCGCAGCATGCTTTTATACCTTTTAAATACATTTTGTACATATACGATATATTTGTAACTTGGGAAAAATGAGGCCCATTGTTTGGGACCCGTTTCAAACATTTTCTGAATTAATGATACAAAGCGCTTTCAATCTGTGGTCATTCCCTGAAAAATCGCATAGTTCGACCAACAAAAATGGCCACTTTTTGGCCTACAAAAGGTAATCACTTTTGTGTGACACCCAACGATTTTCGCAGACAATCTTTGATATTTAAGAAAGGTGAAGACCTTTTTGGCGCCCTCTATTTGACTTCCCCCTAAGCGCCTGGTCTGGATCTGCCACTGGTTTGTAGATTGCTTCTTTCCACTTGTTTCCATATAGGCTATTAGTTCGTGAGTACTTTGCTCCTGCCTTACAGTTCTTGTTTCAGAATAACAACAGTGACGTAACTACTGTAAATGTTTGTGCCAGTGGGGAAACTTAGCTGAAAGCACCCAAATGGTTGTAATTGTTAAGTTCACGATTCGCGTGTTTCTTACTTTTTCAGACTAGTAAGAATCGAACGAAACTAAACTGTCGCGGGAAAAGATGTGAGGTTGTAAATACCAGAACCGTCGCCAGAAAGTCTTGAATAGAGGATTTAAAGTTGCGCAAGGGGACTTGATTCTCAAAAATTTGATAAAATCTTTACTGACTCATAGCGTTTCATATTCATATTTGGAAGGGCTGAGCTCACCAACGACCACCGTGGCGACTGAACAGGTTTAAATTTCGCTTATGCTGTCAGTATTTAAATACGCATAAAGAAATAAAAAGCTACAGTCATCGAATCAAGTAAGGCTGAACATAACACAGTAAACAGTAAAAAGGTTTTGTCCTTCTTCATCACAAAATTATCTAAGAATTCATTACAATTTGTTTGCCCAAGTTCGTCACTCATAATGCAACGAATGCTTAGTGTGGACAACCTCTCCAGGAACATGGCGACTCTTTGATTCATTTTTGGTTATTTTGAATCTTGAAAAGGACCTTTCGCCTGGGCAGTAAGTGACCATCAAGCTAAGAAGTAAGGCTTCGCGTGGTAGCATAAACTAAGAACCACTAATCTAAGGCGTCAGACCCAAACGTGCTTTGTCATTTCCTCGGTGTTGTCCTTTTCTTTGTCTCGTTGGGTTAAGAGTTCTGTGTTTGTCAGCTGGCAAAGTGACTTTTGCTTGCTATTCAAGCTCATCAACATCTTCTCTGATTTGCTTAGCATGGGAGCAGTACAAACTTGCGCAAGTACTTAATAATAATCTGATTTCTGGATGACTTTACTGAAGATAATTCAAGTGAAAAAATCACATCTAAAAATACCAATCGAGCTTTACGCGATAAAAATGCTAGAAAAACTACTGTATTGCTCAGTCACGCAGAAACAACTATGCTTTTATTGTAGGATACTGCTGCTAGCTCCACACATAGCTCTTATCTACAGTACAACCTTGCTTTAATCAAGTGCAGTGACGTAACTAGAGGTTTGAGCTAGGGGGAAACTAAGCTGAAGAGAGCCCACTGGCTAACACAGAAAATATGTGAAAAACAATAGCAAATCCGGTATTAAATGCCTATACAAAAACCTGAAATCCCGGAAAACACTCCGAACAACAATCTACTGAAACCAAAAGAATAGTAAATACCAAAATACAAGCTAGGTGGAGGCCCGGTTTTTACATTTAGCTTGGCAGGGGGTCGATTTGCACACCTGCCACCCGTCAGTTATGCCACTGATCAGGTGCATTTCAAACATGAACAGCCACAAGTTCTTTTGATAGAGCCACACGTAACAATCGGTACGATTCAACCAACGCAGAACGCAGCCAGCATGCTTTGAGTAGGCTATATCGACACAATAGTTGGCATGCGGCTTGACCAACCGTCGTATTGAGATTCATGGAAATTCGTTGGAAGACTCTGGCGTTATCAACACGAGGGTTGAATAAAACTAAATTTCGTGAATATAATAATTTAAGACAAATTTTTGACGAACTTTAACCTAAATGATCATATACGGGCCATTGGCTTTATGCGTACCACAGTTTATTGGAGACCCCCTTGGATCTTGAGGCCCTAGGCTTAAGCCTATATGTATATCCGGCACTGGTTGTTTTGAAGTAAGTGGCTATGATTAACCATATCAAATCCAATATAGGCTTGTGAATATCGTTAAATATGAACTAGCATTATTCACTAGAGACACCTAAACGCCACTCCAGATGCAATCACACATGTGTACTGCATTGCCGAAAAATTGTTTTCGTAAAATATCAACCTTAAGTGGGGGGGTTAACCCCAAAACCTCCTACTTGCGTACGCCCTTGTACGCATGAGACTTCAAAATGCATTATACTTTAAAATGCATAACGGCTTCCTGCCTTAAACGAGCGCGGATGTTAGAAGCTGCTTTTCTAGGGATAGCGCAGTAAATTCAGTGATAACTAGCGTCAGTCCTTCAGAAACTGATGATACTGAAAACTAGACAAAAGAAAGCGCCATCCGCTTGCTTGTTGCGGATATCTGCAGGTCTGATCTACAGACACTTGGTAGTCGGCAAAAAGTCGAGCGAATGCGGATCTGCTCATGTGATCCTTTCAGACATAGCAGCAACACAAACACCATTGTGACGCAATAAGAGTAGAGGGGTGGTAATCACGATTGTAAGGTTGGGTTGAGAACTTGAGGCACGATGATGGTCCAGTGTTGTTGCCGTGTGAAAAAGAGTTTACTACGTCACACCTGAACTGCGAGAAGCACTTTTCTGAGCGCAACTTTTGCAATAACGAAAGCATTGCACTTGTGAAAAAGAGCACGATTTGGGTTCTTTGAGCTGTACAGATTGCCACTACAAAATAGCCGTTATAGTATTAGAACTCGCCGTAACAGTATTCACTAGCCTACCTTTTCGGACATTACAACCGAAGTGATTTAATTTTTTTCGATCATTAAAAACGATGACCGAAAAATTAGCAGATCCAATCTCGCTAAGTAATATGCCAAAATGATCATTTTTTATGACAAATAAGTGACGCTGCCCCATCCAACAACTTTTGATCTTAATTCCAATTCATCGCGTGAGTTGTGTTGCTTCGCAAAAGCCTTAGTACGGCATTGGCCGCCATGGGGTGTATAGCATGTTCATCGCATCGACCTCAATGAACGAGATCTAACCTGCATATGGTATTTATAACTAGGGCCGTAACCAAGGGGGAGGCTTCGCCCTCCTACAAATTTTTTTGCCCCCCGTGGAAAAATGTGTTGGACATAGTTTAAAACTATTGGACATGGTTCAAAAAATTTGGGCCCCTCTCGGAACACTATTCGCCCCTCCTGGTGTCCCAAGCTGGTTACGGGCCTGTTTATAGCTGATTTTTCGCGTTTGCACGGAAGAAGTGCTCAGTCGGTTGCCGGTGTTAAAATCTTTTTCAACCACACTTTGTCACTTCTGCCAGATTTCTCTTGTGCCAATTTCGGTAGTGGTGGCGGAAGTGGAACAGATCCGTGGTTGCTCAACGATTTTCCCACCGTTTCCGCTTTTTTGCTCAAACTGACCATTTGGTGGCTGTTTTCTGCTTGTACCGATTTACGGTTAAGAGCATCACACAACTGAAAACAAACGTAAAAAGTAAAAGTTAGGTTAGTTTGCATCAACGCTTACGACAAAGATATCACTAACTTACGTCCGACATTTTGGTCAGCAGTGCTTGGCTGTGACATGTCTCCACAGGTGTCGTTTCTGTATATCCAAGCTTGCGATAAAATTGTGTTGCGTGTTTTGAGTTCAAATAAATCACACTGCAGCACCTCTCGCGAGCAAATCCTTCGAGTAGGTGCATCATGTTTCTCCCAAAGCCTTGTCCACGCAGTTTCGTTTGAACTATTACTGAGTTAATAAGTCAACTTTTTAAAAATCTTGTAAATGACATGCAAAAAACTGGATAACACAGAAGCAAGATTTCAAGACTAGGCTCAGAAACTTTAATGAGCTGACAAACAGGGAACTTTTAAGTGGAACGCTCTGTGTTGCACGACATGCCCATTACATGCAGGAGACTTTGCTTCTTGAGAAGCGTCCAGCGGACAAACATGTTTGTTAACGATGTTTTTAACGTAATAAGCGTCACTTTACAAAAAGGTAAAACACGAGTCTGTGGGGCAGCGTTTGAATTCAAATCCAGTGAAGAGAAACAAACGACAAAATATATTCAATAAAATAAAGTCTCCGAGATCTTTCCAGACAATTAAGAAATTTACCAAAAGGAAAATATCTTGTTTAGCGCTAGTTCCTTGGGAAAGTCACAGGCCGAAAACAAATATGAAAACTTTCTTTGGTTTCCAGCTTACTTCTAAAGTAACGTTTCCACGATAATAAGACCTAGCGTGATTTTGAGGATGATTTTAATATAAGCCCTACCCTTAAAATAAGCCCTAGTTGACTGGCGAAAACTCTGCGGGAAATCGAGTTAAGCGAAAACTCTGCTGGAATTTTGGAAACCGATGACCTGCAAGATATTCCAGAGGATGAGGATATGATTGTTTTTGAATAAATTGTTGTTAATGAGTTTCTGAATAAAAAATATGTTAATGATAAGTAAATGTAGATAGTTTTTCGTAATTTCTGTGTATTTAGAAATCTTTTAATTTTTACTTTGTAACTTCATTTTTTGATATATCAAAATAAGACATCCCTCGAAAACAAGCCCTAGTGTAAATTTCAGAAAGAAAATTAATATAAGCCCTGTCTTATTATCGGGGAAACACGGTATGTGTGCAAATGCCACAGAAATGTAATGAAAATATTTTTAACGCTAAAATGTCATCACAAGTAATCATGGGCGTCGGAAGGATTTTTTCCAGGGGGAGGCCACTAGGGGATTTTTCCAAAATTTTTCTATGGGGGGCCAAAAGTGGTGAAATTTTGTTTTTCCACTCGAAACTAAGCAAACAACGTTTTTTTTGAAATTTCCTAATTCCAGGGGAGGGCCAAGGCCCCCCAACCCCTTCCGACGCCCATGCAAGTAATAACACTGCAACAAATTTACGGCATCCATCACCTGATGATAGCATCAAGGCATTAGATTCATTTGCAACTGATGTGAAACGAGCATGGCCAATGACTCTTTCGCCGCTATCAGTCTCCTGGAGAAGCACTAAACTACAAGGTAATCCATCATTTGATTGAAGCAGAAAACGTTTCCTGCATCCAAAATAAAGTGTTATGAATGAAATCCAAAAGCCTTTGATTACAAGAAAAACCGTCGTAATAGTTATTTTTATTTTTTTACGCGATATATAACAATTCACTTTTATCAAGAGCAAGCCAAGCCTAAAGTGTTTTCAACTTCCTGGAAAAGTGTTTGAGAGCAGTGTTTATAAAAACCTTGAAAGTTGTACAAAGCTGAAACAGAAAAAGAAAAAACTGAGCAGTCACCTGAAATATTTGCAAATTAAACAATGACAAGAAATATGCATATTGTGAACATTTTTATGTTCAAATGCAATATTTTGCAATTGCTTGTTACCAGAAAATGATGTGTCTGGTACTTCTAGCTTTCAATGTTTGGTAACCCATGACTAAAATTTCCAGCTGGCTCTAACATTACTGAAGTGACACTACTGCATATATAGTTTGGGTTTAAAATATATAAAATAAACTCAAGGTTTAAAGACACACAGATCAGGTTGTGCCTAAGCATGATACAAAAGAAGATTCTACACCCAGAATGCTTTGACAAAAGACGTACTGTATTAAAAGATATTTCCATTGAAATAAATCAGCACATATTACAATCTTGTAGTAAAAAATACAGAATGACATTCTACTATTTGGGGGGAAATGATTTGAAAATGGCATTCCAGGCCATGAGGTACTTTGCAATTAAGGTTATTAAAATATGACACTGCACATATTCATGGTGATAAGAGCATTACAGCACAAGCATGAAAGCTATGTAGAAAATACGAGGTACATTTCAATGGTCATGAAGTATTGATGAACTCTGATAGGTTACCTCTTCATTTCGCCTCTTCAAATAGCCATATCAGCAATTTTCTATGGATACCAACAGCAGGACAAAGTTACTGATTTACGTTTGGAATAATTATGTTTCTTTTCTTTGGCTGACTACTACAAAAATTACTTAGAGAACAAAAAAAGCAAACATTAGGTTTACATCAAATAATTACCTGGTAAATTTGTAGTATTTTTACATTGGAAAAAAAACAGTTTCACACAATTCCACTTCAACTTTCCTACATGTGATCATCCAACAGTTCATAACCATATACCAATAGAACAAAGACTTCAGGGAAACCTTACAATATAAATCAAAAGCATGCAGCACATTAGGCTTTATGTTCTATCCTTATTTAGTATGTATTTATTTTTAGTTTGAAGGTAAATGAACAAGCCTGCTTCATGCATGATTTCCTTTATGTCATACCACATGAACGTACAAACTTCATGAACTTTCAAAAGCCCAGATGTCAAGAAGAGATCAACAAGCAACAAAAATCAAAGAAAAAGGCTTAAACAAGTGGAAAAATGCTTGGCCAACAATTAAAGATCTTGCATGTACAAGCTTCTAACCATAACATTTTTACCGATGTGCTGTACAGCCAACAGTGCACAGTAACCCATTTTTCATGTACATGTTGCAAAAAGCATGTTATGCTAAAAACTCTTCATTGATGTGAAGTTTGCCTTGTTTACGTTACCTAGAAGAAATTTCAATACCTAACAAAGAGATCCTAAAACATGCTATCAACATTACAGGAGGACAAGCTGTGCACTAACATAACCCTCTCCTTACCTCCTCAGACTACGATAAAATGTTCAATCTGAATTCCAGGTTTGCTTTGCCATAGCAAAGGTAGTTTTTCACATGTTTTACCAACCAGTGCTTAGACCAGTAATGAGCTTCCTGACTTTTCAAGTTACAGTTTTGGCCTGTACATTTTTTGCAGATGGTTGTCAATTTTGAAGTATATACCTTAAGGAGTGTTTTAATAATGGCATTGCTATCTTTTTTGATGAAATTTAGCTGTTTGTGCTTGGTACTGAATGTTTGACAAACAAGTTGAGTGCAGCAGTATGTGATACTGTATTTTGCACATCAGGACAAAATTTTGTTCAAGTTTAACAATTCACTGTTTTTTCAGTTAACAGCTAGTTTTTGATATCCACTTATCTGAAAACCTACATCTACTAGTCAAGTGTCAGGGCTGTTCTTTAAATTCAAACCAAGCTACAAGAGGAATATATTTAACTAATAAACCACCTATAAACCTAAAGCCAGGTTTTTTTGAAGTGTTTTAAGGACCCGATTCGGATCCCTAAATTGAAAATTGGGTCCCTAGAATCAGAAAAAATTACCAATGGAAATATTTGAACAGATACTGCAATCAATATTATGAAATGGTAATAATGGAAATTTTTCAGGTACCTACAGGTCCATACCAGATACCTGACATTTTTCTTAAAAAAACCTGATACATCATTTCTTTTTCTGTGTTTAAGAGATTTTGCAGTCTTTTTAATGTTCAAGACTTTCTATTTAAATAAGAGCTTATGAAGCCTACACAGTAGGCAAAATAAATACTCTATAAGATATTAGTGTTGCATTCTTAGCTGTGCAAGGATTCTTTTCAATAAACAGCACCTCTTTTTTTCTGCATTATTTGCACTTGGGAATGGATGATTAAGAAGGTCTTCTATCAATTTGTCATCAAATCCACCCATAACCTGATGATTTCTTGCATTTTAGCTGCTTTTTGTGTTTCAAGATTAGTGCAAAGCTTTCCACTATGTGACTGTTTTGGCAAAATATATACTGTTATTTTTTGCTTCACAGGTCACAGTTTGCACATCATTGAGATAGCTAGTAAGGGCATTGAATAATGGTTCTGCGAGTAACCACGATAAGCCACTTGCAATCAGGTTTGCAATGTTCACTAACCTGATTAACCTATTTGAAAAGCAATTGGTTACAGTTTGAAAAAATGTAAAAGAACCTTTAATCTTCACTCCCAGTGAACTGTTTGTATGCTTTTTAAATCATTGACCATTTTGAACCAGACACCACACACACTAAGCTGGGCTCACAACTTTATAATAACAGTAGGAAGAAACAACATACATTTGGTTGCCTAAACTCACCGTGCTGCAGTGCTAATGGGCCAATATGAGTTCAACAAATCACAGCAGTCGTCCACAAATTCTATACAAATATGCAATGGAATAACCCTACATGATGTAGGCATTGCAAAACAACCTATCCACTAAGGAGCTTAAAAGAGGAATGTACAAGATTTTGCAACAGTCTCACAACATATCAAAAATATAGTTATTCCTTGTTTATAACATGCGTGAGCACACACGTGGCAAAACTCCCTTGGCGGCTGGGCACAATGACTCGTTGACAGGTTGACACTTAAGCCAGCCCGCATGTACAGAAAACAATCTCAAGTTATTGATATGCCAATGTGTATGCGAAAAGTTACATCCACTATACTTGTAAACAAGGGCATGCTCTGTACTGCAATTCGTTACAACAGCTCTGCCACCCAGACCAGGGTTGTCAGATGCTTTACAAAGAATATGGCAAGTGTTTGTCCAATTTATGACAAAGTTTTGAAAATAGCTGTTATTGACAATATTGATTTTTAGATACCTAATGTTTTTTCTAATTCATATTTTATCCATACTTTTCAATTTTTAGGGTTTGGCAATTAAAAAAGATTGAAGGTGAATCAAGATGCCCACTCAATAGGCAAAATATATCCTGTTTAGATCAGGGGTCGGCAACCTCTTTCCTTAGTCGCAAGCCAAAAACAAACTCTGCAAGGTATGGCAGGCTGTACTAATTTTCCACCAACAACATGATTCCCTTTGCTGTTTATGATGTTGTTAAAACTTGGGAATTTATAGAATTTTAATCAGGTAACTCCTGATTTTTACAGTTCATAATGAAAGCCTAAAATATGACATACAGTGCATTCATAGCACAGTCGACAGTGTGGTTTCTCACAAGTAGATTCTCATCAGAGCCAGAAAAAATGCAAATTTCCTGGGAATCTAACTTTGATTTATTACGAGCTGTCGTGGAATTTTCTTAACACGTTGAGAGATGGTGTACAAGAAAATCGTACTTTGAAATCACGCATTGAGCCACTAATTCATGCAACTTTGCAACTCTATAACTCACCAGTTGATTGTGCTAGAGCAGGGGTTCCCAACCTTCATACGATCTCATACCACTTGGGCACCCTGTATTGTCAACACGTATCACTTCTTCCAGAACAACTAATTTCATTGATCAAATCTTAGTTTATTCAGAAAAATGATATACAATGCATTAAAATAATAACAAAACACCACAATTACACCTAATGAGATTTTTGCTTGTGTTTACCTTCCACCAATTTGTCGATGCATGTCGTACATTTGCTAACAGCATATCAAAAGTCATAATATTGCAGTACAATAGGAATAGCAGGCTATAAGAAAATTTATTTATTTAGAAACAAAGCCCAATACATGAACTAGACAGCTGTGAATCCACGTTTTTGTGAAAAAATAAAGTTACTCGCGTACTACCTGGAAGGCCTTCTTCGCGTGCCATAGGTTGGGAACCCCTATGCTAGAGAGTTATCCAAATCTTTAAAAGACCGAGTGAGTCTTCTGGTTTGCAATGAAAAAATTTTTGGTTTTTGTTTTCAGGTTTTTTGTGGATGACGTCATAAGTGGGGCAGGTTTTTGGCCATTTTGGCTCAGCTTACCTGGCCCTGGGTCCAACCGTTAGATGGAAGTGTTTTGTTTAATGGAAACTAGGCTAAAATCCGAGTCTTTTGAGCCTTTGATCGGCTTTCTAGCATTTTTGGTTGAAGAGTTAGGATAAAATTACCAAATTTTGTAAAATTACCAATATTACAGCCAAAAGAAAAAATATTTTATATATTTGCAAATTTACGGTGTTTTGGCCATTACATTTAAACCAGAAACTTTTTGCATCTGCAAGGAATGCCTCTCCTTTGCTTCAGGACTTAGCAAGCTTTATCAACAATGCCATTTCTTCAAACTCTATTAGTTAATGTCTACTGGACTGCCAGCGCATACTATGCTTCCCTTCTCTTTCCTGTCATCAGGCCCTGGATCAGAGGGAATTTAATTTCCTAGACTGCTTCTATTAAGTCAAGAAATAAGAATCAGAGCACACTTAGAATCTGATTCCTGTTTGAAGATAGCATCTCTTAGACACACATTTGTTAGACATACCCCCAACCAACCTCTGCAGCAATCCAGCCAAAAGCATGAAGAGACTGGCAAACTAAAAACTATCTGATTTTAATATCAAAGGTACCTTACAAATTCTATCTGGTAGTAGCTCTTTGGTCAACCCCAGCAAAGAATCCCTTGACACTCTCCAACAAAAACACCCTAGCTAGTAGCTGATCTGAAAGCTACCTCCACCCCATAGTGCCAATGCCAACACCTCACGATATGGGACTGCTACTCCGTAAATGCATCCCTCTTTCTTGGAAGGTTCTTGACTCAGCCACCGGTGTACAACAAGGGGTCCCATTGACCCAGCTTTTTTCGCCCTCGCCATCCAGGGTGTTACATCCAAGGTCAAATCCAACCTAAATGTTTGGCACCTGGATGACGCATGCATTGGTGGAGACCCACAGACTGTGCTAAGCAACGCCACCACCGTCCAGCAAGGTATATATCATCAACTGCCAAGCTGGTCTGGAGATCAGTTTTTCTAAATGTGAGCAATTCATTTTCTACCACATAACCACCAAGTCCAAAGAGAGGATCCAAAAAATTAAGCCCTTCCATGATCAATTCCCATCCTTCTCAATCCCCGACCCCAAACAATTACTAGGTTACCCTCTACATCAATCAAGAATCAATGCCGGCAATTGACTGTGCACTTAGACTTAGGAGGCAAAAACTAATGTGATTGACTACATCATAGAAAACCTTGAGCTAATTGAACCACATCACGCATTCTTCATCTTAAAAAATTGCCTCTCACTCCCCAAACTCATGTATTTGCTGCGTAGTGCCCCATGTTTCAAGCGCAAAGAGGAACGAGTAAAGCCACAATGGACTACAGCTTTTAGTTTCTGGACCACCTCGACAGCTGAGCATTGAGTAGCAGGGCACCCATTCTGTAATTTTTAATAAACCCAGATTGCAGAGGTGAGCATGGACAGGACAGGATTGGATATCCTGCAGGATACTTGCGATTTTTTTGGATCAGCATTGGATGTGGATATTTTTTTTTGAAAAAAATTGTATCAGGACAGGATCAGGATATTTGTTTGACTTCTATAAGGAAATTTTCCTGAGAGTAATTCAAGATGTCACAAATGATGGTGGCAGTGTTTTCTTTACTATGGTTTTTATATTGTCAGTATGTGCTACACTCATTGCAATTAATGGTAATTCGTGTTACTTTATCGTTAATTTTTTCCGGCCAAGTGGAAGTAGTAAGCTGCTCTTATATTGCCATAGGCGTACGAGGCGGGGGGGCGGCCGCCCCCCGGGCTTGAAAAATTTC
>Ga0210059_1009257_pt1 | contig 15412 bp, 10 predicted proteins | sample Ectturendosymbi2_FD_188042 | JGI IMG/M metagenome (GOLD analysis project Ga0210059, IMG submission 188042) | Ecteinascidia turbinata endosymbiont from Florida, USA - Sample 2 (SPAdes) (version 2) | ecosystem: Host-associated > Tunicates > Ascidians > Unclassified | place: Key West, Florida... | reverse complement strand
GGGGGCATTTTCACGAAATTTCATTCGATGACGTCATCGTGCTTCAACCGTGGTACAACTTTTTCGCAAACGGTCACATATAATAATAATGTATTTTTGCCCGCAGACACGAAGTCCATAGTACAAACACGCACATTCTGCACAACGCTGGTTAATAAAAACAGACAAAACAACGTTTTACAACAGCGTTGGAGGCTGAATCACCGGTGTCAAGCGAAATTTCTGACTTCACGCCTTATGCGCATGCACAGAGCAGCATTCAACATATCAAATACGCAGAGAAAACTGATGATTAGGGCATAGGATTTGGTGTTTAGGTAAGCGTGTCGGGTTTGGGTTTATGTTGAAGTCTAAGATTAAGTCCAATATTTTTCCCTGGTTTTACTTATTCCCGTACTGTAGCTTGTTGTGGGTATCTGACATCTAACCAAAAAGTTTAATTTTCACAACACACATCAAAAAAGTAATCGCCAAACTTTATTCCTTTCCTCTGAGAAGCAAAATAACTGATAATAAATAATAGGTCAGGAATTTCGCAGAGGTCAGAAATTCGCTTGAGACCGGGCTACAGAAACTTACTTAACAGAACGTTTTGTAACGGCGATAGAGGCCGAGCCTCAGTTTCACAGACGCATTCTTAACATTATTTGTTCACAACACTGCTGTACAACACTACTGCAGAGTGGGACGCTAATTCCTAAACTGGTCAAGCCCAGGTAAAGTACGAATGCATTGTGACATGCGCACCCTCAAACACTGCAATGTCCGAGCACTCAGTTACAAAGTAAAATGCGGTTGTAGTGTTCAAAGAATAAGGAAGAATATATATACAATCTGACTGCATCAAAACAGGCAACCATTACGTTATTAGACCTTCTGCATTTTACGAGAAATAAGTGCATATTTTTTCTACGGCCTCAAATGTAGGAATGGTACATTGAACCTGATGAGTCATGACTACTTACACTCGTTCTGCAGGGCAGGTTGTATAGAGCTCTGCATCCAGAATTATAAGCCACACGCAGTCTTTGCATGCACGACTTTCTGAAATTCCACCATAATTGTGATGCATACATGGGCGTACAAAAGGATCGAAAAAGTACATTTTTAACTGCATTTGAACATCGGGAGAAGAGGCTCGCAGCTTGTTTGCTGCACAATATTTTCATCGCAGTTGTCTGTAAATGTCATTGTCATCTGGGGTCTCAGTATCCAGCACAGCTCCCAGATATTTCTATTGGTTAACAGATTTTAGATTTTTACCACCCATTTGTCAGTAATGGGGTGACTGTGCTTTTTGCACTCTTAGCCTTAAACGTCATACAAACAGTTTTGCTGTAGTTAAAAATATTTCCATGCGATTCTGCATAAGCCTGAAACACAGATAAAAGTTCTCTTCGCAACATTTCCGAAACTGGAAACTTTTCAGTTTTAATCAAGATGCAGACCGAACGATCAGGACAGAGTAAAAATTGGTATTCTCATACAAACACCTGGTTCCGCACTCAACTAGTGTAGTCATGGCTTTAGTGTGACAGATGTATAAGCTACTACAGTAGTAAACTTGCCTAATTTTCGTCTAGTTTTAGCAAATTCGTTCTAGCCCTATTCTTCTACTGTAGCTTGTGCTTGAATTTCTATCACTAATGAAGATCCGAAACTTGAAAGACAGCCTATGTCAAGGTTGAGGGGTCTTTGAATGCTACCTTTTCGTGCAAAACGGATCAGGTGTCTTGTGCCTTTGGCGCATAACGGATCAGGTGTGTTTGGGGCAAAACGGCTTTTTCTGGCATCCATGAGTTGTGTGAAAGCTTTCAGAAGCACGTTTAGGGCTATGAGTTTTCAGGACTTGCACTGGTTGCAAAAGTTAGGGTCTTGTAAAGCGTCATTTGGAGCCAAAGTGGTCTAGTAGGTAGGTGCGTTCAACACTTGACTAGCATTTATATGACACTTTACTAAACCTTCTTCCCAAGTCGTGGTACTGGGATCAACCGAGAAAGACACTAAAACGTGAAACAGTCCTCAACCTAAATTTAGTTAAAAACTATCAGGTTTCGAAGCGAAAATGCAGCTGAACAACGCATTTTTAAGAAATGCATTACGTCAATAATGGTGATCCGCTTTGCCCCTAACAAAATAATAATCAAAAGGTCGTAGAAGAACAAGCGGTTTGACGAGGCACTAACTGCTATGTCAAGATTTCTCTTAGCAATTTGAAAGTTTCAGCAATTTTCCCTAATGTTATAAAGTTTCATGAGGGCAAATTGAGGCCTGTCTAAGACAAAATAGTAGCCTACACGAACAAATAGAAAAAAATGCCTTAAAAATACGAACAGTTTAAACTATCTCCCATGTTGACACATATTTGTGGTTGAATACCAATCCTTTACGAAATTTTCGATCAGATAACCTGTCTCAAGATAAATCTTGAAAGGAGATAATAATTAACGACCAAGACAAAGAAAAATTCCATTAAGATTTCTTGAAAATGATTAGAATATAAAATTTCATCTTTATTCTTTGGAAGTTTCCACAAATGCCAAAATTGGTATGCAATGTTTTGAAAATTTCGGGGGGGCATTTGCCCCCCCTGGTTGCGCGCCTGTCCCAGAAGAGTCTCACTTTCATACGCTTGCTAACTGATCACGAATAACGTGACTCTGCTATACCGCGAACTGCTGTAAGCTTCTTACGTCACAATGGTCATTTCGTCCGTGAACGGTGCAAATGTCACAGCCTGTGTTTCGTTCGTCAATTCACGAGCGGCAGTAGCGCTGCAATTTATAGACGACGTAGCAACTGTGCTGGCGTACATTCGCAAACCTTTCAGCACTGTTGTACATAACACAGTGTACTTAAATCAATAAATATGAACGATGCTATTTGCTAACATGATATTTTCACTTGGTTTGAAATAGGTTAGCATCAACAGAACACGAAAGACATCAATATACTCACAATCAGGTGTTCCACCAACAAGCCATTTTTGATGCATTGTTTACATTCAAGATAGCTGATCGTAAGCTAGGTGAAACCGAGCCACATTTACAAAAAAACTGGAACTTAAAGCAGCCAATTAGCTATTTCCATAGCTAATTTCGTATTGCTCTTATGTAGTATTTTTCTGTGATATCCCAAACAATCTTTAACACTGATATCATTATCATCAACTAAATATACATAAATATCCATTGATAAATAATCGCTATATTTTGTCAGCTGATCACTCGTCAACCAGTATTTTATCTACGGCGACGTACAATACTCATCCTGCCATATGTCGTTTATATGTTTGGTTATTCCACTCTTTCTGTTTCGTTTATTTCTCTAAACACTAGCATGATCCGTATCGTCGCGTGGAACTCTCATGCGGGGATACAGGACGGTCGCAAATGTGTGCGCACAACATCATACGTGCAGTACAGCTGGTACAGTGGTCCGTTGTTATAACTCTCGTTTTTGTTTTGGTTGGATATCAGTGCCACTGTGGTATTAGCGCTACATGCTTATTTTTTAACGTCTTCACACCAACATAAAACGGACTGCAACTTACGCACACATGGTGCTAACAAGGAGCACTCACGTAGACGAAAGCACACATTGATAGATATGTGGTGGAAGCAGAAAAAATCATACGGATTTGGCGCTTACTTTGAAAGACCACAAGCATACGTATACGTGGGTATGGGGGAGTGGAGGCTGCGAAGGACCAAGGGTCTTCATTTGCACTGCAATTCGGCCATCCACTCGAAACGATGGGAAGAAATTACTTAACATTGTTTAGGTGTGCTCAACGAGAAAACCTGGTCAAAAGTTTTTCTGCGTCTCATCGCTCTGACCCAAATTTTGCATTCGAGGCTGTTTAGTATCTGCGCCAGTGAACTCAATTTGATCTGAAAGTTATCCCAGGGCGAAGTGACGTGTAGTTTAAAGGGAAAAGTTGGTCAATAAAAATACGTTAAAGTCTTTTGCCCCGAGTATGAGGTACCGGCTAAGTGGTACAGTGTGCTAGCGCGAGCCACTGAATCTAATAAGTTCGAATCCCGGGCTGGTCACACCAAACACTGTGATCAGCCCGGACCTGTCCAGTCTAGTGCTTGGCATAAATGAATGGTTGCAAGGGAAAGCTTTATACGCGGTGTTGCCATTTGCCTGTCAACAGTTCAGCATTCACTGAGAAAGTAGTGGCGAGTAAGCGGAGATGGGCGCAGACCACTCGTGACACTCAGAGCGAGTATAATGAACCTTACTCAATGCATGTTTTTATATGTTTGATTGTGTTTATACAACTAATGGAAGTATAATGCGATGCAGGCAAATTGAAGCCCTCGGAGGAAAAAATGTTGGCTATTATCGCGTATATTATAAATATTGGCAATAGTTGGAGATAGAAACGCGTCACAACAGTTGTGGACTAGTGCAGCGCTGCAGTGTGTGTCACAAAATTTAAGCAGGCGGAGAAAGAGGCGTGCGATCGTTCGTTCATGGACAACGGTTCAATTCTCTTTCTTGGAATGGAAGCGTTGCTTGTAAAACCTTTAAATCGCAGTGTTCTTGTTCGTTTCAGTGTTGCCACTTCTGATGTTTCAACATCAAATCTGATGTTTTGATAGAAATTTCTGATGTTTGATGTTCTGGCGAGAAATCTGATGTTGACAGCTATTATAATAGCTTATTTCTGTTTTCCACACTTCGCTTTTTAGGTTGAAAAGAAGTTATATTCATAAATTTTTAGTTTCTTTGATCAATCTCTCATCGCAATGTGTGTTTGGTTATCGTTCTAAGCCAGCGGTTCTCAAAGTGGTCGATGTCGACCTCCAGGGGTCAATTGGACCATCCAAGGGTCGATAAATAGTCGCGGGGTCGAATGGGGGTCATTGAATGGCCCATAAGTTGTAAGCATATTTTCGAATTGTGTATTATTTTATCATGCATTTCAAGTAAAAAGTACTCAAATTTATTTTGACACACACTTTCCTTGTATTAGTATCTGTCGGACTAGGCCACTGGGTCTACAGAAAATTGCATACTTCAATTAGGGGTCAACGTGCAGAAAAGTTTGAGAACAACTCTTCTAAACTCTGAAGATATTCTTTTCGCAACGTTGGGATGAACATTGTACGTTATGCATGACCAACTTCTCCATTTCACCATTTCGGTGAAATCGGTCATGCGTACGACAGTGGACACTTCGCTGTAAAGCAGTGTTGCCAACCTTGCGATATCCCGCGATTTGGGCTTGTTTTTTTGTGAAGTTGCGGGTTTTTTTGAAGACTTGCGGGCTGCTTGTTTTTGGGCTTGTTTTAATTGAAATTTGCTTCTTTTTTGCAGATTTCTGTTTTGCGGATTGCTTTTTTTTCAAATTTTATGGCACTTTTGCTGTTTCAATTTACTGCTGAAAGCATATTGGGCGTGTTTTTGTGAAAATTTGCTCATTTTGGGCTTGTTTTCTCGTTTTGCCACCCTGTTGTTTTATTTGATTTTCTTGCTGATTTTTCGTTTTGTTGAATTTTCCTGCCAACGTATTTTGGGCTTGTTTTTGGTGAAATTACCTATTTTTGGCTTGTTTTTCAAATTCACATGCTTCTTTTTGCAAAATAACCTGGCATCACTGTTGCAAAGCGGTTCGTGAAAGAAGCATTTTGCTTGTAGGGAACTGCAACGTGAAAATCTGATGTTTTCTGATGTTGAAGAAGGCAACATCTGATGTTAACGACACCGGCCCCAGTGGCAACTCTGGTTCGTTTTCAACGTTCAATAATAGCACAGTTTTACTGCAAATGCGAGAACCCCTTTGGCAAGAGCTGAACTGCGAACGGATCACTATTTATTGTACACTCCCAACCAGATGCAGTCGGTGATATTGCGCGCTTGAACTGCTCTGTAATGATTGTCTGTATTAATTTATTTCAGGATCCGTACAAGTCTTTCGGACTTCCCTCAGTGGGGAGGTTGAAGCGATATGTCGAACCAAGCCACTTACCCGGGGTCCGCGTCGACAGCGGAGTGACGGAAGGCAGTGACATCAGCATTTATTACGATCCAATGATATCGAAGGTGGGACTTCCCATTTATCTTCACTGCGAAGCGGCCGAAACTAATGCTTCAGGAGACCTACTGAAATCTTGCGCGTGCTTATTCACCAAACAATCGGCTAAAAGACCTATATTTCGGTGGAAGTTTGATTAGCCCGTAGCAGTGTACAGTGATCCAGTAACTTGCGCCAGGGAGGAAATCTTTTGAGTATTACCGCTGCATTCAGGGCTTGTACCGTATGCTGAGGAACTTTTAAACTTAATATGTGTTCTTCTAGCTGGTCAGTTATGGGAAGGACAGAGCGGAAGCGCTGGCTATCATGCGTGAAGCTCTTGACAACTACGTCATTCGGGGTTTGACGCACAACGTGCCCTTGTGCCATGAAGTCCTGCGCCACCCAAAATTTGTGGAAGGTGTGGTCCGTTTTTCTGATTTATATAAAATTTCTAAACGTCGATCGTTGGCTTTTTACGTTGTTGCTTGGCTGATCCTGAGATGTATTCATTCGTTATCCTATTGTCCTGCACTATTCCAGGAGACATCACGACTGCTTTTCTGACTGAAGTCTACCCTGACGGTTTTCGTGGCAAGCAATTGTCGCCCTCCGAACACAACGAGCTTTCGGCGATCCTATGTTCTTTTTATGCAAAGCAGCAACATTCTATGCGTCAATTTCTTAACCAGACAAGGTGTTGCGCGAACTTCGCATGTTACAAAATTTTTCGAAATTGTCTTTTGCGCGATGCGCGGTAAAAAATCTGTTCTTTGTCTCTTCGATACTCTTGGGTTAATTTTTTTTGTCTCTTCCATACTCTCGAGCTAAATTTCAGCCGCTTGTAAAAGAATTGAGATCATGCAGTCGATTGCTGGTAGACTCAGTGTGACTTACGCAAATACTTCGGCGTTCCTGTTTTAAGCTCTCGGTTTGTGTGTGCAGGATACCTCTGCAACACACTGACCTCATGAAATGGACTGTTTGCGTCACTCTTGATGGAAAGACGCACGAGGCCATTGTTGAGAAGATGTCAGATTATTACTTGGTTGGTTTAAACCTTCATTGCTTTCGTACGCTGTGGAGTGTCAAACAACTTCCTGCATATTGATTTAAACTAGAGCAGAAAATGTGGTTATTGTACTTTGTCCCTGGTGCTTGTTGGAGGATACCCGAATGCCGTTTCGGATCCAAAACACGAGCCCGAAGCCGAAGTGAACCAGGACGGGATGGGCCAGCATGGCATGTTTGATCGTTCTTTCTGCTTCGCAAGCGACTTTGGTCCTTCACCGCTTCTCACAACGATGCCCGTTCGTTGTGATGAAGTCGAAAATATGAGAAAACCAAGTTCTGAAAACAATATTAATAAACAGAATGGTCTTCACTGTCAAGACAAACCTTTTAAGTGTTGGTCATAGAAGCACACTGTCGCAGCACAGCAGGTGAGGAAACAGAACCTTTCATAAATGCGACATTTGGTGATATTATGAAAAAAACGGAAAACAAGAATACGATCAGCATTTCACCAACTTTTACCGGAGAAGTAGTAGAATCGAATCTAAAATTTCGAACATGTAATAAATGAAATTCTTCAGATTTTTGAAACATGAAGCTCCAACGTGCTTTTTCATATTTTTGGATTCGATATTCTCAAATGCCCATCCCTATCCTCAGCTCGCTCGCTCCGTGGCGCCATCACCTGAGTTCAGTCCGTACATCTGTTTGTCATGCGGTGGCCCCCTTGAGCTGAAGCGGAAAACATTCAAAAAGTTCGGTTGGACGATGATCTTCTTGCGATCGCCCTTTATCAAATTATACATATTGGGTTTCTCGTTTCGACCATGTTTTGCGCTCGCAATATTGCCTGTGGTTTCGAAATCGTACGCGCCGTGCGAACTGTCCCAAACCCTATATAGTGGTCGCATTTTCTCTTCAAGTTTCTGCGAACTTTCGATACAGTAACGTTTTGATGGTTCCTGCTACTTCGCAACGTCCCTAAGAACCGCCGTTCCGCTATGCGCCGCTGTTGATCACCGTGCGGGACGTTTCCAGGTAACCATCGGCGACGAACAGCATCGCGTGTCGTCAGATTGGAACCTGTCTTCGCCAGTGCAGAGCCTGACTGTGAACGAAGGCGACACCGTGACTGTGCAGTGCGTTGAACGCACGCCCACCGGCAAGTTCAAGATCCAGTACCACGGAACTTTGGTGAGCGCTTGTTTCGGCCGCTTGGTTAACGTGTGTATGCATCGGAGCTCCTGGGGATCTTTGGCAGTATTGATCTCGAATTGCAAGTATAGAACTTGATGGTTTTCTATAAAAGGTCACTGAAAACTGAGGGACCACAAAAAAAGAAAAAAAAGCAAAAGTTTGTTCAACTTTAGGAATTCAGTTCGTTCCAGCTTGACATCAAAAGCTAACATTGGCGGTTTATCGTTACTGCTCTGTATCAGTCAACGTTCGATCAAACCCGAACAGCCATGCAATTATCACTTAATAGCCACCCTGTTGCTACTTGTGGTTCCTGAAAAGCGTGTGTCCATGCCAGGCGACGAATTCGTTGCCTCAGGGCAAGTTGAGAATCATCAATCTGACAAAATACTTCCATCCCGACGAACATTCAATACTGCTGCCGTAAGTCGCCGCCTATAACCTGCCCTGGGTCGGCAAGCGCGTGTCTGGGCGGTGCTGCGCGTCTGAGCAGGTTCCGAGTGAAATTTTCTCTGCCGACTTAATGATCCGTGAACGCTCCATCGCAGCGGGTGACCAGGTTGCCGGCGTCGTCCGGAAATACGATCTCGATGACGTATTGCTGCTCCACCAGTCATCGTGCTCGTGTGCGGTGACTGCTGCTTTGTGAAGAAACATGGTGGAATTCGAACTCAAGCTTGCATTGTTGCTTTCATGAACACCAGATGCTTTTCATCACTTTTCAATTCAAATTATAAAAACATAAAAAAAGACTCAGATAACCGAGAAGCGCTCGCTGAAAATAGTTATTTTTCGGCGAAAAGCATGTCAGCAGTTACCGCAGGGATCGATGCAAATATAACTATCTCCCAAAAGGTACCGCTTTCCATCGCCCAGAAACCCAGTTAAGTTACAAAACTGACACAAGACGGTTTAAAAACATTTAAAGCTGATAGGACTGTATCTGCGTTACTGCGTTTTTACGATACAAAAGGAAAAGCTTCTGATTGATAGTAAGCAGCTTTCTCTGACCAAGAAGTAACAGTTTATTGTAAATCTCACCCTTGCAAGACTGTTTTTTTTTCTGGTTTGAATTACGTGAGTTTGGTTAAATGTTATCGTAAACCTAATATTCAACACTGGAAAGTAAATACTTCAAGTGGCAAAGGTTTTTATTTCTTATTTGTGCTTATGTCTCACACAAAGTCCATATCACATTAGTCAGAACACAAAGCTGCAGAAATGCTTATACACTACAGTTCACAGATATTATTAAAAGCTTTAAGCTTGCTGATAAGCTTTCGAGCAATAAACCGAATGGTCTCTGCTTTCATTTTTTTGCTCAACAAAGGTGAAGGGTTTGAACCGATCAGCAAAATATTAACAGGAAATCGATTTCACGCAACACTACGCACCGACAGTCCTACAACCTTACAGTTTTTTTTAATGATATAATGCATCGTGAAAGAACTGTTTCGGAAATTCAGTGTGAGTTCGCAGATCCTATGAGCGTAAAGAATTATAGTTCGGTGCAAAAGAAGTTTATTGGAAGTGTTGATGTAATCACGAATGTGCCCAAACAGCACCGTGGTCACCAGGGGTCTTACAACTGCAACTCCAAAAATCCCTAGAACAGTACCAAAAATCCCTATTTTACACAAAAAAATCCTTAAATCTGTGGTGATGCAGCATACAATCGGAGCGCCATGGTAAGTGATTTGCAAAGTAAAACAGAACCAAACGTGATTTGCAAAATATACTGAAATGATTCATTTTACACATTTTCAAACTTCCGAAAATCCCTAAAAAGGGTCAAAAAGTTCCAATCTAGGAACAAAATCCCTAAAAGTGAGAGCACTGGTGGTCATGCACCACTTGCTACTGTAGAAGTATCGGAGATCAGTAGGAAAGTATAAATGAGTGGAGTTTCCGTTTGTTTGGAAACGCGTTCCCGAACACCGTGATACGCTGTTGACCGAAGCGCTGCTTTTGCAACTTACCCGCAATCGTTTATCTGTTTACAGTTCGATTCCGCAGTCGTCAGCACTGATGTGTCCCGTCTGCAACAGTTCATGCCGGTGAAAGCTGAAGAGGATCAGTCCTCGATATTGCGGTCGCCGATGCCTGGTAAGAACTGTGCGCTTGTACACTAGTGTTGCACACGCTACACATTTAGGGAATCTTTGAGGATAATTCACTCTGGCTTAATTGATGAAACAGGCTGTTTTTCGTTGAACATAGATTGCTGATGATGTTATAGTCCAGGGATGGCCAAACTGCGGCTCTTTGAACTTTTTTTGAAAAATTATATATATTTTTTTATTTTATATTTCTATTGCAAAGTGCAGAAATATTGTAAAATGGTACTCTGATAACTAGCGTGCCGTACAGTCAGGGCTACCATACCGTCCTTATTTCTAAGATTTGTCCTTATTTTGAAGTACTACGTCTTTGAAAATATTACTGTCCTTATTTCCAAGAAATGTCCTTATTTATGACTTGCGTCCTTATTTTTTCTTATTTTCTGTAGCATAACAATTTTAAGTAAGCAATATATTACCGCTAGTAAGCAATATATTACAGCAATATATTATATCTGACAGAACATACAGACCATTTCTATCTCATCGTAGACATTCTGTAAGAAGGTTTTGTGACGTCATAAAAGTAGTACAATCTTGCTGCACAGAAACGTGACGCACTATCAGGCGTTGTTGTTAGCACTGTAAGCTGTCTATTCTGGCTAGAATTCTCACGAAAGCTGATTTTGTAGCAAACGTTTAACATTTAATTGATTCAAAAAATGAGCAAGCGAAAAAAAAGTTTTCCGTGACGATTACAAGAACGAAGTCAGAACAAGACATTGCTGAAGCAAATGTTTCCTGGAGATAAATAGGCTGTATGATCTGACGATAGTCGTGCAAACAAACAATTGTTTTATTAGTAGGTAATAAAATCAATTTTTCCTCAACCGTCCTTATTTTTGGTTCTAGATCGATGGTAGCCCTGCGTATAGTATTGCTTATGCAAGTCGTTCCAAAAAGAATTATGATGTCGCAGAAGCGTAGATTGCAAATGAATTAGTTTTTTAGATGTTTCTGTTGCGGCTATTTGTAACTTGGGTTATACGATATGCGGCTCATGCATAGAGCAGGTTTGGCCACCCCTGTTATAGTCTCTGAAATCGCTTCATTCAATAACAAGACGTGGTACTTTGCAAACCAGCGGATTGAAACTTGGGAGTCTTGCAAAGTCGTATAGAAATCAGTAACCCTACATTTCAAATGAAGTCATCGGCTGTTGCCATGCACTCCTATTGTGCTGCGCTGTTGAGACTTCTGCAGTCGCTCGCTCGCTTCGCTTTGTGCTGCATAGCAACCCGCAGCGATCGCGCGTCAAAGCGAGTGTGGCATGCTGAGAACCTGAAAGCGCTTTTGTGTCGACCGCGCTGGCTCTGGCGAGGAATGCAGACTTGTCCGCATTGCGCGTATGCCCTGTTTGCGCCAGCACGCTTACCTCATTCGCGATTGTCACTGCGTTCCAACGCTTCGGTCATCAGCGACCGAATCGAAAACATGCGAAGTCAATTTCGTGCTGGTTGCCGACGGCACGAAGATCGGCGCGGTCTGCTTTGCTTTTGCGCGTAGCATCACTTCCGACTTACATGCGACCCCCGAGCCTCCCGCACGTTTGCCTGATATGGTAAATTGGTCGAATGGCTCCTTCATACTTTGCTGCTGAGCGTTAACGATCTCGGGCTAGTGACGAGCGGTTGTCTCTGTTCGTGGAGCGCCGCCTGACGCGAACTTCAGCAACGTCACAAGGCGCTGGCGGCAGTTCCATTTCGAGCGACACTTTTTAATAAACAATCAGCTGCTGTTTCGTCTTGTTCTCATCGCAACCCTTCACATTCAGGATAAGACCAAACAGTTACTGGCTGGTTCCGTGGTGACCTTGCGACCTTCCCAGCGCTGAAACAAATCAAACTTAATTGGATAATATAAAACTGTCGTTTAACTTCAGCATGACATTAGCATTGTTTGCCCGCCACACAAAGACCCGGCGCCGATGCACGCGCCCCGTGTTTTCAAGCTTGATAAGATCATACTTGTGGTCGAAGCGGAACAATGCGGACCACCTGCGACGACAGTCTCTTTAGGATTGCTTCGCAGCTGACGGCAAGACATAACCAAGCGTCAGTTATCCTTACTGCAGTTGGTTACAATTTATCACACCGCCCCGTAACACGACGCACAACTGTGCCAAGGAGCAAAGCATGTGACTTCTGTGCATATTGCGTTGGTTACCTACACCGTTTGCCGCTTGTTTGCATATATTTTACGCAGAAGATGGAAGCGTTCAATTAGTGGACTGCCCTTGTCCAATTTGCGCTACTCATTGTCTTACTTACGTGTCACCGAAGTAATGAACAATTCTTTGCTGTTTTAGTTGCTACTTGGCACGTGTGCAATCGACATTGTCTCAAGTTGTAAGCATTGCCTGCATGAAAACGTAGCATTGTTAGATGCATTCGTGTGAGCAGTCTGTTGCTCTGTTTGCCAGCTACAATGACTGAAAATGCGTTTACGCCGTTTTCGTGCCACGCTGACATTTTCTTCATCCACATAACAACCTGGGCGTCGGGAGGATTTTTTCCATGGCGGGTCCAATATTGGATTTTTTAGTGGTAGCCAAAAATATTTTTCCAAGGGGGGGCCAAACGTGGTAAAATTTCATTTTACCCACTCGAAACTAAGAAAATAATCTTTTTCCTAAAAATTTTAATGGGAAAATGTCAAATTTTAAAATCCAGAGGGCAAGGCTCCCTTCGAAGCCCATAAGCTCACAATAGCGACTGCTTCTCTGTTTGCTTCACCAAACAACCTCTCCGACTTTTTTCACAGGTTCGGTTTTGAGCTTGGCGTGCAACGAAGGCGATCACGTCGCTGCCGGACAGGAAGTGTGCGTTGTGGAAGCGATGAAAATGCAGAACAGTTTGTGCGCTGCGAGGGACGGCGTCGTAAAGAAAGTGCACTGCAAGGCCGGCGATAGTTTAGGCGAAGGCGATTTAATTATTGAGCTGGAATGAACGCGAAATCACCGAGTCAAACTTATTTAACACACAGTTCCCGGCGGCTCTGTGGTTTTTCTATCCTGGTGCTTTGTCATTGCATTTTTCGTTATGACTATGATCGTATTTGAGGTGTTTGCCAATCGTGTGACACTGAGCTCAGCTTGACCTTCTTGCCAATCGAGCTTGGTACGAATCATCTTTCGTGCGCGTCGTGTTTTTACGCGAATTGTTTAAACGCAAAATGGCCCTGGTGCCGCCGCGGGTTTTTCCGTTGATCAGATCGTGCAGCATCTTTGGGTCTTTTTCTTCTTCTTCGTACACCTATCTCTCACGCAATCCCTTCATTGGGTCTTTCAGGCAGTAATCCGTTCCTGCCTGTTCTGCGTGGTTCCCCGTCTTCCATCACACCCAAGTCACAACACGCTCAAGCGACGATGCTGTCAGCCATCACCGCTCGGCAGGTTTTTCGTCCGGAAACGGACGGGTTTTTCGTGTTTTTTTTCACGCGCAGTCGCGCCGCGCCCATTGCACCAGCTTCAAAACGCATCGAGTTTTTTTCGGAAAGCGCCCGGATGTTCGCAAAACATTTTTACCGGCTGCGAGAAGTGGGTCTGGAGTTTACGAGTGCGTGACGCATGCGGTCCAAACTAAGTGCATCAGAACCTTAGCACTTGAGCGCATTTGAACTGCGGCTAAGCACGGCTTTCTGCCATTCCAGTCATTTTTATACCATGACATATTTTGACGTCAATGCCTTTTGCCTACGTTGGTGCATTTTGTTTTCTCTGCTGGTCAATGGGCCGTGTGTGTCTCTGAAGTTCAGACGAAAGTAAATCATCTTGGCGGGCGTGCCGACAAACCGGAATATCCGGTGTGATTTTGTTTTTCGCAGGAATGAAAAAAGGATCCGGACGCAGGTGGTGGGACTTGTGTGATTTCGTAATTCGTTTGAAAGTGTGTATTTCGTTTAACCCATAATAGTTACTTTCCGTCGAAAAGCGATGTCGCAAATCGGAAGCTTCCTCGACGCCGCAAACAACAATTTGCTTGTTTTGCGCCACAACCCGATGTCCACACGTGACTTGCACCACTGCTTCTGCTGATAACCTTCCGCATTGCCACCGCATGTTGAAGGTTATATCGCCACAGGAATTCGACGTGTATTGTTTAGGTAACACAGAACACAAAGATTAGCGAGGGAAATATTCGAAGCTGCTGCTGTGGCTGCATAGCGTTCGACCGAAAACTCCTGATAAGGTTGCGCATGGCAATGGTGTGCTGCGATATTAGGTGATCCGAACGTTGTAAATTTAAAATAAGCAGGTTGAAGGTCGTACTGCGATTTATTTACAAAACTGATTCAACGCTACATAACCTTGTGGTTTGCGATTTGTCGCACGCAATACGGTCTCCAAAAAACTGTCGGGAATTCCACATAACGGTCGTATAATTTTGGTTTTCATGAAATTTCCAGTTGCATTTTCAACATTCAGTCAGATTTCCTTGCCCACAAATTTAACGTATTAGCATTTTTACAAGTTTCCTAAAGAAACTGATCGGTCGACAGATGAGCTATAATGTCATAATCCACTTGCAAACCAACAGTATTTAACCAAACTGCAATACACCAGGGATGAACTATTTCATCTTCCAATAAACGAAGAAGCTTCTTGGCACAACCCTCTTGCCGTCGCATTGTGCGTCATCCTGTTGCGTGCAGAGAATACGAAGTTGATGTGTGCGCGTCTTTGCTTCGTTGCTTTTTATTATAAGTGTTCCCTTCAGACACATGATCCATATCACAGGGGCAGTCAAAACAACACAAAACTGCAAAAACACTTCAGCACAACGCCTCACAGGGAAGGTGTTGGTTGGGACACGCAGTCGATACTGAGTGGGAACAAAAATAGAAGCAAAGCACCAGCAACATCTATTACATTTGGACATCGACATACAGAAGCGTTAGATTGTGGGAGAAACATGGATATGGTAATGGTAATGGTTTATTGTTTCATATGACTCAGCCAATAAGCAGAAGCACCATAAAAGCCATCGCATGCAGTAAACCAACCATTAGTGAACATTAGAGCAAATGAGAATACAATGGCACAATAGCTGAT
>Ga0210059_1009256_pt1 | contig 15414 bp, 8 predicted proteins | sample Ectturendosymbi2_FD_188042 | JGI IMG/M metagenome (GOLD analysis project Ga0210059, IMG submission 188042) | Ecteinascidia turbinata endosymbiont from Florida, USA - Sample 2 (SPAdes) (version 2) | ecosystem: Host-associated > Tunicates > Ascidians > Unclassified | place: Key West, Florida... | reverse complement strand
TCGCATTTTGGGGGCCGTAGTCTGTCTTCCCAATTAGATGCCAGTGCTATCATGTCATTAGTCATGTTCAAGGGAAATTTTGAACGGCTCGCTTTTTTTTTGAGTCGGTTTAAGCTGCTGAGGTAATCATCTTTTCTTTGGTTGAGGCGCCTCAATCTAATAGCTTCTCCAAACAGGATTGACTTGAATGTCGTTTGCAATTTTCCCAATGTCGGAATGAGAACGAATGCTTTCGCGGAGAGGCAATTGCAGACCCCAAAGTGGAAGAATACACAAATACATTGCAAGACGACCGAAGGAGTTCCAAGCCAGATTTGACCATTTGCAAGAGTTGAAATGATGCTTTGCATTCCTTGTAAATCCATGCAACGTTAATGTGGCCGGTGATGGCTGCCCGGTTCGCCAACCGTTTGTCACAAACTTGTCTGCTGTAGAGATGAAAGTGACAGAAATGCAAGATCTGGCTCTAAAATATTTCAGTCACTGCCAATGTACGGTTGAGTTCTGGCGGCACGCTCCAGAAAGTAAATACCCAGACCTAAAAAGACCAGTGTACGAGACGACTCATTTCTGTATTCAGCAGGTTTGAGTCGGAGGTTTTTGGGTAGAGTCAGATTCCTGAGAACACTAGGAGTCGGATTTTCTTATCCGAGATTCTAATCTTCTGCCATGGGCTTACAGGGACATTAAAAATCCATACACCATCCGATTCGTCCCCGAAAATTAGGAAAAGTCGTGATAGGACAAATATCCAACGTCTCGCTAAGCATGAAACCAAAAAAACTTCTTGTCCTGCCTGACTCACGGTTACACTGAGCGGAAAATGTTGCAGAGTCAATTTCATCGTAAACCGGTCAGGGTATTTGCAGCTACTTCAGGTTCCTTCGTGACAGGTCTTCTACAAGAAATTTATGGTTAGAATATTCACGAAAAATATTTGGGTGACCTTGCCGTAAACTTTATTGAAAAACTGTTACTTTTGTTTTCCTTTGTTTGTGGTATGACCAAGCATATACAAGCAGCCTGTCAACGGTCAGGTTGACAAACCCATGCATTCATTGTTGATAGTGGTCAAGTCGAATTGCGCTTTCTGATTGGACTCAACTATCACGAGATGCAAATCTCCCTTTAAAGATTAGCTTCACTAATGTGAAACCTTATGATGCTGAACTGAAAAATTGTTTATGAATTAGTGTAAAAACTTTGCTTCGAGTAGCACATCCAACGTGAGTTTATGTTTGAGACAGTGACAACTTTGCATTCGGCAACACTAATTTGGTTTAGGTTTCTTTGGTTTCACTCTTTGGTTTGCGGTCTGTACCAAGTTTTACAGTCGATAAAATTATGAACACATGGTTCCATGAAGGTCAATAAAAAATTAGAATTGATCGCATATCACTCTAACACGCCAAAAATTGCTTGAGAAGATGCCATCTGACTCATGCTGTCAGTTAAAAGAAATGCTAACGCGCGTTGTAAAATGAAAGCGCAGCAGTTTTTTAAAAACAGTCAGTTTCTTGAATTTGCGTGACAGTGAAACAGGTCGCTGTGACATCCAAGTTTATATCCTGTCTCTCTAAAAGTTTTTGCAATGGGCCACGAAAGTGATTATGAACTGCATGACTCGATTTGGAAAGCTTTATACGGTGTACGAGTTTTTTGCAGTGGCATGTGTGCATTATGACCTTTCAACGCATTATAATTTTATCTCATTTCCAAATCCTTTGATCCAGAACTCCTTTGGCGTGCCCAGACAGGGATACAGGTAGGAGTGAAAGGGACCAATACTTCGACTGGAGAAAACTCTTCAGCAGGCGGTCAAAAATAGCGTTTTGGTTCGGGATGGAAGGGCGATAGGGGAAAACACAGCTCACCCAGCAGTAACGTCTATGCTCCGTATTGTCCAAGCACTTTCGCGATTAGCATAACTTTAATGTCCACTTGCAATTGCACATTTCCAGCAACGTGGTTGTTGATCAACGAGAAGCTTGCAAACAACTCAATTAACTTACTTAACGCTAGTATCAAAGCAGATAATGTCGTCTAGGCCATCGCCGTTGAAATCAGCAGCCATCTTCACACTTTTGCGGCAGTTTGTCAATTGCGCCGTGGCACTGATAGACATCGGCATGCTTGTATTGACCTCGCTCAATGCAATTTTCCTGTGAGGAAGTAAAGCTTAACAGATGCGGAACACAACAGCAAGAATCCTACAGAATGTCTTGTTTTAATCATGTCAGCGACGTTTACAAATAACATTTTTCCTACGTTTTGCTTCAATTCAGCACAAAATCGTTGCCATTTATCTTAGTTGAAGCAACTCGCATCCCATTCATCAAGAAGTATTTTAGAATGACAATATTCAAGAACTGCAACAAAGGGCATAAATGTAATCAGCAACCTATAACCGACAATGGAAGATTTTTCCTTCATGCTTAGCGTTGTGTACATTACATAATACTCCAGCAGATAGACGATTTGTAGAGTGGAAAAAACTCTTTCTGGTGGTCTAAAAATACGTGATTCGGATATAATTTGACTCAAATTTTGTTGTGTTTCCCAACAATCATTTTGGTAGGTATCAAACCAGCTCAATACCACTCGCATGCCAGCCCGTGCTGCCTTAGCCCTAAATTACTTTCAGAAGCATTGTCAACGGGCACCCGCCTGCCGGTCGAAATTCAGGCCAACCCGGAAAACAATCCAAACCGAAAGTATAACCTAGACGCAAAAACTTCTTCAACCGAAAGAAATCTGACAGTCAAACAGTTAGTAATAAGCCGCGTACATAGTACTGTTGCGTTCACAAGATCCACGATAATCATTTCATGACCAATATAAGTTAAAGTACAAGATCGAGCTGATCAGGTTAAAAAACTCAAAAGATTATCAGCATAAAAGGCAATCTCTTAAATACAAAGCATAAAAGGCAATCTCTTAAATACAAACCAATCAACTGGCAGTTGTGGTGTTAAACTGCTTCATTCTCGTTTTACTAAAGGTGGTGTTTGTGTGCCCTTTTCTGTAGAACAAATGCGGCGCTTGTGCCGTGAACAATCAACTGACGTACCGAGTCTTAGCGTGGTACTCGCTTGTTGTAAAAAGGTGTAAACCCACTTCATTAATTAACAAGTACAGAAATTCTGATTTGCTGTTTTGACGTTTCTCATGCGCTAAACTGCGTTTTCGGTTTAACTCTGAACTTTGGTGAGTTATTCAACTATTCAGCGAACGTTACATGTTCTGTCATGATTCTTTCTGTTTTCCAATGATTTAGGCCAAAGGTTCCCAAACTTTTTCCGATCGCGTACCATTTGTGGGTCCCTTACTGTCAGTACGTACCACATTGTTCCAAGAAAACTCAATCTGCCAAATACCATTCGATCAAAAGTTTGGAAAACCAGAAGTGACAGAAATGCAACACATGAACAAAATGGCTGTGAGAAATTATAATGGCCATTTTTAGAAGCCAATATGGGAAGTAGGCTGCAAAAAAAATCAGGAATTTATTAACAGAAGCAGACAAGTACAAAACTATAGCTGTGAATATATTTTTTTGTGATGAAAAATAGAAACTAGACCTATTGGCGTACCACCTTGAACGCCTTAGCGGTATGCGTACCACAGTTTGAGAAACACTGATTTAGGTAGTAAAGTTGCTCGTGAAAAGATGGATTGACTAAGTAGCCGTGATCATGAGAAAACGTCGATGACAGAGCAAGCCTCCACCAAACAAACGTCTTTGACCATCGGACAATATGTTTCTTTACTTTCACTTGCAATCATGCCAAACCTTGTAAAGTAACACCGCATAGTTATCGAAACATTGGCGTGCACAATTTGCATGAAAGCGTGTCAGATTACTTGTAATCATTTATCCGAGTCAATTCCTGTTTACAGTAACTGCACATTAAGGTGCTAGCGAATGACGGCAACATTGCAGTGTTTTAATTGATGTGTTGTTGTCTTAGTGGTTTCTGAAATCAAGTATGTGTACAGTACAAACATGGCCTGGCGCTACAGAATTTAACTGTTGTACAACATCAAGATTTTGGTGATCTCTGATGTTCACCAACGCAGCACTGGGAATCGCAACACACTTAGTGTCGACAGCAGAATCCCCCGTCACGAACAATATCGTGTAGCAAAGCAGAAAGTCTTGCTCAGCTTTTTCCACTTGTCGCCCACTACGTAGTTTGTCAAACCTGAGAGAGAACTCGTGAATTACTGTTCTACGCATCTGCTAGAAAACGAACGCAATCATAAAGTAATACTTTTCTTCGTGGTTGTTTACAAGGCTAAGAACTATTCACTTTCAAAAACGGTTTCAAACAATTAAGAAAAATACATTGGATTCGCGCAACACTTTGCAAACTTCTGGCAGCCGGAAAGCAATCGCCTTCGGTTTCCTCCAACGCTCATGGGCTAAGTACACCTGTGACGCATTAGTGGCGCGGCCCGTGGTGGTGCTGCAAAAAGAATACTGGTAACATTAAACTCACGACCCAGAGAAGATACACGCACAAATTCTCGAATCTTTTTGCTATTCAAGCAACTGTCACACATCACACACATATACTTACAAAACACCGCCGTTTGGTCCACACATCACGTCGAGCTTGCGATCTCCATTAAAATCCCCAAAAACATACACGAATGTTTTGTCAGCTTTTGGACAAAAAGTTTGCGGAGATGTTTTCGAATGGCTGAACACAGAAGCTGCAAAAGCAGTTCGGAAATAATATTAATCAGGGGTTCGCAACTGGAGCGTCGCGACGCCCTGATGCGTCGTTTTGACACTGCAAGGTCGTCACAAGCATATACCCAACTTAGATCTATTTTCCATCTAAGAACTCTCCCGTTGCTACTTCGCACTTGTGCGAACCTGGCTTTTCCGCTGTTGCAGTAATGGAAGAACGTATCGCTCGAAGATAACCGTCGAAAAGGAGATGTGCTCAGCCATTTCAAACATAACACCTCCTTTTGTGTCACAACAAGGAAGCTGGCAAACCGCATTAAATAAGAAAGCTAATGAATCGCATTTAGTAACCAACCGTGAATATTTTTATTCACTGCTTCGTTTGATTTCATGGGTAGTATTAGTGCATCGGGAGTTCATGCACGTTGGGAGCCACTGGCCTAATGCGTAAAATTCACCGCCACAAGTGGTGTTTTCTATTTCTCTATAATTTGTGATAGTACTTGAAAAAAGCCATCTATGCTGTATTTAGGGTGCCTGTACGGTGGTCAACTAACTCACACGGAGTGTACCTGGAATACCAATACACTCACACCTGACTTGGTCGCTGGTACGCCAACTACATAGTGCAAAGGGCACCAAAACGATGTAAAAGCAACACGTTCTTGCACTACTGAAAAGAAATTTAACGTTCAAGTCCAAGTGACATGAATGTAAATTACTTTATTATTCACAACGTGAACACAATGGGCAGTGTAACGGATCGGCACCAAAACCGCCTTTACAGGAGGAGGATAAATTGCTCGCGCGAACTCCCGTCTCGTTGACAAATACGCTCGCCACAACTGCCAATGGTGGTCAAGATTATATTCACAACGCACAGACTCAGGAGAATCACGAAAACCGTAAAAGGACAATTGTAGCTCTTCGGGTGCACAGCGAATCTGCAACACACAGGCGCACCAGTCAAAAACACAGAGCCGCCAACTTCGATTCGGCCTACCGACGTTGGTTACTGTCCAAGCAAGTAAGTACAACAGTCTACTAGCAACTGACTGACCATCAAGAAACAATTAAAGTCACAGCGTTTGACTCACCGAAAACTGTTTGTCAAGCACGCTTGATTACAGAGCTGCACATAATCCGCTGCACTTGTCTCAGCATTTACTTCACCCGTCTACAAGTTTACAACTCTTATTGCTTAAAAAATAAAAGGCTCAGTTAAACATAAATCTTAGCAACCACGCAGCTTCCTGCCTCAAGGTCTACGCCGCTGAAAAAGCTACATGCGGCACCAAGATATTCCTCCGCGTAGACCACATCACATAGTTCAAGCGTCTGTCACGGAACAATACGATTATGACGCGCGAATGGATCATTGCTAGGAACATGGCGGAGCGCAGAGAACAGAAAATTATACAGGCAGTATGCACAGGACTTCTTTTTTGAAGTGGTGCCGAGGTCAATGGCCCTCTATGACTTGCTTGTAGTTTGCCGGCAGTGTAATTTGAGGAGACCTTTACTGCAGCGCTACACTTAGAAAATATATTTAACTGCATTAACATTTAACCTTTTCTTGCATAAACACTGAGTCCTTTTTGTGAATTTAAAAAAGATAATGCTGAGGACTGCATGCACATAAGACATAACGGTAAGTTGCCAGTCTCGTCGCTTGTAGTCGCTATCGCTTCTCTTGCTCTTTTTTAGTTTGACGCGATCTCGTTAAGAACATAACCTGCGCCTGAGAAACATCTGTGGTCTTGCAGATAGTTTGCTTCCAAACTAAGGACCTAAAGACAAAATCAACCTGGCGGCAATGGTGGTAGCTTAGTAAACGCTTTTGGCATTCGTTGCAGAAAGGTGAATCGGTTGAGAATAAGTTGCTGTTAAGCCTTGTTTACTTCACCGTGGATTTGTACATTAGTGAAATCTTAGATTCTATTTGAATAAGATTTTAGGACCGAGGATGCTTAGTGTTCCGTTAAATCATGTTCCTACAAATAAAATTGCTCGAGAGATTCGCTTGTTTGTCAACTATGTGGAGAACAATTACATGAATACAGATATGTCGAAGGTTTAATCATCGCAAGAAGAAAGCAGAGCCCAGTCGGCTGGCTCCTCGAAAACTCGCAAGCAAACCAAAATCAGCACAGAAAATTTTTACAACGTTGTCTGATCTAACTGGTGTTTTCGCTATCGCCGATGATATCCCAAAAACTGGAAATGGTAAAACTATGGCCGAGGTAGAACTTCATCATGACCAAAACTTAATGAGCTGCTTTACGTAAGAGCTTTGTCTCCTATTCAATCACTATTCAAGAGCAGTGACCCAAATAAACATTGTGTTCGTCGTAGCGCTACGTCGGTTTCGCCACATATTTACAAGTGTCGGCAACTTGTGACAGATTATTGCTTACACTTCGCGTTTCCTTATATGCGACTAGAAACTACGTTATCGCTGCGGCAATAGCTTGATACAATATCTGGCTTATTAGCAAGCGTATTTTTTTATTCTAAGTTCATCACACCATATGCACGTATACAAATTACAAAAACATTTCGATACACAGCCTACGTATAAGTTTTTCTTGAACTTGCTTATTCTGTATTTCAAATTATTTGATAAAAAGTTCAGCAAGTCACTAGATGAAGTCTGATAAGCTGTTAGGTTAGGCTTGGTCAGTTGGCTAGATCAGTGGGTCCCAACCCACGGGCCGCGAAATTATCAAATATATGCTGGTGGTGACAACACTCGGTTTCTGAGCATGGGAAAGAGGAGCTTGTTAGTTGTAGCGGGCACACAAACATGCAGCAGTCTTATCGTATGATTCTAACTGGTGACTTCATTTCAGCTGTGGAAAACTAACAACCATCATGGACTACTCCCGGGCCGCGGTAGAATTGTCAAGCGTTGGCCGGTCCGCGGTTACAAAAGGGTTGTGGACCACAGCACTAGATGGCCTCTATGGTCTTTCACCCTGTTTTTTTTCGCTGAGACATTTCGGTCATTTGTCTCACAGTTGTAGTAAAACTCGCCGTAACAGTGTAACAAACTCGCCGTAACCTTAGCCCATATTTTCAGACATTCTGACCGAAATGACTTAATTTTGTTCAGCCATTTCAAAAACATTTCAGTCTAAGACCGAAAAAAATCAAGCTTTCACCAATCCTACATGACACAGAGACATTCGTTGTTTGCACTGATCATATTTATTTTGTCATTGTGCTTTCATTTACTTTAATTTCCACTGAAAATTAGTTACGTTTTTGCATGATGGCATTTTGCATTGTTTTTGCTTATTCGCTGAGTAATATTAAACAATAAATCTCTCTACATTACCAGAACAGCGTCTTTCGCTTACAATAGATCTGAATCAACCGCAAAATAAACATTGGACTTAAAATTATCTCTCAAATTGCCACAACCTGAGGTTTTATTGTGTTTGACTGTTCTGGGGACACTTTCAACGACAATTTCGCTCCTCTGTTTCTTCCTTGTTGCAATAGGCATTTACCACGTGGTTGTTCAACAGTAACGAATTTTATCAACAAAACGTGCAGTTGCGTTTTGCAAAACGGTGAACGTCTGCTACCATATTAAATCAAGTTGTGTTTTCCGCGCTTTGAGGCAGTCTCGGTGACAGTTACATACATGGCATTCCGTCACTCCACAAAACTTTGCACTCACTTTGAGGGGCATCTTGATTCACAAGAAAACTTGGCGAAGATTGAGCACACAGTGGCAGGCGGCACGTCGCGGCTTCTCTCAGTCCTCCAGGACAATATGCGGTAGTCGAAAGCTTCCCGTCATAGCTTATACAATGTCTGTGACGAATCTTAAATCCCTCAGTTGTGCCATTTGTGCATGACCGAGTGCAAGGCATCCAACTACCCCATTCAGTCCAGAAACCCCTTGGAACTGTACAAAGAAGAATACTTATGAACATGGAATATTCAAATAAAAATGATTTCTGTTGCGAATTCTCGCACATTGATAAACAACAACTAATTCTTTACAAAGTTCTAAATTTCGAATTTCACTGAGTAACCATGATTGTTATAACCAACCGCCTGGGAGAATATTCCCTTCGAAAAATATGCAGCAGGGAACGATCAATAAAACCGCAGACATCTGCACCTACTTCAATAGTGGCCACGCTAGTAGGGAAGGACCAAAATGTGCATCCAGGATTTTCACGATTGATGCATTGCATAGTTTTAAAAATTCGCCCAAACGCAAATTTTCATATTTTTCGAACGTTTGCCGATTAGTGTTGATTAAAAAACTGCGTACATCCGTCTGCACAGTTAGGGAAACCAACTGAAGCAAAAATTGACTTACAACATACAATTTAAATTAATACGTCACAGTGTTTCAAATAAACACAACATCGCCTTGAATGCGAGCTTATTGAAGTACAGTACAACGAACGCTATGAAGCTAGAAGAAAATAATATGTCACTGTCCCTTGATATGAACTACAACCCACTGGATTTTTTGAAAATGATATATTAAAACCCTAACTGCGTCTGTTAACCTAATCCACAAAATAATTAATCGACGAGTAACCTGAGAAAAACATTTCGGCCTCGAGGCCCATATTTCCCGAAACGCGGTAAATGCATCTGCTGCCAGAACATTCGTAACACAGAGCTGGCATCCAAAAATTCAAATTATTTTTTTTTTGTTTTTTTTGGAAATCTTTGCTGTTAATATAGGATTCTGTTGCGACCTGGCTTTTTCAATATGGTCTGGCATTAATATGCAAGGCAGAATGTATGTCGGTGTCACTTAATTGCTTAGAGAGCAAGTTGTTACAGCTTCTGATCATTATCTACTTTCCCGTATTTTCTTCCATAATGCAAACAAGCCAAGATCTTGTAACGGAACTTTTATCTGGCTACAAACAGTAGCATCTGCAACGAGAGTCCATTAACTAAATGCTAATCACATACTATGTTGAAACTCGAAAATCACTGAAGTGATACTCAATAGCATTTTTACTTGAATTGCATTTCGTCAGGCTTCAACCCTGGCCTTAAGTCATCATTATGAAGATTCACTTTAGCGTTGTTCAAATCAAGCAGAACATTCAACGAATACATTAGTCAGGTAATTGTATACAATAGAATTTGAATCACTAAACGCATGTATTTTTCAATTAGACCATTAGTGGCTCAACAAGGACCATAATAACTTCATTTCAACCTTGACGAATGCTAGATGATTCATCAATCATGTAAGTGGCAAATTGAATCCTGAAATCGGTGAAGAGAAACTTAGAAGGTCAACTGAAGCACTAGTGCCGGATTCAGGTAACGCGGGCCCGGTAGCATATTAACAGCGCAGGGCCGATTAAATCATAAATTTTGTGGGCATCCATGTGACTACCATCAAGCATACGAAATTTCGAAAGTACGAAAACACCTGGTACTGCACATCTTTTCAACAAGAAGGAATACATTGCTGTAGAGCTCACAAGTGTAGTACAGAAAGAGTAATTAAAGAGTAGACAGTGCAGTCAAGACTCATCAATAAATGTCAAGTCGATTGTCAGAAGCAGCAAACCTGCTAGGATTGCATTTCCTAGATTTTGCCTTAACAAATTTGTTTATGATACTGGTAGTGTCTATTTCACATGGACGTTCCTGCCCTGTACTCTTCAGAACCCGACTGCTCAGCCTGGTTTGTCACATGGTGCTCCCCTTATGTTCATTTTTAACCAGCTAAGTTCAGAAAATGACCATCCTCCACTGCAGTTGGTCATCATGAAAGATAAATAAATCCGCATATCAGTTTCCACACTTGTAAAAGAAGACTCCAAGTACACTAAGCAATGTCTGGTGAATAGATGCCAAATCATTTTGAAAGTATGAAAAAGGTGACGCAACTTTTAGAACAAGTCAATGTGATTTAATAATATGAAAAATAGTGCCAGTCACAACAATACAATCAAGCAATACGTGCAGTTGCTGCAACTTGACCTCATTGTTCGAGTGGTCCCATACTGTTGCAGCAGATTGTAAAATACATACTTTAACTTACAATTTACAGTAGTCTAATGTAAAAACATTCAATTGCTTTTGGTAAATTTAGCAAAATAGGGACTTCTTGGCTGAAAAAATTCTATACATACAATGAAGAACAAATTAAACACAACAGCTGCAGCGCCTGCAGCAATTACTACTATTGTTACCCTGCTACTGTGTAGCACTAAAAGTTCTTAGATCATAAAGGCAAAAATATTGATATTACAAAACAGTCATGAAATATCAGAAACAAACCGAGCTGCTTAGTTGTACAAGTGCCTATTTATGCATCACATCAAAAGGTATAACATCCCAGAATTAAATTCATAAATACAATTTTCAACATGTCTGTAAACATGACATATCATTTTATGTATTCTCATTTGACACTTTTCCAAATCAAACTGAATGAGATCTAGAGATGATGAAAATTGATTCAAATGCAATTAAAGACACAACTATGACACCTACATTTAGGTATCATAAAGTAGAACTAACATCATTTCCAGGTTGGCCTTTTGGTTCACACTTTTTGCAGTAAACATTGATGCATGATCTTTGCTATACCTGGTATAACTTCCATTCAACTCATCGTCCTTGGTATGAGATCCAGGTCCAAAACCCAATTTCAAATTTAATTGTCCAACATTAAAACGAACCTTAAAAGCACCCCATACTCTAAAATCCCAAAACCTATTGTGACTGATACTGTAAAGTTATTAGATGTTTAAAAAACTTAACTTTTAGAGAGATTTCTGAAAAAAGCAAATTTACCTTCAGTTTTGTTTGTTTCCATTACACAAATACGAGACTGGACATTTCCACCACTACACTTCAAAGAAACTGGACAAGACCGTTTTCTAAAATGGAAAGCAAAATGTATATGTATTGTTTTATCAACCTCTGCCAAAACCTATTTCTAGGTCTCAACAATGGGTTCATAAATCTTAAGATTCCACTAACAAATTTTCTACACTACATAAAGTGCAACGATTCTGCATTGATCTTAGTGTATTAGTAAAAAATTACTTGGTACATTTTCAGATTAATGAAACATCAGTCAGAATTGATCACTTCGGAACAACATTTTTTTAAATAAAGACTTTGAACAAGTTGATTTTATCTATTTTATTTGGCAGATGACAAGCTATTACCAAGCTTATTCGAAATGAGATCGTGTTTGATAATGAACAAAAAAATTATCAAACTTTGTGATTAAACAGTATGTCTATACAAGCTATCACCAATGATGCCTTATAACAACAGCCTAAAAACATCAGTGCTCTTTAACCTTACTGTACTTAGCATGGTGTCCCTTCAGGTAACTTATCGAGAACCAGGTGCACCAACCCAATTCCCGTCAGTGTTTTATCAGCATTGCTTGCCCCATTCCCAACTTTTATTTTTGCACTGAATATGAAATGGTACGAAAGTATTCCACTAGGAAAGTGTTTCGTTTTGTTTCACTGACATCACAGTAAATGTTCCAGATGGTTTGTCAAAACACTTTGCTGGTTATGTCAAAACTTTTCCGAAGACTGCACTCTGAACCTTTTTCAATGCTTGGAATGCAAACTTAACACAAACATACAACAGTAACACTGATAGAAACAATTCAGACTTAAAGTAGTGATCATTGCCCAATTAATTTTTGTACCAGGTGTGCTTGTGCAAACCTGAGTTGGATATAGGTTTCTACAATACTAATTCCTGCAGCACATTTCCTGGAAAAACCTTCTCAAATTTTCAATCACATTTCTATTAAAATGCCTTTTACAAAAACACAGTCTTGTTACTAAAATAAGAACTTTCCACAACATGAAAAATGAAAAAACAAGAAGATTTCATGTGGATGGAAAGGTCATTTGTGAATATTTGTTAACATCAGTTAGTGGGTTCAAGTCAGTAGATGGTTTTTGAATTGATGTGAAAATCAGCATGTTAGGAGATTTTCAGCAAGAACCCTTAATGAAACCAATTTATTTTATTTTTTTTTAAGCTGGACCTTGAAAAATTGATTGCTGGTAAACTTGAGTCCTTAAAATTTGCCTACAGTTCTTGCACGATTTTATCGAGTGACCAAAATTATTGTCATTTAAGGTGCTAGGCAAGTTTGGTTTGTAAACCTGCCACTGAAGACTTCCTGTCAACATTGAAACAGTGTGCCACTAAGATTCTGTGGTGAACCATATTTGCGACAGACGCTTGCTCAAATGCCACTCTACATGAAAGTCCGTGTGGTGTTCACACTGCATGACCACATTGTGCGAACGTCCACAAAACTACTCTTTATTTAATTAAGAAACCTCAGGCAGTTAAACCAGATTATGTTTCTCTAAGGTCCAGATTCTGTGATCTTCGTATTTTTTAATTGTAAGAAACTAATAAACCAATTGCCTAACAAAAAGTATCAAGAAATGCTATTTTTCTGCACACCAATCAAATCATTTGACTGCGTTTTCCAAGAAAAAAAGCAATGAGTTCAATAAGTGAGAATATTGCAGTAGCAGCCAAAATCACAAAAGAGGAAACCACTTGCAGAAATACTAAATTGAAGCATACTAGATATAACCAAACCCTTACAGCAGGTGGCCTATATTTCTGCATCACAGATAAACATATACCTGAGTGCAAATCGATCATTACCAGCAGAAAAACATGGTCCCCATTTTTTCCATGCATTCCAGTTTACAATATCTGGAGGACAGGGATTAAGTGAAGGACATATTGATAACTCATAATACTTTCCCTGACAAGGCTGTCAAACAGTAAGAACAGATGTTCAACACTAAGCAACATTCGAAAGAATCATGTCATATGATAAAGCAAAACTCACTAAACAATTAGGAATTTCAAAAAACAAGAAGTATTGAAACACACTTTTGCAGAAGGATAATAAATAACTTAAACAATCAAATGATTGTGACATAAACTTACAGTTACCAAAGGAGGACAGACCTTGAACAGTTTGTTAAATACTGGCAAAATAATTATAACAAGTGGCACAACTTTGTCAATATAGACTTAAAATCTTTTCAGGAGCGATGAGGTTGTTCACATGGGGTGCTCAGGCTGCTTCAAAAGTTAGTGCCAGGGTTGATGATTTGGCATTGGCCATCATATCTTTGTTTAATGGGCTAACCTGTGTTCTAGTATTTGCTTCAAATTTGTTATGTGGAAACATACTTAACATTTTTCATTCAAAAAATATTTGACCATCCTTGGCCAAGCTCATGTAGAGCTATCAGGGTTTGAAGTTTCTGTCACTAGGCAGTGTTTATGGTCATGCTAGAGCAGTGGTTCTTAACTTTACAAACATGCCGAACCTTTATGTAGTTTTCCAAGCTTTTGTCGAACCCTATTTTTGCCCTATATAATAGAAAGTAAAAATGGGTTACTGAAATCAGATGAACTTCATCAAACCTCTGAAACAGCTCCATCAAACCTTAGGGGTTCGATTGAACGCAATTTAAGAACCACTCTGCTACAGTGCTTTTGCCTCTCCTGAGTCTTTCATTCAAGATAGAGACATTATAATTCAAATGTCTAGAACTTAGATGAGGAGTTCTGATACCACACCAAACACGCTCTGATTCCTTCATAGTCAAAACTGTAAAGCATATGCCTAGCATGTGACTGAGCAGGTCAACGCAGATAATCCTTATCACAAAGTCTATAAGAAAAAACATAATGTACTTTGGTAAACTATGCACGGACTTGCTATAGATTTTTATGACAAATAAAACAGCCACAACAATCGAAAACATTGTTCCATTCGACGTTTCGGCTTATGCGTAAGCCATCATCAGGAATAAATGAAATGCGACAGTTAAAGGAAATAATGATGCAATTTAGGGCAGTGATACTGTGTTGTGTCATATAGACCATTGTGTTGAAAAGCAGCAGGGGAATGGATGAACCATCGACGTTAAGATCTGGCTGGTATTGCTGTATCAGAAGAGACTCGAGTAGGTGAAGTTCCTTCTGACCAACGATGCTTCCCAATATTTCTGGTTGCTTGAAGTTAAAACGGTGCGTGGGATTGGCCAACAGATGTCTGCAAACTTCAGAACGTTGCCAAACCCAAATGAAAAAACTACTAAAATGGATCTGCCAAAGCACCACTTTCCAATTCAATGGCAAATTCTACAAACAAATTGACAGCGTAGCAATGGGTTCGCCCATTGCTCCTCTGCTTGCCGACGTAATAATGAACCACGTTATAGATCAAACTCTCACAAAAATTAATGTTCAAAACAAGCCAATCGTCCTATGGTGCGATGTAGATGATATATTTGTTGCCTTCAACGACATGAGTGCGCTGGACATTTTCTTTAATACCCTCAACAGTGTACATAATAACATCACTTTTACCAAAGAATTGCAGTGCGGTGGCTCTCTATGTTCTAATAGAAAAAACTAAGTCTGGAATACAAACAACAACATATCGGAAACCTACTCATTCTGGCCTCTACATGCATTGGACAAGTTTCATTCCTCACCACCAAAAAAGAAATCTTGTGTTTGGATTACTTGACCGGGCTTATAAAATCGCCAACACATATAATGCCATACACAGTGAATTCATGAACATTAAAAGCATGCTGATCAGAAATGGATATCCCAAAGCATACATTGATCGCTGCATCATGAAATATCTCAACAAGAAACATGAAACCTCCGTT